>Ga0163154_10000481_pt1 | contig 61256 bp, 68 predicted proteins | sample OliLakLV19MP9P1_FD_148649 | JGI IMG/M metagenome (GOLD analysis project Ga0163154, IMG submission 148649) | Freshwater microbial mat bacterial communities from Lake Vanda, McMurdo Dry Valleys, Antarctica - Oligotrophic Lake LV.19.MP9.P1 | ecosystem: Environmental > Aquatic > Freshwater > Lake >...
CACGAGAACCACCGCCAAACCCACAACCATCCCGCCCTGCTGGAAGGCCGCTGACACCCCGCCATTCCCTGTCCCCAGCCGAGTCAAATCCCGCCCGGTCAAGAGCCAAAATACCCCCGTCGTCAGTGGGAGCCAACCCAACCCGAGGGCCAGGACTAAAAGTGATAGGTTTTCGAGATTTATCATGGAATGACTACCGGCTTTAGGTACTGAGCAATTCCTGGATTACTTGACGAATGAAAGCTTCATCAGCGGCATTTTGGTAGGGATTCCCGGCACGATGGCCCCAGATTGAGGAGATGGAGCGAAACTCGGCGTTAGGAATGAGTTGAGCCTCAGCCGCGCAGTCCTCGGGGGTGAAATAAAGGTCACTGGTGCTGGGCATGACCAGGGTTTTCGCTTGAATTGAGCCCAGGGCAAGACGATAATTACCTCGATACGTAGGGTTATTACTCACATCACAATGTAGCCAAGTATCGAGCATAGTCAAGAGGTTGCGGGGGTCCCGTTTACGGTAGTTCAGTTCCCAACCGCGCCAAAGATAGTCTTCAAGGGAGCTGTAGCCCAACTGAGTATAGATTTTTACCCGATAGAAGGCTGGGCAAACCGCCCAACTCGCATAAATTCGCGCAAAAGCCCGTAGACCACGCTCAGGCAGACCGTCAAAAGTCTGCCCGTTCCAAGCGGGGTCCGCCATCAACGCCGCCTGTAGACTCTCCAAAAAGACCCGGTTATGATCCGTCGTGCGGGCCGTGCCACAGAGGGCTGCAATCCGTGCTACCCGCTCAGGATAGAGGGCTCCCCAGTGATAGGCTTGCTGGGCACCCATGGACCAACCGTAGACTAGAGCCAGTTGCTCAACCCCAAAAACTTCTCGTAATAACTGTTCTTGGGCATGGACATTATCGAGGTGACTAAACCAAAAACTTGGTCCGACAAGACCACAGGCAGCGTTATTACTCGGTGAACTCGAAAGCCCGTTGCCAAACATATTGGGAATTACGATAAACCAACGGCTAGGGTCTAAAATTCCCTCCGGGCGAATCAACCATTCAAGATCTGGGTGCTGTGCTCCATAAGAAGTGGGGTAGAGAATCACATTGTCGCGACGGGCATTCAGTTCACCATAGGTCTGATACGCGACCTCCGCCTGAGCTAAAACCGCTCCGCACTGGAGTGAAAAATTCTCTAGCGTGAAAATCCTCATCGCGGTGAGATTTTCGTGACGAGCGTCTGATTGACTTGTAGATAACCCGGCGCCACCCGCGTCAAATGGGGCTTGAGTTTGGGGTGGGCGGCGGGTAGGGCGTGGAAGGGCAGTGAAGGATAGAGATGGTGCTCCGCATGGAAGGGCATATTCCACATCAAGAAACGCACGGGCCAGTTGGTGAGGGTGGTACGAGTATTCGTTAGCGGGTTGTCATCCTGGGTACAGCCCGTATGCTCAGCCAGCAAAATCCCCCGCAGGATAGGTTGACCCACCGCTAGGGGCACTAGCCAGTACAGCAAAAACCAGGGCTGCTGAGCTACCAGTGAAATAGTAATGGCGGCAAGATACACAGCGAGCTGCCATCGCACCGAGTTAATCACTTCTTGGCGGGCAGTGTCAGGAATAAACGGGCAATCCGCCAACTGACCCAGGGCGACCCGACCATGACCCCGCACCTTCCCCCACCACCAAGTCAAACCACTGATCTCAATCAGGTACTCCCAGAGATTGGTCGGCTTAGGGTCGCTCAACTCTGGGTCCTTGCCGGGGATCTGGGTAAAGCGGTGGTGCCACTTATGGTAACGGCGGTAAAACGTGCTGTTATAAAACGACAGGAGACCCGCGCCCCAAGCAACGACATCATTCAAGCGATTGTCGGCAAAAGCAGTGCGGTGGACACACTCATGCACGGTGGCAAACATAGCCGCCAAGCTGAAACCATAGATAATCAACGCGGGTAATGCCCAATAAGTAGCCCAGAGATAACCACTCACTCCCAGCACGGCTAAATGTCCGGCTAACTGCCCAGTGCCCCGCCAGTTGGAGCGAGCGTTCAAGATTTGTAGCTCTGACGGACTTAGGAGTTGACTGGAGCGGGCGAGGATAGACGGCTCACGGTTAGACATGGCATCATGGCTGGGGTAATTGGGACAGAACTGGGTATGCTCATTTTCGATAGTACAATATTTTTTTAGAATAATAAATCGAGATAGAAGACATGAATGCACCACACTGAGTTTTACTACTTGCAGTTTCTTGATTAGAACTAGCTAAACTATTGGGTACTTCGATCAATTACTTTTTTCTCAATAAGGATGACCTGAAAACCTGTCTATGTCATTGATTATTCTCAATAAGGTTGAAGTTGACCTTACCCAATGTCGCCCGCAAAACCGCAATTGTCGTCCTCGCCCACGCCTACGGCATCAATGGTGGGGCAACGGTGGATACCCATGTCCGCCGTTTGAGTAATCGGTTGGGCTTCACTACCACCCAGGACCCAATGAAAATCGAACAAGACCTAATTAAACTGCTCCCCCAACCCGACTGGGAGAACTGGTCACGGCTTATCTACCACGGTCGCGCCGTCTGTAATGCCCGTCATCCTGCCTGTGAACGGTGTTTCTTAGCGGATATTGGCCCCGGAGCCATCCTCCCGGTCAACCCCTAACTGTTGTAGGACGTAAATCCTTTACACTAAAAAAATTAATCTATCCCAGCACGCCAATGAAACGCCTTACTTCGTGGCTGGCCCTAGCCGCTTTCTCCCTAGTCCCAGTCCAGGCTGAGGAAGGGATGTGGACCTTCAATAATTTCCCGGTCCAAAAAGTACAACAACAGTATGGGTTCAAGCCCAGTCAGTCGTGGTTAGATAATTTACGCTTGTCCTCGGTGCGATTGGCCGGCGGGTGTTCGGCATCCTTTGTCTCGCCAGAAGGTCTAGTCATAACTAACCACCACTGCATGTCCACCTGTATTCAGCAACTTTCCACCCCGGATCAGGACTATATGAAGCAGGGATTTTACGCCAAGACCCTCGCTGACGAGATCAAGTGTACCGATGTCGAACTCAATGTGCTGGTCAATATTAGCGATGTGACCGCACGGGTGACCAAAGCTACCCAGGGCCTCAGTGACCAGAAATTTAACGATGCTCAAAAAGCCGAATTCAGCAAAATCGAAAAAGCCTGCGCGGAGAATGACCGCTTCCGTTGTGATGTGGTTTCTCTGTATCAAGGCGGGATTTATCACAAAAATCACAGGTCGTCCTAAATGCCTCCCCGAAATAACTGAGTAAGTAACGACGGCGGCAGTCCATGGTCTCGGCATAACCGCGCACCATCTCCAAGCGCAACAGTTCAAAGCTGGCTGGCACTTTAGCCTTACTGGTTATGGCTTCTCCCCGTTAAAAAACTGCTGTGAGCCGCATCTTGAACCCCATCCGGGCTTAAATGGGCCATGTGCCACACTGTGGGTAACCGGTGCTTGACCTTGCCCCAAATTAGTGGACAGAGACCTTGTAATACCTGAGAGCCGACCGCGTAGTAAATTTTCTCAAACTCAACTGGGGGTAGCTAGCCCACCGTGGAAGGTAACCGGTGTCGGTTGTAAAACACTTCTATCCACGCGGCTATGCGACGTTGCTTGGTCGTCATGAGGACGTTCTGCTGATGTGTTCACTCTAGCGGAGGGTCCACTTTTTCAGAGGAAGGTCATGGGTATCACAAGATAAACTGTTTTTAGTGCCGATGCCAATGACCAATTGGGAGCTTTATAGTTTGAATGGTTGACTTGCAACTTGAGAAAATCCAAACTCATTATAAACTTCATGACCACTGGCTTATTCACGCAGAGAGACTACTTCTAACCGCTGGCGGTCATAGGGCTAACCACGCCGCACGGAACGCGTCACTAAATCGCGGACTGGCCCCTCCACAATCTGCTTGAGAGCGGTGAGGATACGTTCCCACCAAGGCGCGTTAGGGGCTGGACTGCGGGTAGGGGCGGCTAATTGTTGGAGGTGGGTGCGGGCTTCAGTGTGTTGAGGGTTGTATTCGAGGGCGGTGGTGAACTCGGTTTGAGCTGCAGTAGGCGTGTTGCGCTTGAGGTAGCATAGGCCCAGTAAATAGTGGTACTCAGCCCGGTCGGTGATCCGGCTCTCACTAGCCCGTAGGTAGCGAAAAGCATCGGCGACTTTGGTTTGGTCAATCATCTGACGGGCGTAGGTGATGTAACGGTCCCCCGTAGTCCGGGTGCTGACCGGGCGTTTTTGCCAGGGGGCGACCAATTGGACCACAATATAGGCGCGGTTGAGAGCACTGAGTAATTCCACTTGAGCGGTGGCTTGCTGGAGGTCCGTATAGAGGACACTGCCGATGGTCTGGATTTCCCGTTCGTAGAGTTGACGCAAGACACCGGGGGAACTGGCATTCTGGAGCCGTTCAATCAAAAAATGCCGGGGCAAGCCCAAGGAGACCTGGGAACCCACGGTATCGCGGTACTTGCGGTCAAACTGGCTGCGTACGGGGTCCGTGGCGAGGACCCGGTAGGCCGGGGCGACCCATTCAGTGAAGATACTGACCGCTAACTGCTGGTCTTTCGCTTGGTCTAGGAAACGGTCGGGATGGACCCGGCGGGCAACCTGACGGTAGGCCGAGCGGACTTCCTCCCCCGTGGCGGTCAGGGGTACCCCCAAACAGGCGTAGTAGTCCATCATCGCCATTAGTCAGACTCGCGGGGTTGTGTAGATTTAACATACCCCCGGTTCTCCCTGTACGGACGGGATTAGGACTAGAGCGCGAAAATAGACTACGCAAAAAGTCTTGGTTCAGATTGGCTAAGCTCGTCCCGGCTCTAAAAATTCCTTGCCTTTAGGCATGGGGAGTGTCAACCTAGACTCAAGTTCACTCATTGGGGCACTCCAGGTTGTGTTGACGGACCTCCAGACCCAAGCGATTCAACGCCTGCCCCGCACCACCCAAGTCTGGCAAGGGGACCTCCGCTCGCTGGATGCCATGGCGACGGTCCAGGGGATTGCCGGGGGTCTAACCGGGGTTTTTTGGGTAGATGAGGCCACAGCCACGCCCCGCTCGATCCATCCCTGCGTTGTCACCCAGGACCACCAACGCCCAGAATTAATGCTAGAAGGTCTCGTCGAGGCCTTACTCAGCCCGGTCCAGGGCACCCCCGGCAAACCCCGCCAAATTATTGTTTGTCGCCGTGAATACCAGCTTTATTTGCGCGGCGCACTCCAAGCCTTCGGCATCCAGGTGGAATATCGGCCCCAGCTGCGGTTGTTGGACGATATTTTATTGTTTCTGGCAGAACACCTGAGCCAGGACCAGCGTTTTTTGCCCCAGGGTAAGCCTCCCGATGACCTACCCGAGGACCAAATCCTCAAACCCAATGACCTGATTTTGCTCCAGGAACTCTATCGGCAGGCAGTCTCGCTTTGGCGACGTGCGCCCTGGGACTACCTAGAGGAGAACCCGACCATTGCCATCACCCTCAACCAATGGGGGGTCAAGACGCTCCAAGCCTGTATCCTGGGCGGCGGCGGTCTGTTGGTGGGGGTGGTATTTTATTACAGCCTGGAGGACTTCAATGGTCTCCTAGAGGACCCCCGCGACGACGGGTTGAAATTGTTGAGCTATGACGCGCTCTACGTGCATTTCTTGGCGGAGGACGAGGTGAACCCGGCCTTGGTCCAACAGTTCGCGGCCTACGGGTGGCCCCAGCCCAACCGCGATACCTATACCGATGTGGGTCGTTTAGTCAAAGACCAGGGGTTACGGTCCCTGGGCCAGACCGAAGTTTGGGTGGTCCAGAGCGCGTTGGCGGCCCTGAATTTATTCTTGAGTAAGTACAAACGTGCCCTCAACGAGGGTAATCTTGACCCAATTAAATATGTCGCCACCGTGGCTCACCCCCAAGACACTGGAAAGCTGAAAGTCCAACTCGCCTACACCCCGCTCCCGACCTCGACCTCGGCTCTCGACAGTTGGGGCGGGGCGGTGCGCGATGACCTATTTCCCGATGGGATGTCTGTCCTCTATGAAGTTTTGCCCTGGGCCTTAATAGATACTCTCCAGCACACTGCGGCAACGGCACGACTGTCCCCCCGGGCACTCTCGACGATAAGAACCGAGGGTTGCCCGGTGCTCATCCTCACCCTCAAGGCCCGCGCTGCCCGTAAGCTCTGTGACCAGCTATTGGCGGAGAATCTCTTGGGGATAGTTTTTGCCTATCGGGAAGTGGATGGGGAGCGGGTGGACTTTACCCTCGCGGTGACCCAGGTGGGGGGGGTTTATCTGGTGTTGGATGTGGAAGATGACCTGGAACACCAAGCGGAAATCGAATACTTCCAAAAGGCGCAACGGGCCTGTGGCGGTGGGCATGGGGTTTTGATTGTCAAAGACACTAAGGGTAAACAGTTCAATCCCCGCGATGTGGTGGGTCTTTTTCAGTGCAGCGATGTAGTGGACCTTAAACTAGGCACAATCCCCTTGGAGTAACCGATGTTGACAACTCCCCTGTTGCCCCATTACCCCCTAGCCCGTCTCGTTGCGTTCGCGGGTTGGCAATTGCCAGTTTTTTATCAAGGGGTCCTCAAGGAGCATCAGGCGGTCCGGGGAGCCGTGGGGATGTTTGATATTTCGCACATGGGTAAATTCACGCTCACGGCTCCGTTGGACCGTCTCGAACGGCTGGTCCCCTCTCAACTCAGCAAGCTTGGTCCCGGTCAGGCTCAGTACACGGTTTTGCTGAATGAGACGGGCGGAATACTTGATGACGTGATTTTTTATCGGCAGGCAGAGCATACTTGGCGGGTCATCGTCAATGCCAGTACCCGTGCCCGTGATTTGGCTTGGCTACAAACCCAGCTCGGGGCCATCCACGATGAGTCTAGCGAACAGGTCCTCTTAGCTCTCCAGGGTCCCCAGGCAATCCCGCTTTTACAGACGATGTGTGACGCGGACTTGAGCCGTTGGGGACGGTTTGGGCATGGAGAAGCTGGGGTGCTGGGCGGGCGGGTGTGGCTGGCGCGGACGGGCTACACCGGGGAAGACGGGTTTGAGATGATGGCTCCAGTAGACCACGGGCTTAAGTTGTGGCAAGCGTTGTTAGCCCGTGGTGTCACCCCCTGTGGTTTGGGGGCACGCGACAGTCTCCGCTTGGAGGCCGCGCTTCATCTCTATGGTCAGGACATGGACCAAGCGACGGACCCCCTGACGGCGGGTCTGGGTTGGGTGGTCCACTGGACCAAAGGTGATTTCATCGGACGCACGGCCCTTGAAGCTCTTAAAGCTCAGGGCGGAGGACGCAGGCTGGTTGGTCTCCAGATGGTGGGCCGGGGGATTGCCCGTCCCGGCTACAAGATTAGCCAGGGCGGACAAGAAGTAGGCATTATCACGAGTGGCGGTCCCGCCCCCAGTCTCAACTGCAATATTGCCCTCGGCTACGTGCCCATTGCTCTGTCCTCAGTCGGGACCGCCCTTGAAGTTCGTATCCGGGACCAAGCGGTACCCGCGCTCGTGGTCAAGCGGCCTTTTTATCGGCGCGTGACTAATTAGACCTTGCTGAAAAACCCTGGACTCCAACTGCCATGTAGCCCGTAGGGGATGTGGTGGGGCAATTTCAAGGTGGCAATGGGACCTTGGCTGATGCGCTCAGCATCGAAAATGGCCACCTCAGTCCGGTGGGAACTGGCTTGGTAAACCAGACTTACCACCCAACCCGCCGCTGTCCCTATTTCCGCGCTAGGAATGAAGATGGGTTCGCCGACAAATCCACCGGGTGCGAAACTGAACCGTTCCTCCCCGCCCTGGTCTAGGTCCAGACGGCTGATGGCTTGCAGGGGACCGTTCACGCCGAGTTCATCTGTCGTGCCCAAGTAGCAATAACGATGATGATGCCCGACCTGCTGGGGGTGGACCGAGGGAAATTCGCCAATCCGGTCACTGAAGGACTTGGTGTGGACTTGCTTACGGGCAAGATCCAGCGTAGTCCGCCAGACCCGTCCCCCCGGCACTTGATTAAAGTCAGTTTCGCGGAAATCCCGGTCCTCTTGCGCCTTCAAATATTCCTCGTAGCGCACCGAGTCAACCTGAATCAGTTCGCCGTCCTCATAGGCATTGACGTGGTGAAAGATGAAAAAAGGATCGGTCTCTAAGGCAAACATGGGTCGCCCGTCCTTGGGCAAAACCAACACCCTAGTCGGTTCACCCTTGGCAAAATGTAGACATTCTGCCGCGCCTTTCATGCCAAAAACAAAGGGCCAGACGTCCAAGGCCATCGGATTCTGGAAAAATATTGCATAGCGCGGGGTCATTACAAAGTCGTGGATAAAAGCTAGCTTATCGAGGGTTTCGGTGCGGTGCGTGACCGTGCGGCCCGTGGGGTCTATTTCAAACAAATGTAATTTCGTCTGGAGTCCCACCTCAACTCCAAAATTCCAGAGGTGGCCCGTCACCGGGTCGAGCCGGGGATGGGCGGAGAAGGGCAAGCCACGATGGAGAGGGTCCAAGCCCACAGTCGTCAGGGTATGGGGGTCGAGGCGGTGGGGTGAGGCAGCTTCCCACAGGGCCCAGAGTTTCTCGGCGTAATAGATAACCCCAGTGTTGGCGACGTTCTTGTTGGCAAAATCAAAGAGGTTAGCGAGCGGTCCGCCCGGTTTGAGGGTCCCGAAAACATTTTTGTAGAGGATGCGTCCGGCTTTTTGTTCCTGCACATAACCGGCTGTTTGGACGTAGCAGTTACGAAAGTGGACCCGTCCCTTTTGGAAGGTCAGGGCACAAACCATCCCGTCCCCGTCAAAGGGATGCTTATAATCCACACCGCCCAATTCCAGTTGCCCCGGCCCGTTACGCCAGAGGGTCCCTGCCAACTGGGGAGGGACGGTTCCGGTAACATCCTCAATCCAGTAGTTGTGTTCTTCCCGGAGGGTGTCATAACCCCGTGCCCAGGCGTGGCGGGTTTGATGGTGCATGAGGGCAACTGCGATACGCTTCTTAATATGGTAGGCGGGTCAGCCCAGCCATGCTATTGAATTCACCCTCAGTCTTGAATGTAAGGCGATCCAGTGAAGAGCGCGTACTCAGCTTTTTGGAACTCGCGTCCGAGATAGGCAGCGTGGTCTAGGTAGGAGACTAGGGCTGTCTTACCCTCAAAGATTTGGATGCACATTTCTTTGGCAGTGCGGGCGCGGAACTCCTGGGTGGGCGGGTCCGGGAGGATCGATTTGGCGTTGAGCGGTTTGCCGGTAATGGGATCAATCGCTAGCCCCCGCGCATTCACCGTGACCGTAAAGTGACGCGCCCCAATCTGACCCTGGGCAGGGTCCACAAAAATAATGAAGTAACCCAGGGGGTCCAACGGGATGTGCCGTTTAGAAAGTCGGTGATCGAGTTGGTTTCCTTGGCCTTGCCAGTTGGTCATGTCTGTAACCGTGCCGTTCTTCCATGCTAAGTGAATTCACATTTAGTGTGGCTGATCGCTGAAAGGCTAGACGGACTTTCACATTTAGTGTTAGCCTGTCTTCTAACACAAAGGCAAAAGAACGTGGTAGACAGCACGGATACTTTCCTTAGCCCCTCACGTGGGTTGGGCGTGGTGGTCGTAGGGTCCTTAAGTACAGGCTTAGAAGTCAGACTCCATCCCGATGTGGGGGTCGAGGGCATTAGAGTCGGTAAATTTGTGATTATCCAAGGTAAAACCACGCAATTCTTCTCCATGTTGACCGATGTGGTCCTGGGTACGGCGAGTCCCCGGATCTTGATGAACCCACCCAAACCTGAAGAGGATTTCCTCAGTGAGATCTTGATGGGGACGGGGACCTTTGGCACGATTAAAGTTACCCCGATGTTGATGTTAGAGGGCGGTAACGCCACGGAGTTGCGCCCCGTTAAAACCGTGCCTTCCCACTTTTCTCAGGTTTATGAGTCGAGTTCGGCGGATTTTGCGAAGGTTTTTGGGTTGGAGAGCGACCCGACGCGCAAGAATTTTTATATCGGGCAGCCCCTCGACATGGATGTACCCGTCTGTCTGGACCTCGAACGGTTTGTGGAACGCTCCAACGGCATTTTTGGTAAGTCAGGGACCGGGAAGTCCTTTCTCACCCGGCTCATCCTCTGCGGCACGATCCGTAAAGAAGCAGCGGTCAATCTAATTTTTGATATGCACTCTGAATATGGGTGGGAGGCTGCGAAAGAAGGTAAAGATGTCTCCACCGTGAAGGGTCTACAGCAACTTTTCCCCGGTCAAGTGAAGATTTTCAGCCTCGACCCGGCCTCTTCAGAACGGCGGGGAGTCCGTGCCCAGGGGATGTTCATTAGCTATGACCAAATTGAGATTGAAGATTTAGCCTTGGTCCGCAACGAACTGAATATCTCTGAGGCGAGTCTAGAGAATGCGATTATCCTCCGCAATCACTTTGGCCCCAGTTGGATCTCGCGGTTAGGCGGGATGTCCTCCGGGGAGATTCAGGAATTTTGCCAGGAGAATATGGGCAACGCGCCCTCAATTATGGCCCTGCAACGTAAACTACTCCGCTTGGAAGACCTCAAATACATGAAACAGGTCTGCCCCCACGATTACATTGGTGAGTTGTTACAAACCCTCGCTGCTGGTCGTCATGTGGTGATTGAGTTCGGCTCCCAGGGTTCGCTCTTGGGCTATATGCTCGCCACGAATATCATTACCCGCCGCTTGCACGGCGTTTACGTCAAAAAATCCGAGAAGTACCTCCAGACTAAGAACCCCCTCGATAAACCCCGCCAGTTGATGATTACGATTGAAGAAGCCCACCGTTTCTTGGACCCCAGGGTGGCGCGTTCAACGATTTTCGGGACGATTGCCCGGGAGATGCGTAAATATTTCGTTACCCTACTCGTGGTAGACCAAAGGCCCTCGGGGATTGACAACGAGATCATGTCCCAGTTAGGAACCCGGATTACCGCTGCCTTAAATGATGACAAGGATATTGAAGCGGTTTTCACCGGGATGTCTGGCGGTCAAGCCTTACGTACCGTCCTCGCCCAGATGGACCCCAAACAACAGGCCCTCGTCCTCGGGTACGCCGTCCCCATGCCCGTCGTTGTCCGTACCCGCGCCTACGACAGCCAGCTTTACCGCGAGATCGGGGCAGAACTTTGGGAGACCCGCCCCACTAACGAGGTCCTTCAAGAAGCGGAACTCGCTCGATCAGATTTGGGTTTTTGAGTATCCCACGCTATTAATTTCAGATGAGTGACACCCCCCAGGACCGCCGTCCCTTTGATACTAGCCTCCAGGGACTCGCCGCCCTTTACGGCCCGGAATATACGTTACCAGAACACCTAGAACGGTTGCGCCCCCGTAATTTGGCGGGGAAAAGATCCTTAGCTCTGTGTGAGTCCGCCCTCGGACTGGAGGCTCTCGAAGGTTTTGTGCGCCGCGAGCCCCTCCATCGGGTCCATGAGTGCGTCTTTGGCCGGTTGGCCCTAGAGAGCGGACCCGTGGACCCGCGCCTCTAGGAGAGTAACCGTTGGGTCGAGGGCTTGAGGGCCAGCCAGACTAAGGAACCAACCGTGGGGAAGAAGGTCACCGCCAAACCCCAGAGGACTTTTTGGATAAAGGACATACCACTAAGCAAGAGAATATCTACCAATGAATAAACCCACAGTAAAAACATCGCTGTGCCCACCAGCCAAAACCCCAGGTTAAGTACTGTGGAGAGGACACTCATAGCCAGCAGCGCAACCACAACCCAGAGGATAAGTTGAAACATGGGCAAGCTCCCAAAACTCCTCCCAGCATAGCAAGGGGCCAAGGAGTCTAACCCCAAATGTTGTTAGAAATTATGATCCTAACGCTGTCTGTGGGGGTCAAACGCGTTGGGCGTAAATTTCTTGGAGGATGACATCCGCGCCGAGATTGATTAGTCGGGCTGCCAGCTCCCGTCCCACCGCCTCGGGGTCTTGGTCTGAACCCGTGCATTGGTCGCGGATGAGGAGAGTTCCGTCTAGTTTCGCTACCATTCCCTCAAGCGTGATGGTGCCCTCCTGCCACTGGGAGCGCACCCCAATCGGGACCTGACAGCCCCCCTCCAGCGTCCGCAAAAAAGCCCGCTCTGCCCGACAGGTGCGGTCGGTTTCTTGGTGATTCAGGAGTTGCAACAGGGTAATCATCTCCACATCGTCCTCGCGGCACTCAATCCCCAACGCGCCCTGACCGACGGCATGTAAGGAGATAGCGGCAGGAATCACCTGGGAAACCCGGTCCTCCCAACCCAAACGGAGCATCCCCGCCACCGCGAGAATCAACCCGTCGTACTGCCCCTCATCAAGCTTGCGTAACCGGGTATTAAGGTTGCCGCGCACGTCTTTAAACTCGAAATGGGGAAAATGGTAGCGCAACTGGGCCAGCCGCCGCAGGGAAGAAGTCCCAATCACCGCCCCAGCAGGCAACTGTTCAAGGGTGAGGCCCTGGTATTTGGGGTGGAGGACCAAGGCATCGGCAGGGTTTTCGCGCTGGGTGATGGCGGCGAGAATCAACCCAGGGGGTAACTGGGTAGGCAGGTCCTTGAGGGAGTGGACGGCGAAATCAGCCCGGTCACTGAGCATGGCCTGTTCTAATTCTTTAGTGAAAAGGCCCTTATCGCCGACCTGGGCCAGGGGTACATCCAGGATTTTATCGCCCTGGGTCTTCATCGAATCTAGGGAAAATTTGTGGTCGGGACGGGCGTGGCGCAATTGGTCCATCACCCACTCACTCTGGACGAGGGCCAACTGAGAATCCCGGCTCCCCAAACGGAACTGACGTGGTTGCATCTTCGCCAAGGGTTACGCGCTTGCTGATCCTAACATCCTAGAGGGCACCCAAGTCCCGTTCGCCTGTGCGGATTCGGATCACACTCTCCACAGGGGTGACAAAGATTTTGCCGTCACCGATTTCACCCGTGCGGGCCACGGTCATGATTTTATCTACCACAAGGTCAACTTGAGTATCCTCGACCACCACTTCAATCTTGAGCTTCTGCAAAAATTCGACGGTGTATTCTGAACCCCGGTACCGCTCCGTTTGGCCCTTTTGACGACCAAACCCCCGGACTTCGCTCACGGTCATACCGATGACTCCGGTATTGACGAGGGCGACTTTGACTTCATCTAACTTGAACGGGCGGATGATCGCTTCAATCTTCTTCAAGCTGGCCTCCAGCGTTGCGGTTGTGTGGATTTTAGTTTACTGGAGCAGTGACGCAAAGTGCTTCTTTATTTGGGATTAACTCATCGCTTCAGCACCGCCTACGACTTCCATAATCTGCTGGGTGATGCTGGCTTGACGGGCTTTATTGTATTCCAGGGTCAGGCGGGTGATGAGCTTCTTGGCGTTATCGGAGGCGGAACTCATGGCGGTCATCCGCGAGGCGAGTTCACTAGCGGCGGACTCCTGGAGGGCACGCAGGATCTGGCCTTGGAGGTAGAGCGGCAGGAGGGTATCCAACAGTTGCACGGGGTCCTGCTCGAAGATCATGTCCAAGGGAATCTCTTTGGACTCAATCTGGACGCGCTCACGGGTCACCTGAAAGTCGCCGCCCCTAGTGGTCATCCGAAAAACCTCGTCTTCCGGGGCTAGTTGGCTGAGATCGAAGGGTAACAGGGTCTGGACCGTGGGTTTAGAGGCAATTAGGGAGACAAAGCGGGTGTAGACCATTAAAACTGAGTCCACTTCTTCAGCTAGGAAGGCAGACAATAGCCGTTCGGCAATCATGACCGCTTCTTGAGCACGGGGAACCTGGGGCAATTGGTTATAGGAGGTCCCGACGGGGAAGTTAGAACGCTTGAAGAGGTTGACTGCCTTGGTCCCCACCGGAAAAACTAGGACCTCTTTGCCTTCTTCTTTCAGGCGGCGCAGTTCACCAACGGCCCGTCGCAAAACGTTGGCATTGTAGCCGCCACACAACCCCCGGTCCGAACTGAGGACCAAGACTGCTACCCGCTTGACCTCACGACGGCGCAACAGCGGTAAATCCAGATTCTCCAGTCGCAACCGTGTCTGGAGACGGTAGATAGCCGCTGCCAATTTATCGGCGAAAGGACGGGCACCCAGCACCTGTTCTTGGGCGCGGCGCACCTTGGCGGCGGCAACCAGACGCATTGCTTTCGTAATTTTTTGAGTGTTGGTGACAGACTTGATCCGGTCTCGAATACCCCGCAGATTCGCCATGACTGCCTTTGTTACGCTTGAGGCATCCTATCATGGGTCCTCCCCGACTCTAGGTCTAGTTAGTCTTAAAACATTCCTTACATCTCTCTATTTTTTTAACTTCGATTTCTAAAATAACAGGGATCATTAGAATTTCCATCCATGTCCTCTTTTGATGCTCAGGAGCCCTCTAGCAGTCTCCACCGTAAATTAGACCAGTTACAGCGGGCGTTGGATGGGTTGCCGGACCAATTAACGGCTCGTTTACAGGACCAAGTCATCAAACCCCATCGTCCCAGCTTGAATACAGTGATGACGGCTTCCAAAGACATCCTGGAGGAGGAACCGCCAGTCTATACCTTTGGAGTAAATGGACGACCGCTCTCCCCCGAAGCGCAGATCCAGCGGCTCACGGCTCAGCTAACTGCTGCCTATAACCGGATCGCCGCCTTGGAAGAACAACTACTCAACAAGCGCAACCTCGTCTAGATACTGGGGCCGACGGACTTCTTTAATCTGGTTATGGTGGTCCACCAGTACGAGCCGGGGACTGTGGCTGACCAGTTCAGCGGCGGTAAACTGCCCATAGGCCAAAATAATTACGGTATCACCGGGGGCAGCGCAACGAGCGGCGGCTCCATTGAGAATAATCTGCCCCGCGCCTGGGGTCCCGCTGATAGCGTAGGTAACTAATCTCGCCCCATTGGTAATATTAACCACATGGACCTGTTCCCACACCAAGAACCCCGCCGCCGTGAGTAGATTTTGGTCAATGGTGATACTGCCCTCGTAGCTGAGGTCGGCAGCCGTGACCGTCGCCCGGTGAATTTTGCCCGTCAAAATGGTACGCAACATTCAATTATCCTATGCCATGAACTCAGGGGAGCCTAAAACTCCCCTAGATTCCTAACCCTGGTACTGGGCAATGGCGCGGGCGATGATTTCCTCAGTACGGGCCAAGTCACTCCAGCCTGTGATCTCAACAGACTTCTTCTCTAGCCGTTTGTAGGTCAAGAAGAACTCCGCGATCTCATCTAAGCGGTGGGGCGCAATGTCCGCCAGAGATTTGACGTTACTGTAGCGGGGGTCTTTGACTGGGACACAGAGGATTTTTTCGTCCCCTTCACCGCCGTCAATCATCCCCAATACGCCGATGGGCCGCGCTGTGATCAGACATCCGGGAAAAGTGGGCTCGTCCATCAGCACCATGGCATCCAAGGGGTCGCCATCATCACCCAGGGTATTGGGCACAAACCCATAGTCGGCTGGGTAATAGACCGAGGAATACAGAACCCGGTCCAGGGCGAAGACCCCCAAGTCCTTGTCAAACTCAAATTTATTATGGCTGCCCCCGGCGATTTCAATCATCACACTCAATAGGCCCGGTTTGGGCTGGGCTGGGATCTTGCTTAGGTCAATCACCGCTCTCATCCTGGTTACACCGCCGTTAGGGTACCACAAATCCAGCTACCCCGGCGGTGTTCTCGCGTTCATTACCCGGGGTCTCCGCCTAGGGCCTGCAAGCGGGCAGCTAAGCGATCGGCTCGTTGCTGGGCTTGGTCGGCTCGTTGCTGGGCTTGGTCAGCTTCTTGACGGGCTTGGTCGGCCTGTTGACGGGCTGCTTCTTTGGGTAATAAAACTATAGCGGCCCCCCTCTTCCCAAACTACCCAACCCTGCCGCGCAACCAGACCATCCACGTTTAGAACCGCAAAAAAGTCTGGTCCCCGAAAATCCCGGTTCCGGGCTTGGGCACTGCTGTAATAAATAAACATATTTCCCCCCGCAAAGAAGTCCCGGCGGTCAGACCAGAATTCATCTAGGGAGTCGATCAAGACGTTCATGGCAAGGCGGTGGCGGTTGCTCTCCAAGGGCTCCATCGTCAAAAACTAAGTCCGTGGGTGGCATGGGGGGGGTCCCACACCCAATCCATGGTCCGTTGGGTTTCCGTGGTCATCGTTAAGTCCAACGCGATGTAACCCTTCATTAGTAACCCGTGATTCATGGAAATAGATGGGTTATGTTTTAGAAAAGATTTGGATACCCCGATGTATGCTGCCCTCGACCAGTTTCGCCGCCGCCATCCCCTCGGGGGGGTTTTGACAGAACTCTTGCGCGTCGAGCAGGGGCTTTATGTTGTTCGCGCCGAAGTGCAGGTGGACAAGATGAGCCTAGGTAGCGGACTAGCGGCAGCGGATTCTTTAGAGCATGCCGAGGACCAAGCGGTGGGACGGGCTTTGTTACTGGCGGGCTTTGGTGAAGCGCAAGCTCCCCTTGCCGCTGTCGAAGAACCCGCTCGGCGCAACGGCACGCCCACACCCATCTATACCGCACCGGAAGAAGCCCCCCGCCGTAACGGTACCCCGCCCCCTGTCTACGAAAATGAAGACGATGAAACCTTCCTGGATCTCTCGGAACTAATCGCCGCCACGGATGTAGAACTCAAGCGTATCGGTTGGGAGAACGCGCAGGGTAAGGCTTATCTCAGCCGGACCTACGGTAAACCCACTCGCCGCCAACTCAATGAGGAAGAACTGCGCGATTTCCTGCGCCACCTCAAAACCCAACCCACCGCCATGACTCGCCGTGCCCCTGAAACACCCTTTTAAAACGGTGATCATCATGAAACAGTTCTAATGCTAACTTTTAGGATTGGATTGTTGCGCCTATGGGCATACTTTAGGGTACAGGTCGGGTCCCCTCATGGTCCGTTTCCGCATCAGCACCGAGAGTCCAGTTCCCCCCTCTGCTCAGTTGTACGAGCAGCTATCTTTTGCGATTGCCTCGCGCCAACTGCCGCCCGGAGCCAGACTCCCCAGTGTGCGCCAACTCTCGATGCAGACTGGACTCCATCGCAACACCATTAGTAAGGTGTATAACCAACTCGTCGGGGTCGGTATGGTCCAGGCCCGCGCTGGCTCTGGGGTCTATGTCCTTGACAACGAGAACGCAACTAAAGTTTCTACCATCCAAAATCTCGTCCGACGCACCCTAGAGACAGCTCTCGCCCAGGGCTACACTCTCCGCCAAGTGCGTGAAGTGGTCGAGGTCGAGCTTGACCGTCGGCTCCGCGATAATGCCCGTATCCTCGTCACCAGTGCCGATTCTGGTTCCCTCGCCATGATCGTCCAAGAGCTCGAAGATGCCCTGTGCGTCCCGGTCCAAGGCGTTCACCTCTGGGAGTTGACCCAACATCTTGCCACGACTCAGGCCGGACTCATCGTCACCCAACGCTATGACCTGAGTAAAGTCCGCCAGACCCTCAATGGTTTTAGGGGGGAGGTGATCCCCTTGGACATCTATAGCTATCAACGGGAAATCGAACTCGTTGAACAGTTATCGGCTGGTAGCACCCTCGGGCTGGTCAGCCTCAGCCCTGGCATCCTCAGAATTGCTGAGATTATTGTCCAGAGCATCCGTGGTCAAAATCTGCTGGTCCTAACCGCCCAACTTGAGGATACTTACGCTCTGATGGGCATCCTCCGCACCGCCGACTTGGTGATTGTGGATGAAACTAGCTATCGACAGCTAGAGCAACAGGTGAAGAATGCCCGTCTCGACCGTCTCCGCCCCCTACGCTTACACCGAGTCGCTAACTATATTACAAAAGACTCTATCGCCGCCCTACGTCGTCATCTGCACACTGAACCGTAATTCACAATCCGCGCAAAACTGGTTGCCTCCAGGCTCGCCCCACCGACGAGAACGCCATCAATCTCTGGTTGGGCCATAATCTCGTCAATATTCTCCGGTTTGACGGAGCCGCCGTACTGGATCGGGACATCAGAGTGGGTGAGTCGGCTGCGAATCAACCCAATAACCCGGTTGGCCTCCAGGGTAGCGCAGGTGTCGCCGGTGCCGATAGCCCAGATCGGTTCGTAGGCGATAATCAGTTTTTGCTGGTCCACCCCGACCAAGTCCTGTTCGAGTTGGCTAAAAATCACGGCTTCAGTGGCTTGGGCATCGCGCTGGGCCTTGGTCTCACCCACGCATAGGATTGGCGTCAAGCCATGGTGTTGAGCGGCTTTGAGCCGAAGATTCACCGTGGCATCGGTCTCCCCGAAATACTGCCTGCGTTCACTGTGCCCAATGATCACGTGGCTTACGTCTACTTCCCGGAGCATCGGTCCCGAGACCTCCCCAGTGAAGGCCCCAAAATCTGCCCAATGGATATTTTGGGCGGCTAGATGCACCGTGGCGGGTAGACGTACCGCCAAGCCCCCCAGACTGGTAAAAGGTACTCCCAGGATCACTTGATGGGCGGTCTCTGCAATCAAGGGCAAGAACTGCTCCAGGAAGGCCAATGCCTCCGCCTGGGTCTTATACATCTTCCAATTACCAGCCAAAATGATCGGACGCAAGGGGCACTCAGCACACGGAATAGATATAGATTACCGTCTATCGGGGACGGGGTTCAACGAGCAGGACAGGAACCATCTACCATGAATACACACAAAATCTAGCCTTACATAATTACTTTGACCATCAAGAGTTTGCTACTGGGGCGCGGGTTGAAGAGGGGCCAATTTTTCTCAACGCGCTCCAGACGGTAGCCCGAACGTTGGTATAGCTGGACCGCAGCGATGTTATCCGCCATGACATGTAGGTAAAGCCGGGGGTGACACAGGCTCCGGGCAATCGCTTCGACTTCCTGGAGCAGACTTGAGGCTACCCCCTGCCTACGCCAAGCTGGGGTGACCGCCAAATTAGAGATATAGAGCGGGTCCTGGGGACTGGCGACTTGGGGGAGCCACCACCATTCGTGGGGGAGCGGACGGTGGGCGACCTCGACGGTCCCGGCGAGGAAACCACTCATGGTTGCCACGAGACAACGATAACTAGCGGGGGGACGGGTAAGCCGACTCTCTAGGTCCTGGGCCAAGCCCGAGCGCACCCAGCCCTGGGTCCACTGCCACCAAGCGTCTGAAGGCTGGAAGCTATCGGTCAAGAGACGGGCGAGGGCGTGGACATCGGCGGGAGTGGCAGACCGGACGGTGGTGAGAGGAGTCGTCTGCATCGGTTTAACTCTTGGGACCGAGATTGGCGACGAGGGCGTAGGACTGCATTCCCTGGAGGACGGCGAGTTCAGCAAAGACTTCCCCGAGCCGATGGTGGGCTTCATCTTCCAGACTGCCCTCCAGTTGCATCAATAGCTCCAGAACTAAGCGGTTTTGTTGTTCAAGCTCCGCCGACTCAATCACGCCGTCGGCGATTGCCGTCTGCCAAGAGGCCATCCGCTCAAAAAACCGGGTTGAATAAACCTCGCCTGTGTCGGGGTTGAACCAGTCAGTCGGTAGAGGGGTCGTCGCTTTGGGCACCCCGAAACCTAACATCGGGACCACACGTTCAACGGCAGTGGGTAAGCCCTGTTCGATAGTTGCCCAGACTTCTTTGTCCAGTTGCGATTGCTGCCAAGTTCCCCAAGCTGCTGTCAGCGCGAGCGGCAAAAAGAACAGTACACCCAAACTCGCCACGAGAATCTTATCCACCCAGGCTCCCGCCCCCACCCGTACCGCAATCTGGTCGGGTCCCAGGGTCTTGACCTCCACCGTAAGGGCTGCCGCTACCCCCAACACCGAACGCCAGAGGTCATTCTGGTAGCCCTGGACCATGAAGCAGTCTGGCGCAGTACGTAAATACTGGGTCTCGAAACCATGCCCCGTGAACCAAGCCGCCAACAACTCAGCTAGCCCGTCCGGTTGAATGCCAGGAGATTGGTAGATGCGAGTTTGCATGGGTGTCCTATAGTTCGCGGCGGAGGGTACTGGTCAAGGCGGTCGTCTGCATAGCCTGGAGGACCGCCATCTCATAGAGGATCAAGGTCAGTTGGGCGCGTTGGTCTTCACTGAGCAGGTCTTGGACTGATTTTAATAAATAGATAACCCGGTTGGCTTGCTCTCGGATTTCCTCGCTGGTGATCTGCCCATCAGCGATGGCCTGTTGCCAGGAACTCATGCGCTGAAAATAGGCCACCAGTTGTAGTTGACCGGCAGTCTCATCAAACCAGGGCTTACGGCTCGGCATCAGGTGGTCCAGGTATCGCACTCAATTGTAAGGGAGCTTGCCTATCCAGTACCATGTACAGTCATGGAACCCTTAATCCGCATCTATACCGATGGAGCCTGTATCGGCAATCCCGGCCCCGGGGGCTACGCCGCCATCATTGATGACCCTGTGACCGGCGAGCGAGAACTCACCGGGGGCTACGCCCACACCACCAACAATCGCATGGAAATGTTGGCGGTCATTCGTGGGTTAGTAGACTTACCGGGTGCCAGGAAGGTCATGGTTTACTCAGATTCTCAGTACGTCATCAACGGCATTACCAAGGGTTGGGCCAAGAAATGGAAGGCCAATAACTGGATCAAGGCCGACAAAAAGCCCGCCCTCAACCCCGATCTCTGGCAACAACTCTTGGATCTTTGCCAGCAACACCAAGTCACCTTCGAGTGGGTACGCGGTCACAGTGGGCATCCCCAGAATGAACGCTGTGACCGGTTGGCGGTAGTAGCTTCGCGGCGAGCGGGTCTGCCCCCAGATCCCCAACTCGCTCGGGTGGGACGGTGAGTTGGCTCTATCTCGCGGGACCCTTGTTTACCCAGGCCGAAATCGTCTTTAACGAAACTCTGGCGACCCAACTGCGGGCGGAGGGCTACCGGGTTTACCTGCCGCAACAGGAATGCGCCGGGACCACGGACCCCAAACGCCTCTTCGATCTGTGTTTGCGGGGGCTCAAGGGGGCCAATTTGGTACTGGTAATCCTGGATGGGCCAGATGCGGATTCGGGGAGTTGTTTTGAGATGGGCTATGCCTACGCTCGCCAGATTCCCCTAGTCGGGTTGCGGACGGATTTTCGGGGGACAGGGGAGGATCTGGGTCTTAATTTGATGCTGACTCAAGCTTGTGACCATTTACTTTTGACCAGCTTGGCGGACCTCACATCTACGCCCCGCGTAACCTACCTCAAGCCGGGAGCGGATTTCCTGCCACGCCTACGCACGGTCTTCAGCCAGTTCACTACCCCAGACTAGCCCTAGCCCTAAGACAAACCCCGGTAATACCTGCTCGCCGGACAACTGCGACGGCACACTGTAGAAGAATCAAAGGTGATCCCCAATTGAGTACGCTGGTTCCAAAGCCAAAGCTGGGCGGTTAAACCCGCATTGAGTGCTCCAGTCTCGCCGCCCGTCGGGGACATACTAATCAGGTCTCCCTGGGCAGTACGTTCAAAGCGCGGGTCTCGGTTTGCCTAACAACGGACTTTCCCGCTGCCTCTGAGCAATTTTCCGCCCAGCTCATTGACCCATTGGTCAAAGACATACGCCATATAGGTCCCGGATTTTTGATTTCTCCTTATTGCTTGCTTGCGGCTCATCGCTTAGGGTTAGAGGCTAGGCGGCTGAGGCAGAGCCAACTATAAACTCGGTGTCATCCCTTGAGGATAGAGATACAAAATTGGTGGAAGAGTTGACTGATATTAGACAATTTAGCGCGGGTTTACCGTTAATTCCCAAGTGGTAGTGGGGGGCTGTTCTTGGGAGGGAGGGCGACGGCTTCAAAAGTTAGACCTACGGTATTCTCGACGGTGACAAGCAAAAGACTAGGGGGCGTGAGGTTGAAATCGGTCATTTTAATCGTCCCGGTGGCCTTGATTCGCAGTTCCCGGCTGGTGTAGACCGCTTCACCGTCGAAAGTGACAGGGCGCGTGATATCCCGGATCGTTAAATCCCCGCGAATTTTACCCTGTTGGCGGCTGCCCCACTGTTTCCAGGCCGAGAATTTGGGGAAGCCCTCTAGGGTTTGGAGGGTGAAGGTGGCGGTCGGGAATTTGTCGGTCTGGAGTTCCCCACGCATCCGCGCATCCCGTGCCCCATTCTTGGAATCAATCCCAGCTAATTGCACGGTCACAATGCCAGCTAAGAGTAAGCCCGTCCGGTCATCAAAGCGGATACTCCCTTGCATCTGGTCCGTTGTCCCCGTCCAAGCACTGAGAAAATCGCGGCTTTGGTAACTGGCGGTACCCCGTTCGATGGTCAAGGTCCGAGGAGCAGCCTGAACCGGAACCGTCATCACTAAGCCCAGCAGGACAAGACTTCGCATACCGTAGCTCCTAGTGATGCTTCATTCTGGCACTGGGAAGGGGAGCCGACAGCAGGTTTGCGGGGTGCCATAGCTAACGCCACAGCACCCCGGCGGCTCATTCGATTAACGGCGGGCGGTTGCCGGGAGGGAACGGGTCATGTCGGGGATTTGGATATCCCAGATGCGGACCCGTTGGGGACTGGAGGCCGGCGGGACGACCTGGGAGGCCATAGCGAGGAAGGCATCACTGTCACCGGCTTTTTTATCCTTGGCAATCAAGGAACCGTTGCTCATACCCATACCATTGCCGAAGAACGAAGTCGAACGGCGTTTGGTCGGGGCTCCGTTGGATTCGACGGCATCGTAGTTACTGACGGTCAGACCGGGGGCCTTGGCTTGGATATAGGAACTGGTGGTGGGGTTGCCAATCAGGTCCAGAGCCGTGAGTAAGCCAGCGTCAGTGATCCCCACGGAGTCAAAACCGCGACGGCTCGTGCCCTCGTGCATCTTCCGGGCGTAGGGCAAAGTGTTCTCACCAAAGATCGTTAGGTACTCATCGGAATTGACCAAGCTATCAATCAGCGCGGCGAACCCTTGGCGGCTCGCGATGCTGGAATAGTCGAAGAGTTCACGGCGGCTCACGGGCGCACGGCCCAGGAGATGCTTGAAGCTCAGTTCGACGAAGCGATTGTTGGAGCAACCCTGGTAGAAGGTCACGAAACAATACTCCGACTTCGCCAAGGCCCGTACAAATTCGCGGAGCGTCAGGTCCCCGTTCATCAGCTTGGACTCTAGGGGACGGTTACGGAAGGTTTCCAGGAGTAAATCGGTCCCAAAAACCTGACGGTAGCTGGCCTTCAGGAGAGCTTCACCATCTAGGGCGGGACTATTGGCGGTATTCATCGCCTTTTGTCGGATGGAGAAGGCCCGGAGGGGCGTGAGGGCTTCCGTGCCACTCATCCAACTGGTACTGGCGGGGGTGGTCAATAACCGGAGTTGTTGGGCCATGCTCGCTGTCTCCGGGGCCGCTGCTCGCGCCGTGGGATAGGAGGGGATGGAACGCTCAAATTTGCGGTAATCCGAGACTGTGAGACCGGGGGCCTTGGCCTGGACATAGGAACTGGTGGTGGGGTTACCCATCAGGTCCAAGGCGGTGAGTAACCCAGCATCGGTAATGCCCACCCGGTCAAAGCCTTGGCTCGCCACACCCTCGTGCATCTTGCGGGCATAGGGTAGGGTTGTGTCCCCGAAGGTGGTTTGGTATTCCTCGGAGTCAATCAGCGCGTCAATTAAGGCGGCGAATCCCTGGCGGCTGGCGATGCTGGAGTAATTGAAAAGTTCACGCTGGCTCACGGGCGCACGACCCAAGAGGTGCTTGAAACTCAGTTCAACAAAACGATTATTAGAGCAGCCCTGGTAAAAGGTCACGAAGTAGTACTCCGACTTCGCCAAGGCCCGCACGAACTCGCGCATAAACAGGTCGCCATTGAATAATTTAGACTCCAGGACCCGGTTACGGAAGGTCTCCAGGAGTAAATCCGTCCCATAAACTTGACGGTAGCAAGCCCGCAACAAAGCTTCCCCACTCAGGGCCGGACTACTCGCGCTATCCACCGACCGCTGCCGAATCGAGAAGGAACGCAAGGGCGTAATTGCTTCGGTGCCACGAGTCCAATCCCGGTTGGCGGGCTGGGTCAAAGCTTGCAGTTCGTCAGCAGTGGCAGCAGACCAAGAGCCACCGGGAGGGAGGAGTTGTTCGCGTAGCTGCTCCGCATTGGAGACGGTACCGCGCGACCGCGCACTCGGCACATCCAGGGCCATCGCTTTGTAACGGTCCAGGTAGCTGTCGGTGGCGGGTTTTACTGGAGCTTCAGTTACGGTTTCATGGGTAGATTCAGTGATAAGCGGAGCCGGACCTTGGTTGAAGCTGTAATCACACAGGGTAAAAGTCGGGGCTTTGACTTGGATATAGGAACTGGTGGTGGGGTTGCCAATCAGGTCCAAGGCGGTAAGTAGTCCTGGATCGGTGATGCCCACCCGGTCAAAACCCTGACCCTCGGGTCCCTCATGCATCTTGCGCCAGTAGGGGAGCGTGTCTTCACCAAAAGTCTGCTGGTACTCGGGGGAATCTACCAGCGCGTCAACCAAGGCGGCGAACCCCCGGCGACTGGCAATGCTCGAATAGTCAAAAATCTCGCGTTGGGAAAAAGCCGCACGGCCCAACAAGTGCTTGAAGCTCAACTCGACAAAACGGTTATTAGAGCAACCCTGATAAAAGGTCACGAAATAGTACTCGGACTTGGCTAGAGACCGCACGAATTCCCGGATTGAAAGCTCGCTATTCAAAAGCTTGGACTCTAGAACCGGAACCCGGAAGGTGTCCAGGAGCAACTTAGTCCCAAAGACCTGCTCGTAGGCCGCCCGGATCAGTTCTTGACCCTTGAGGGCCGGGGCACCGGGCATCCCGATGGTGCGCTGGCGAATCGAAAAAGGACGCAGGGGCTTGAGGATTTCGGTCCCCTCCGCCCACCTGCGGTCGGCTGGGGTGGTGTAGTAACTCAGTTTGGGAATTGGCTCTCCCTCTGGAAACAAAACCCGTATTCCCTGCACAATCGGCATGCTTTGAGCCATTTGCACGAACTTCTGGAGAAAGAGGTCCGGCTTTCTTGGGCTGGTACTGATCATGAGGGACGCTCACTGAAGGGTGGATAAATGTGAATTTTGTCTCATAATAACTTAGTATTCTGTGAATAGCTGATCTTAACTTTACTAAGTTTGTTACATAAGCTGGGTAAAAATATTTAACCCAACCGTAAGTAGCCTAAGCTACAGGTTCTTTTTGCATTGTAAGGACTTCTTGAGCTTTCATCTGTACCAAACGGTCAGCATCCTGAACCAAAATTTGGAGGATAACTCGACTTTCGGGACCCGGAAAGTTAATCAGAGCCATTGCCACACAGTAACGTAATCCCCAATCTGGTGACTGGGCAGCTTGGGCCATAGCAGGTAGAGCGCGGGGGTCTGCTAAATAGCCCAAACCTTTACAGGCACTCCGACGAACCGAGGGCGCGAAATCACGGGCTAGAGCGTTGTGGAGCGTATCGAAGGCTCTGGAGTCGTGCAACTGAGCTAGACAACAAATGATGTGATGCCGTGCCCCATAGTCGAAATCATCCAACAGCCGAATTAAAGGTTCGAGGGACTTTTCGCCGACTCGAATTACGGCGGCGACAGCGGCATCACAAACCTCGGGGTTGTAGTACCCAAACATCTGGATTAACGCCTCAATATTTGCCGGGGTTGGTTGACTGGCTAACTGCTGGATCTCACCGAGCAATCGCTGTTGCTCATCCTGGCTCATGTCTCACCAGCCTGTAAGTTAATCTCCGCTGCCAAGCGGTTAACTTCTTCTGGTGAAAGGCGACGGATTTCTGAACAGAAGGTCATCGTTGTCACGCCGCCCCGGACTCGGACCAAGCTCACCCGCGCCCGACAGTTGGGGGTGACAAACCAGACTTTTTCCTCTGCTTCCGTACCTTGGTAGGGCGTGACTACGGTTAAGACGCCCTCAGGGTTAATTTGGTAGCGGCCTACGGCGGGGACTTCCTGGGCATAGCCTTTATCGCGTAGAATCTGGCCCTGCTGGGGGTCCTCGGGGTCGGGAATCGCCACGAGGGTAGTTTCGCCCGCGTGCTTCTTCTCGTCAAATTCCACCGTCCCGCCCCAGGTGAAATAGGCTCCCCCCAAAGCATCCGACGCATCAAACTCGTGCATCGCACAGACCTGGGCCACCTGAGCATCTGTCGGACCCAGGGCCTGGATATTTACTTCAGACTCACCCGCCTCAGACATCTTGAAGGCGAGGTGGTGGGTGGTGCGTTGGACTGACCAAGTACCAGTGCTTTTCTCAAAAAAATCAAGGACATTCATGGGGTACGCCAAGGAAATGGGCTAGAGGCCCGTGTGGGCCTCCAACGCATCTTACACAACGGGAAATAACGCCTTACTAGAACTGGCTCCCGGAATATCAGACCCAGCAAAACCAGGGAACGACTTCAAGGAACGGGTGAAATTTGCCGTCACCTGGCCCGTCTGGGTGAGAAAGCCCCGGTTGTAGGGGACAATATTCGGCCCAAAGGCTTGCTGGTATTCCAACCCATCCAGGTAGCTATCAATCTCGGCCTCGTATCCAGCATTGGCATAGATCTGCACGTGCTCGGAGACTTCGGCCTGGGTATAGGGAGCGCGGCCTAGGAGGTGTTTGAAGTTGAGTTCCACAAAGCGGTTCTGGGACATGGGCCAGAAGAAGCGCGACTTGTAGAGGTCAGACTTCGCCACGGCGCGGACGAAATCCCGCACACAGATTGAGCCATTCCGCAACATGGACTCAGAACTGGTCAACCGCTCAGCGTCCATGATGTAGGCGTTGCCCACCACCTGACGATAGGCGGCCCGGATCACCCCTTGCAACTCGTCCTCGTTGGCGAAGGGCTGGAGTTCCACCATCATCGGTGTGACCACCGCGCTGTAGTTGGGCGTGCGGTCCACATCTAGTTTCTCAATGGACGTGATCCGCCCATTGCCGCGCTTCAGGACCTTTAAGAGAGCTTGCAGACCCGAATAGTCAATGGTGTAGCTCTCACAACTCTTCTTGACATTTTGAGAACCAATCAGGCCCTCGACCGTAACGTTAAACCGATCCACCATCTCATCCTCCAGAGTTAAAGAGCAGGCAATAGCGCACTACGGGTGCTAGCGGACGGGATATCCGACCCCGCAAAACCAGGGTAAAGCTTCAAGCCACGGGTGAAGTTCGCGTTGACCTGCCCGCGCTGCGTCAAGAAGTTACGGTTGTAGGGAGCTACGTTCGCACCAAAGTATTCTTGATACTCGGCACCGTCGAGGTAACTATCAATCTCAGCGTCATAACCCGCCGCTGCATAAAGTTGGATGTGCATGGAAATTTCAGCTTGGTCAAAGGGCGCACGACCCAATAGATGCTGGAAATTCAACTCCACAAACCGGGTCTGGGAAACCGGAGTAAAGAAGCGCGACTTGTAAAGATCCGACTTAGCGATGGTCCGCACGAAATCGGACACGGTAAAGTCGCCGTTACGCAATTGGGACTCGGCGTAGTTGAGCCGCTCTGCGTCCATGATGTAGGCGTTCCCCAAGACCTGACGGTACACCGCCCGGAGCACGCCTTGTAACTCGTCTTCGGTGGCATCGGGCCAGAGTTCCACGGGGGAACTGGTCACGAGGGGCGCGACACGGGGGTTGCGCTCGGTCTCCAGTTTGTTGATTGAAGTAACGCGACCGCCGTTACTTTTAACTTTCTTTAAGAGAGCTTGCAGGCCCTCATAGTCCACATTGTAAGTCGTGCAACTCTGACGGACTTTGGGACGAACGAGACCTTGGACTTCAACGGTATAACGCTCACGATCTGCCATGGGAACCTCCTAATTTGCATCCAATCAAACTTAAATCACGGGGAATTGAGCAGCGGTCACCAAACGGTCACTTCCGGCAACACCCAGGTAAAGCTGGCTGCTGTGGGGGTAGTTGATGTTGGATTGACCGGGTTGGGTGATGAAGCCGCGCAGGTACGGGACCGTATCATCCCCAAAGGCATTGTTGTAATCCTCGCTGTCCAGGTAGCTGTCAATATCTGTGTCATAGCCACTGTTGTTGTAGCGGCAGACGTGTTCAGACATTTCCGCTTGGTCGTAGATGGCGCGACCGAGGAGGTGCTTGACGTTCAATTCCACAAACCGCACCTGGGACATCGGGTAGAAGAACCGCTTTTTGTAAGCGTCGGACTTCGCCACCAAACGGACAAATTCACGAACGGTAATCTCGTCATTCTTGAGCCGGGATTCAGCGACGAGGGCGCGGTCCACATGGGAGTAGTAGGCGTTCCCAAACAACTGACGGTAGACCGTATTGATGACCAATTCTTTTTCGTCCGGAGTGGCATCTGAGTTCCACTTGACCGGGGCGGTCTCTAGCACAGCGCTGTTATTGGGCTTGGCAACGACGTTGAGCTTCTCGATTTTGGCAATCTTGGCCCCGCTACGAGCGATGGTTTGCAGTTTGTTCTGCAACTCTTCGTAGCTGACGGTGATGGTCTGCTGGGCGCGTAGGGAGGAATTCCCAACGGAGGTACGGGAGCGGATGACCCGTTCAGTGGTGATAGCGTAGCGTTGCATGGGTGCCTCCTAGGTTAAGCGCGGGTGAATCGGTAGTCGCACAGGGTCAAGTCGGGGTCCTTGGCCTGGACATAGGAACTGGTGGTGGGGTTGCCAATCATGTCCAAGGCGGTGAGCAAGCCGGGATCGGTAATGCCGATACTGTCGAAACCTTGGACGTTCGGCCCCTCGTGCATCTTGCGTAGGTAAGGTAGCGTGTCCTCACCAAAGGTCTGCTGGTATTCCGGTGAATCCACGAGCGCGTCAATCAAGGCCCCGAACCCCCGACGACTGGCAATGCTCGAATAGTCGAAGATTTCCCGTTTGCTGTAGGGCGCACGACCCAACAGATGTTTGAAGCTCAGTTCGACGAAACGGTTATTGGAGCAACCCTGGTAAAAGGTCACGAAATAATACTCAGACTTGGCTAAGACCCGCACGAATTCGCGGATTGAAAGCTCACTATTGAGGAGCTTGGATTCCAGGACCGGGACGCGGAAAGTATCCAGGAGCAATTTAGTTCCGAACACCTGTTCATAGGCCGCCCGAATCAGTTCTTGACCCTTGAGGGCAGGGGCTCCCGGCATCCCGGTGGTGCGTTGGCGAATCGAGAAGGGCCGTAAAGGACGCAGGGCCTCGGTCCCCTTGGACCACTGGAAATAGACCCGCGAGTTCAGCACATCCTTAGCAAGGTCCATGTAGGCACCCAGGACCGAAGCCGTCGTCGGGGTGGGTTGCTCGGGCTTGAATAAGGGTTGCAGGACTTGCATGGGCCGGGGCTGGTCCTGGAACAACGCCTGGACATAGGAACTGGTGGTGGGATTGCCAATCGTCTTCAAGGAACCCAACAACCCCAAGTCCGTGATTCCCACCCGGTCAAACCCCTGACCCTCGGGTCCCTCGTGCATCTTGCGGGCGTAGGGGAGGGTATCTTCACCAAAAGTGGTCTGGTATTCCTGAGAATCAACAAAAGCATCAATCGTCGCTTCAAATCCCCGACGACTGGCAATGCTGGAATAGTCAAAGGTTTCGCGCTGGGTGTAGGGGGGACGGCCCAACAGATGCTTGAAGCTCAGTTCGACAAAGCGATTATTAGAGCAGCTTAGATAAAAGGTTTGCAGGTAATACTCGGATTTCGCCAGGGTCCGCACGAACTCGCGGATCGAAAGCTCACCATTGAGGAGTTTGGATTCTAGGACCGGGACCCGGAAAGTGTCCAGGAGTAACTTAGTCCCGAACACCTGCTCATAGGCCGCCCGGATCAGTTCTTGACCCTTGAGGGCGGGGGCACCGGGCATCCCGACGGCGCGTTGGCGAATCGAGAAGGGGCGCAGGGGATTGAGGCGGGGGTTGGTCCACTCGGTCGAGGAGGAGGGCCGGGTAAGGAGGCCGTATTGTTCCGCTGTGTTAACCCGGTCTAGGCTCTGGCGCAACCGCTGGGCCTCGACGAATGTACTGGCTAGGTCCAGGTACTTCTTCAGAAATGGGTCGGTTTTGGCGGTAAGTGGGGCCATGGTTTACAAAAGCTCCTCGATGGTTTGACGCAACAGCAACGTATCCGCAGTATCCGCTTGGCGGTCAAAAATCTGTTTCAAGGCGAAAAGCCGTAGATTAGCAGGCAACAGACAACGGGCAATCGCCGGGACCACACTCAGGTCCCCGACTTCACCCAAGTCCAGTAGGGCACACCGCCTTAGATGTAGATTATGGCTGGCGAGGTTCTCCAGCAGGATATTGAGAGCCGCTGTTTCCTGAGTGAACTGAAAAACTACCCTGGCGGCGGCACAACGGACCCGTGCGGAGGGATGGTGTAAAAAACCACGGATGGGCAGCAAGGCCTCCCGACAGTCCAGAACCCCCAAGGTCTCAATCACGTACTCAAAAGGTTCTTCCGGGCGGTCCAGAAATTCCCGCAGGACTCTAATCATGTCCGCCCGTAACTCAGGCTGGCTCACACGGGGAGCTATCTTCCCCAAGGCCCAAATCGCCTCCGAGCGTACCCAATAATCCGAAGAGTCCAATACCCTCAACAGGGCGGAGACCGCTTGTTGATAAGCAGTCTCATCCCAACCCGGTTCCGCCAAAAGCTTACCCAGGGCTTCACAGGCCCGACGGCGCAACGGGTAGCCGCCTAGAGCGGTACAGGCTGAATCGGTCAGGGCATCAAGTAAAAGGGGCAGGGCTTCTTTGACCTGATATTTCCCGGAATGCCAAACCGCATAGTAGCGGTCTTGATCATCCCCGGACATCAAATCCAAAACCTGGGCGGTGTCTAGCCCCCCAGTCAAAACCGGGGGTTTCATGCTTCGGGGCTAGCGGTCGCAGTCACCGGGGCAATCTTGGTAATCACACCGCCCTGCTGTTTAATGCGCTGCATCTCAGCAGTCATGCGGTCGTAGGAAACGCACACTTTGTAGCTGCTCTTGCGAATCCGGGCCCGACTGCCGAGGTTCTGGGTCTGTTCTAGGGCAACGGCATGAATCTCATAGAGTTGACCGTTTTCAGCACCCTCTGCCTGCCCGTAGGTAGGCAAGTTGGTCCATTGCATATTCGCCTCCCAAAAGGTCAAAAGACCCCCCAATCCTGGCGGACTGGGGGGTGAACAAGTCTTAGCTCATCGCGTTGACGAGGTAATCCATGTAAAGGGCAGCTTCGGTCTTCGCTTGGGGAGAGAGAGAAGAGGACTTCACTTTCTCTTTGATGGAAGACAGACAGTCAATGTAGGCACTCGCGGGCAGGCTGAAGGCGCGGTTGATTTCGCGCAGGCCGCTGATCGCGTAGTCATCCAAGGGGCCGGTATCGCCGCACACTAGGCAGTAGCTCACGAAACGCAGATAGTAATCCACGTCACGGGCGCACTTGGCTTGGTTGGTGGCACCGTTGAACAGACCGCCGGGTTGGGTCAGGTAGGGCATTTTGCTCGCCATGCCAGTGACGGCTTCTTTGGTCAGGCTCTCGTGGTTAGAAGTGATGAAGGAAGCCGCTTCCAGACCAGCACTGGCCCGTTGTAGACGACCTTGCACCGCTTGCAGGTCCCCACCGCTGAGGAAACGCGCTTGGGAATCAGCCCCAGCAATGACACCAGTAATTACAGTTTTCATCAGGCTCTCCAAACTTTTGGGTGATTAGGAAACAGCAGCAGCCACTTTGTCGAAGTAGGTGCCCAACTCGCTGGCCAAGGAGGCGCACTTGTCAGGAGTTTGGATAACCGCAGGGTCCTTGGTTACGAACGCAATCGCGGCGGCTTTCATGATCCGTACGCCACGAGCGGTCGAGGAGGTAGGTACGCCCAAGGCCACATAAGTTTCTTTCAGACCATTGATACAGCGGTCTTCGAGGACGCTGGCATCACCCGCCAACATCGCGTAGGTGACGTAACGGAGGATGATTTCCATGTCGCGGATGCAAGCAGCCATGCGACGGTTGGTGTAAGCATTTCCACCGGGACGGATCAAGTCAGGCTGTTCGCAGAAGATCCCAGCAGCGGCGTCAGTGACGATGCAGCTAGCGTTGGCGGTAATGGTGTTTACGGCATCAAGACGGCGGTTGCCATCTTTGACGTACTGAGCGAGGGCACCCATGTCCCCGGAGGAGAGGTAGGAACCTTTAACGTCAGCGTTGGAGACTACTCTCGTAAATGCGTCGTTCATTGTCAAAAAATCCTCGTTGAGCGAGTCCTCTGAATTCTAGGACATGATTTATGAGGGGGATCGTTAATAAATATTACTCCTGTAGATAGAGGACTCTGTGGACTTAGCCATCATGTCACTGTCAGCTTTCACTGCTAAATGTCAGTGCAAAAATCCGGCAACAGTGCCATCTTGGGCTTTCCTAAGTTTCTTGAATCCCAGTCTGGGAGCTTAGGGTTGCAGTAAACTAAACCTAATATCCGGGTAAGTCCCATGTCCTCCTTGGAACAATTGTTGCCCCTCCTGGACCACCCTGACGTTGAGACCCGGCGGAGTACAGCTCAGGCGATTGGGGATTTAGGGCCAGGGGGTATCTCAGCTTTAGTGGAACGCTTGACTTTTCCCAGTGCCACCCTCAGGACGACTAGTGCGAAAGCTTTGGCGGCAATTGGTCGCCGCTATCCCGGCTCCTTGGCAGCCCCTGAGGTTTTGACGGCCTTGGCTCAGGTTTTAGGCGATGAGGACCCGGTGGCCCGAATCTCAGCGGTGGGTGCGTTAGGAACCGTGGGACGAGGAGCGGTACCCTACTTACTACAAGCTTTGGCGGGGGATGATCAGGTTTTACGCCTGACCGTGGCTTCGGCCCTAGGGACAATTGGCGGTCAAGAGGTGATCCCGGCCTTGTTAGAACTCCAAAAGGATGCCGATCCTAGTGTGGCGGGGATTGCGCGGGGAGCCTTAGCAATGGTTAAGGGCGGCGGGGCCTATCACCATGTGGCTTGAACAACTCCAGGACGCGGATGTCTCTAAACGGTGTACGGCGGCCCGGAAACTCGGGGACCTAGGTGATATCACCGCTCTACCCCAGATGATTGAAGCTTGCGCCGATCCCCACGGCTACGTGCGTTTGGCCTTGGTTGAATCCATGGCCCAGCTCGGCCCTGCGGCGGTAGACCCACTACTCAGTGCCTTGGCCCATCATCCCGAACCGATGGTCCGCCGCTCGGTAGCGAAAAGTCTAGCGATTCTAGCGGCGGGTACTTCGATTGCACCTTTGATCCACACCTTGAAGTTTGATCCCGACTTGGTGACCCGTAATGCAGCGGCGGGTGCCCTCTGCCGAATTGGCGTCCAGGCGGTAGACCCCTTGATCCAGCTTTTGACCGATCCCGATGAATATGTCAGTGGCGCGGCGATCTGGGCCTTGGGTTCGATTGGTCCAGCCGCGCTATTAACTTTGTTGACCTATATAAAGGATGGCAACCCCCAGGTCCGTAGCGGGGTAGTCCAAGCTCTCGGCAGTATGGGGACTGATGAGGTAGTCCCCGCTCTACAGACGGCTCTCCAGGACGCGGATGCCGGGGTCCGTGCCAGTGCGGCCCGCTCCGTCGGCAATGGTCGCTACAAAGTCTGTATTCCTCAACTCGAAATGCTCCTCACGGACCCCGACCGTCAAGTGCGCCGGGATGCGGCGATTGCCTTGGGTGAGGTGGAAGCTGACCACGCGCTACCCACCCTCCTCTCAGCCCTGAGTGACCCTGATGTGGAGTTACGGAAGGCGGTGGTGATGGCCCTCAAACGCTTACCTAGTCCCCAGACTACCCAGGCTCTTAAGGACTTGGCGACCGTAGACCCTGAGGAGAGTGTCCGCACCTTGGCGCGGATGACCCTGCAATTCATCAACTCCTAGGTACACCATGCCCGATATCACCGCCCACGACCTCCGTACGATGGTCCAATGGATGGCTGGTTATTTCACTAACCGCGCCCAAGCCTTTGCACAGCCCCGGGACTTTGCCCAGATTCGACTCTGGCAACGGCCCTTGCCCTGGGAATTCTTTGGGGGTCTTGGTCTTTATGTAGAACAGGCCAATGAACTCGCCCCGACTGAGCCCTACCGCCGGGTGGTCCTCCAGTTCAAACCGGAACGTGAGTGTATCTACGTGGCCCACTACGCCCTGTTGGATAACGGGTATTTCAAGGGGGCGGCGGGGAACCCAGAGCGATTGACCGAATTGAAGCTTGAACAACTCAAGCCCACCACTGGCTGCAATATGGTGTTTGAGCGGATCGAAGATTGTTTTTGGGGCGAAGTGGAGCCGGGGAAGCACTGCCGTTTTGAAAAATCTGGGCGCAACACCTACTTGAGCAGTCTGAGTGAGGTCCGCGCTGGGACTTTCCGCAGTCTGGACCGGGGCTTGGATTTAGAGACCGATGAGCAGGTCTGGGGTTCCTTTGCGGGTCCCTTTAATTTCAGCAAAGTCGAGGATTACGCGGCCCAGGTGCCCGAACTGAGGGACTGAGGGCCACTTGCTACACTGCAAGCAAGACAAGAAACGCTGTGACCCTCAAAGCACTGGACCTCCTCCAGAAACGCTATCAGTTAGTGGACTGTCTAGGGAGTAACGGTCTCAAACAGAATTGGCTGGCCTAGGAGGTCCGGCACTGGCTGAGGACGAGGCCATGAAAATGAGTGAGGTGAGCATGGTTCGACTGACGGAGTATTCCCACGGTGGGGGGTGTGGTTGTAAGATTGCCCCGGCGCAATTACAAGAGATCCTGCGTGGACTGCCGCTCCCTCTAGACCCACAGCTATTAGTGGGTACCGAGACCAAAGACGATGCCGCCGTGTATCGGCTCAATGACCAACAGGCCCTAGTTTTGACCACAGATTTCTTCATGCCGATTGTGGATGACCCCGTGGACTTTGGGCAGATTGCCGCAACCAACGCGCTCTCCGATGTCTATGCCATGGGGGGTACGCCGATTTTGGCCTTGGCGGTGTTGGGGATGCCCATTAATGTCCTACCCATGACGGCGATCCAGGGCATCATGCAAGGTGGACAACAGGTCTGTCAGAGGGCGGGGATTCCATTGGCGGGGGGACATTCAATTGATGCCCCAGAACCGATCTTTGGTCTTGTCGTTGCCGGGTTAGTCCATCCCGATCAACTGCGGCGCAACAGCACGGCCCGAGCGGGAGACCAACTTATCTTGACTAAACCCTTGGGGATCGGGGTGATGACTACGGCTCTCAAGAAAAATCAACTCACGGCCCCAGCCTACGCTGAAGTCTTGAGCGTGATGACGCTCCTGAATCGTCCTGGGATTGAACTGGCAGCCCTCGCGGGGGTCCATGCCATGACTGATGTGACGGGGTTTGGGCTGTTGGGGCATCTGTTGGCGATGGCGCAGGGCGCGAGGATGACAGCAACCTTGGAGCGTGCAGCCGTCCCGATGCTGGAGACTGCTCGGGAACTGGCGCAAGCAGGCATCTTCCCTGGGGCTGCCCGTCGTAACTGGGAGGGCTATAGTCCACAAATTCACGCTGTAAATGTACCCGAGTGGGAGCGGTTCCTCTTGGCGGACCCCCAGACGAGTGGCGGGCTTTTGCTGGCAGTGGAGCCGGAAACGGTCCCCGCAGTTCTGGAATTACTCCACCGGACGGGCTTTCCTTGGGCCAGCGTGATTGGGCGATGTGAGCGGGGGGAGCCAGGGATTCGTGTGACCTAGGTCTAGGCGCGGGGGACCGGGCAGACCTCGTATAATTCAACAAGTAACCCTCCTTGATTCGGCTTTCATGGAACAACCGCTCACGACCGTGGGGTTTGGCGACTTATTACGCAACCGGAATTTCTTGCTCCTGTGGGCGGGTCAGGTTTTTTCACAGTTAGCCGATAAGATTTTTTATGTATTGGTGATTGCGCTGGTCAGTCGTTATTTCGGCCAGGGCGGGAACCTCAACTCCCTCATCTCCTCAGTCTCCATTGCCCTCTCGGTCCCAGCGATTCTCTTTGGTTCCTTGGCGGGGGTCTTCGTGGACCGGACCTCGAAACGGTGGATGTTGGTCGGGACCAATGTGGGGCGGGGACTCTTGGTCTTAGCCCTATCGGTGTTGCCCCAGGACTTTATGGTGTTGCTGGTATTGACGTTTTTAGTCTCGACCTTGACGCAGTTCTTTGCCCCGGCGGAGACTGCTACGATCCCTCTCATCCTGGACCGCTCCTATCTTTTGGCGGCGAATTCTTTGTTTACCACGACAATGATGGGTTCAGTCATCTTGGGTTTTGCCGTGGGAGAGCCACTTTTGGCCCTCGTCGGGGTAGATCATGGGGATTGGTTGGTGGGCGGAGCTTACTTAGTAGCAGCTTTATGTTTGATAATGATGCGGACGGGCGAACAGCAGGAAGCCAAACTCCCGTCAGCCACCAGTGTATTGACCGACCTCAAGGAAGGATTGGCCTACGTCTGGGCAGTGCGGCCTGTATTTGCAGCCTTAGTACAGTTAATTGTTCTGTTCTCAATTTTCGCGGCTCTCTCGGTTCTGGCCGTGAGTCTGGGTCAGAGTGTGGGACTCAAGGGCGAACAATTCGGATTTCTTTTGGCGATGGCGGGGGTCGGGATGGCGGTGGGAGCATGGGCGGTTGGTCGGTTTGGACATGGTTTCAGCCGCGCCCAACTCGCCTTCGTGGGAACCCTGGGGATGGCCTCGACTCTCGCGGCCCTGGGTTTGGTCAGCAACCTTTGGTTAGCCCTGAGCTTATGTACCCTGTTAGGTTTGGCAGCGGCGTTGGTTGGCGTACCCATGCAGACGGTAATCCAGGAGGAGACCCCCCCAGAACTGCGCGGCAAAGTATTTGGTCTCCAGAATAATTTGGTCAATATCGCTCTGAGTGTGCCCCTCGGAGTTGCAGGGGTTGCCGCCGATGCCTTCGGGCTGCGCCCGGTCATCCTTACTACTGCTTTTGTCGTCCTCTTAAGCGCGTTCGTGTTGCAAGCTTCTAACCGGATTGTCAAAACTTGACTAGTTATCTTGCCACAGCCGCCCCTACCCCGTACCCTGACGGGCACAGGCGAGCCGGGTAGGGAAGCAAGAATTAAGAACATTCTTCTGTTTTTTGCCTTGGTCCCCCACTTGCCTGTGCCTGTCAGGTATGGGGTGGAGGGGCCTGCTTAAGGTCCCAGTACGGGCAGTTGGACCCGCAGTTGTGCTCCGCCTGCTGGGTGATTAGCCGCTAGCACCTGACCGCCGTGGGCCTGGACAATCTCACGCACCAAGGCTAGCCCCAACCCCGTGCCCCCCGTCTGCCGCGAACGAGCCGGGTCCGCTCGATAAAATCGTTGAAAAACCCGCTCTAGGTCCTGTACCGGAAACCCTGGTCCCTGGTCGCGCACTTCAATCTCTAAGTAACTCGGGAACTGTTGCACGGTCAACTCCAGCACCCCCTCGGCAGGACTGAACTTAATCGCGTTGTCCAAGAGGTTAAGGAAAACCCGGCGCAGGTAGGCTTGGTCGGCTTCTAGGGGTAAATGGTCCGGGCCTTGGTAGGCTAAACCAACACCCTTGACTTGAGCAATCGGTTCCATTACGGCCCAACTATCTTCCAGCAAAAGGATGAGGTCCAAGGGTTCAGTCTGGAGAGCCAACGTCCGGTCGAGGGCGAATTGATTTAGACAAAGTAAGTCCTCCACCAGTTGCGCCAGCCGCATGACTTCTTTGAGTAGACGGGCTAACCACTGGCTGTGGCGGGGTTCGACGCGAGTAACTAGGGTTTCGAGGACCAAGCGGATTGAGGTGAGGGGGGTCTTCAGTTCGTGGGCCACATCCACGGTCCACTGGTCGCGCTGGGTGGCGAGGTTCAAGGCTTCTTGCCGGTCTTCGAGGAAGAGCGCGACCGCCCCGGTCTGGAGCGGGACACTGGTTGCCCGGAGGGGCGCGGGTTGACTGCCGGGAGTGGGGTAGAGACTACAATCCTGGGCCTGGGTCCGCCCGGTGCGGCGGGTGGTTTCCACGAGGGCATCCAGTTCCCAGGAGCGGGCTACTTCCAGAAGTAGCGGCTGGGTACTTTCTTTACGGTGTAATAGCAGCCAAGCCGTCGGGTTGCCGTAGAGGACCCGGTTATCAGGACCCACACAGAGGTAGCCGAGGGGCAGGGCCGCCAGTAGACGTTGATTATCCTGAAGCTGCTGGGTCAAGGTCTGGAGGTCTTGCCCCTGACGACTTAGGTAAACTCGCAACTGCCCGAGGGTCGTAAACCCCTCAATCCGCTCGCCCACCACGAGGACTTGGAGACGGTTCTGCCACCAAAGATACGTCCCCACCGCCCCGAGGACCAGCCCCACTAGACCGACTAAAAGATAAAACATCAACCAAAACGATAGCCAAAACCCCGCACCGTCACCAGATATTCCGGTTGACTGGGGTTATGTTCCAACTTTTCACGCAACCAACGCACGTGTACATCCACCGTCTTGCTGTCGCCCATGAAATCCGGTCCCCAGACTCGCTCTAGAAGTTGGTCCCGTGACCAGACCCGGCGCGGGTTACGCATAAAGAGTTCGAGCAGGCGGAACTCCTTGGGCGAGAGGTCAACTAGGACGCCACGTACACTGACGCGGCACTCATCCGGGTCCAGAATAATGTCGCGGCAGCGCAGGTTGGGGATGGGCTCCAGGGTAAATTGCCGTTGTCGCCTCAGCAGAGCGCGGCAGCGGGCAATCAACTCACGCATCCCAAAAGGTTTCGCCAAATAGTCATCCGCCCCGGCCTCCAGACCCGTCACGCGGTCTTGCTCCGCACTCTTAGCGGTGAGCATCAAAATCGGTACAGTATTTCCTTCTTTACGTAACAAACGGCACATATCCAGGCCGTTCAAGTGGGGCAACATGAGGTCAAGGACAATTAGGTCTAAATTCTCGGCTTCGCGGATCGTCGAGAGGGCCTTGCGTCCACTGTCGGACATGAGGACTTGGTAGCCTTCATCTTCCAAGTTTAAAACCACAGTTTCCCGAATTAATTCCTCATCCTCGACCACCAGGATTGTCTGGGTCATGGTTTTGTTCCGTCCTGCGCTCTCAGGCTATCACGAGGACAACCTTTCTTAATCTGTTCATAATCTAACGAAAGTCTAAACCCCTTCCCAGGCGGGCTAAGCACGATAAAATAAAGTTATGAAAACAATTGTGACGATATGAGTCCTGCCCACGGTCGCGCCGTCACCTCGCTAGAGCAGGCGCAAGAACTTGTCAACGGTTTCCTGGCCCAGCAGGCTTTCGCTCAGATCGCCGGTTCCCCCCAGCTCAAGGCGGAGTATCTGGCGCGGTTGCATTGGTTAGAGAGTTTCGCCGTGGGGATGCTCAAGCACCGGGTCGCCGGGATGCCCACCCGTGAACTCCAACTCAAGGTGGCGCGTCACGCCGCCGATGAATTCAAACACGCCAAGTGGATCGCAGAACGCCTCGAACAGTTGGGTTATCAGCCCCGCGCCGAGGTGGAAGACCCCTACACGGCTGGGGTTTTCGATGATTATGAGCAGTTGCCTTGGCAGCAGTTTTTTATCCAACTCTATGTGGCAGAGACCAGGGGTGCCCAGGACATGCGGACGCTGCGGAATTATCTCGGTGATGACACCCTCACCCGTGACCTGCTTGACCGGCTCTTGGCGGACGAAGAGAACCACGTAAACTACCTGGGAACCGCTCTCAAAGTAGAATTCGATCAAGACCCAGACTTGCTGCGCCAATATTACAAAACCGTCTGGCGCGAGAAGCTTGCCTACGTGGGCGCGATGGCCCGGATTGTCGGACTCTACGTCAGCGGCAACCGCGATGCCATCCCAGCGACGATGGCATTTTAAGGGAATAATTCAGCTTGGAGCGTCTGGGCTGTCGTCCAGTCCGGGCGGCGGGTCTGGGCCGTGGCGAAATTATCAAGGACTGCCGGTCGCTGATCAGGAAACTGTTGCAGCAACTGTCGCGCCTGTTGCCGGTGGTAGGTCACGCCCTGCTGTTTGCTATCAGTCAGGCCCAAGATGAGGTTGATGTGGGCTTGGGCACTATCACGATCCAGGAATACGGCTTTACGGGCACTCTTGACCGCTGCCTCGGGCTGGTCCGCCAACAGTTGTAACCAACTCAGACAAACCCACACTGACTGTTCCTCCGGCTCCTGTTGGCTCAGTTCGGTGAATAGAGGAATCAGGGCTGCCACAGGCTCCCCAGCTTGGTAGCGGTTGAACCCTTCATCAAAACGCTGGACAGATTTGGCATTCACAACAACATCCGATGACTGATATCAGCTTAGGTTCTTTAGCCGGGGCTAATGCATCTAAGTTAACCATTCTCAGAGATACAGTCTAAAGTCTACGACAGCACTGTCTACACCTGTAACGTTAATCCCAAAACCTCAGTCATTTACGCCCTCACTTAGCTATTTGCTGTCTTTAAAATGAAACGACCCTGCAAGGACGACAATTAATTTTTTAGAAGGACGTTAATTTTCCAAAGGTGACAATTAATTTTTCAATGTATAAGTGGAGCGGACGATGGGACTCGAACCCACGACGTTCAGCTTGGGAAGCTGACATTCTACCGCTGAATTACGTCCGCAGTTCTCTTAAGATACCACAGTGTCAGTCTCTAGTGGCCCCAGTTACTAGGTTAGGAACCTCTTGGGCGATGGGCTAGCTTGGGAGCAGCGTCATTAAGGAACGACCATGACCCTTGCTCTTCCGGTTGCGACTCTGGAATCTTGGTTGGGGAGTGAGGCTGAGGACTTATTGAGCTATCGTGCCCGTGTGGCGAAAGAACTCTTGCACCTACCTGGACCCGATTGGATTGAGCGGATTTGGCTCCCTAGTGACCGTCCGCCCCAGGTCCTCCGTAGCCTCCAGCAACTCTACGGTACGGGTCGGCTGGCCCACACTGGCTATCTCTCAATCCTGCCTGTGGACCAGGGCATTGAGCATTCTGCCGGGGCTTCTTTTGGGCCCAACCCGATGTATTTTGACCCGGAAAATATTGTCAAACTCGCACTAGCGGCTGATTGTAATGCAGTTGCAACTACCTTGGGTGTGTTGGGTAGTGTGGCGCGTCGCTATGCCCACCGCATCCCCTTTATTGCCAAACTCAACCATAGTGAGCTATTGAGTGCCCCCAATCAGTATGACCAAGTGCTATTTGCTGGGGTGGAGCAGGCGTGGAACTTGGGGGCAGTGGCGGTGGGGGCGACGATTTATTTTGGTTCACCGGAGTCTACCCGGCAGCTCCAGGAGGTGAGTCGAGCCTTTGCCTTGGCCCATGAGTACGGTATGGCGACGATTCTCTGGTGTTATTTGCGCAACCCCTATTTCAAACAGGACCAAGACTACCATCTCGCCGCTGACCTGACCGGACAAGCTAACCATCTTGGCGTGACGATTGAGGCCGATATCATCAAACAAAAACTCCCCGAGACCAACCGGGGCTATGGGGCGGTAGCCAAGGCTCTAGGGAAGAGCTACGGCAAGACCGATGACCGGATGTATAACGAACTGACGACAGACCACCCCATTGACCTGACCCGTTATCAACTGCTCAACTGTTACGCGGGCCGGAGTGGGTTAATTAACTCTGGCGGGGCCTCGGGCAAGAACGACTTTGCCGAAGCTCTCCGTACCGCTGTCATCAATAAACGCGCCGGGGGTTCGGGGCTCATCCTGGGTCGTAAGGCGTTCCAACGACCTTTTCAGGAAGGGGTGGACCTGTTCCATGCCGTCCAAGATGTCTACCTCGCGCCAGAGGTGACCATTGCCTAGGATGATGGGGATGTGCTGGACTGACCCATGCGTGCTGTCCTCCTGAATGCCCCCGGCGGCGACGAGAATCTGCAACTGCAAACCGTCCCCGACCCAGACTGCGGACCCACCCAGGTCCTCGTCGAGATTAAGGCGGCGGGCGTTAACCCGATTGATACAAAACTACGTCAGCGCGGGACTTTTTATCCTGAAGCGATGCCCGCCATCTTGGGCTGTGATGGCGCAGGGGTGGTAGTGGCGGTGGGCCGGGAGGTGCGTCGGTACCGAGTCGGCGATGCGGTTTATTTTTGTCATGGGGGCTTGGGCCAAGGGGGCGGTAACTACGCCGAACTGATCGCTGTGGAAGAACACTGTCTTGCCCCTAAGCCCGCGAGTCTGAGTTTCCAGGAGGCCGCCGCTGTGCCCCTCGTCCTCATCACCGCCTGGGAAGCTCTCTATGACCGCGCCCAACTCGATACCCGGATGCGCGTCTTGGTCCACGCCGGGGCTGGGGGCGTGGGGCATTTGGCGATACAGTTGGCCCATTTGCGGGAGGCCCGCGTTTGCACCACCGTTGGTTCCCGAGCGGCGGCTGAATTCGTCACGGGGCTAGGGGCTGAGGAGATTATCTTTTATAAAGAAACCCCTTTTGTTGAAAAAGTGCTGGCTTGGACTGGGGGGCAAGGAGTGGATGTGGCCCTCGACACGGTGGGGGGCGCGGTCTTCGGGGAGACTCTCCGTACCGTTACCTATTACGGCGACTGCGTTACGCTCCTGCAACCCCCCGCCCTTACCTGGGAGGAGGCCCGCCGTCGTAACCTCCGTATTAGCTACACCCTTATGCTCACGCCGCAACTCGCTGGCCTCAAGGCGGTCCAAGCTTACCAAGCCGGACTCTTGGCCCACGCTAGTCAGCTTTTTGATACGGGCAAGCTTAGAATTCAGGTCAGCCATAGCTTCTCCCTCGCCCAGGCTGGCGTGGCCCATCGTCTCCTAGAAGCAGGTTCTATGATAGGAAAAATAGTTTTGGTTCCATGAACTGATGGTCTGTCCCCGTTGCGGCACCCGCCCTGTCACCCAGACCGCTTGCCCGACCTGCGGTCAAGTCCTCAAGGCCCGGGGTCATCCGGGGGTCAATCTCTATACGGCTCCGGTAGGAGAAGTCCTCTGTGCCACCTGCCACTACCATCTAGACCAGACCTGCGACCTCCCCAATTACCCCGAGGCCACGGAATGCACGCTCTACCGCGATAGTCGTAAAGCCTCTCGTCCTCCATTCACCTATCGTCCCCGGCAGTCCTGGGGCTGGCTAGTCTGGTTGGGATTGGTCGGGGTGAGCATAGCTTTGGCCCTACGGTGAGCTAAACGCATGAATAGTAAGCACCTACGGGCTTTACCGGATGGTCACGTCCTCAACAATTTTTTATTCTTAACAAAGAGTTGCAAGTAACTCAGTTCATAGCTGGAGGAAGGGATGGAGCGTCATGTGAAAGAGCCGATTTTTACGGTCTATCATACTGAGCAGGGTATCGAGTTACACGCCCAGTGTGACCGCTATCCCAATAAACAAATTCTCTGTGTTTTTGCCTCCTATGAATTGGCTCAGGAGTACGGCGGTTTTGCGGCGCGGCGTCGGCAACTGAATTTTAAGAATGCTCTCGCTTAATAATTTTTTGGTGCGGCAGGAGCCGTGGGCAAAGCCCGTTCCACTGCTGCCTGTTGGTCCCGGCGCGTCAACCAATGGTGATAGACCCCGGTATGGACTTGGACGCTATGGCCCATCATCGGGGCGACCAACGAACTATCGAGACCAAAGTGAATCGTTCGTACCGCCCAAGCATGGCGCAACAAGTAGGGATTAAAGGGTATGCGATAACGGTAGAACTGGGTGTTGACCCGCTTACCAAGAGCCTTAGCAGGCGTACCGGGGAGGACCGTGGGTAAGGTACTGGTCACTAGGGCAAATTGTTCCACCCACTCGGGATAAAAGGGCCAGGTCTCCCGTGCCCCAGTCTTGGTCTCCTGCCCTACCCAGAGGACGGACTGACCCGATTGGAGCGGGGTGAGGTCTACGCTGAAACATTCGTGGGGTCTGAGTCCGTAGGTTGCCATCAAGCCGTAGACTAGCCGCCAGTGGGGGTTGGGGATGCGCTGATACCATTGGGCAATTGTGGCATCGTCGGGCAGTTGGCGTGGTACCTGTTGACGTTGGTTATAACTACCGCGATAGCGACCTAAATCACTGGCATCCAAACCCACAAATAGCAAGAATTGCCGAAAGGCGGTGCAAGCCAGTTGACGGCCTCTAGTTTGCGCGGGGACTTCGCGGAGGGTTCGTTCAATCAGGGTTTTGAGATCTAGATGCGGGTAAGCCGTAGCGGTGCGGGTGAGTTGGTTGAAGTAGGGCACATAGGTGGATTGGAGGGTACTCAGACTGTAGCCCTGCTCGGTTAAAAAATAGTCTCGAAAAGCTGCCAGTTGTTCGCTTAGGGGACGTTCCGGGAGTGGTTGCTGCCGTTTCAAGTAGGGGGTCCAATCAAAAACCCGCCGCGCTAAGTCGCCACCAATTGTTTTCGCCAGAGCTTCGGCATGTTTCAAACCCTCGGCACTGGCGTAGGTACCCAGCGCGAGCCATTGTTGATAGGCAGCAGTCCGAGTTGAACCCGGTCGGGGCGGGAAAGTCGCCCTAAGCAATAACCGTTGCTCCTTGCGATAGACCCGGACCCCAATGCGAGCGAGCTTCAGCCGTTGGTTACACTGGGCAATTTTGAGGTCCATCCGGTCAAAGGTCATGACGTTGGGTTTCTGGTTTCAGCTAGCTGTTTTAGGTTTTCCATAACGCTAGGTAGCACGGCTTGAAATTGTCTACCCAGAATTCGTGAAAATAAAAAAGCTAAGGGACCTTCAAATGAAATTTCATGGGTAAAGTAAGTACCATTAGTTCGGTCACTAAGATAACGATATACATTCAAACGACAAAATGGCAATTGACAGGTGAAGGTATAACTTTGTTTCAAATTCAGTTGCGAAATAGTAAAGGTGGAGACTGAGCCTGTCTTAGCGGTCAACTTTCCCCGCGCTCCCAAGACAAAAGAGCCTTCCAGATGTGCATTACGAAGTTCAGTATCCCATGCTGACCAATTTTCCACATCAGCCCAGATGGCCCAAATAGCTTCTGGTGAAGCAGAGGTTTTGAGGGTGTGGCTGAACATTACAGCATTGCCTCGTCTAGATTCGAGTTGCGGATAAGCATGGCTAGGTTCTTTATCTCACGGTTTCCGGTCCTTTCTCGTATTTTATAGCCTTAGAAAGGGTGGGTCGGGTAGTTAGGTCTCACGACCACGACCCACGCTGTAACTAAGCTAGGTCAAAGATCAGAACCTCGGCGGCGTCAATACCTTCCAGTACCACTTCATCACTAATTTGGGCGGCGTCTCCGGCTTGGAGGGACTGACCATTTACATTCACCGTACCTCGGGCGATATGGACCCAGCGGTGACGGTTGGGGCGTTGGGGATGGGTAACGGTTTCACCCAGTGCCAGAACAGTGACATATAAATCCAGGTCCTGATGGATAGTGACAGACCCCGCCCGCCCCTCTTGACTTGCCACCAAGCGCAACTGACCCTGTTTCTCGGCGAGGGGGAAAGCTTGCTGTTCGTAGCTCGGCTTGAGTCCTTGGGCCGCAGGTAAGACCCAGATTTGGAGGAGGTGTACGGGATCAGTGGTCGAGGCGTTGTACTCACTGTGGGTCACGCCCGTCCCGGCGGTCATGCGTTGGACTTCACCGGGGGTAACGATGGCCCCGTTGCCGAGACTGTCCTTGTGTTGGAGGCTCCCCGCTAGTACATAGGTCAGGATCTCCATGTCCCGGTGACTGTGGGGGGGGAAACCCTGGGCTGGGGCAACGCGGTCCTCGTTGATGACCCGGAGGGCACGAAAGCCCATCTGCGCCGGGTCGTAGTAATTGGCAAACGAAAAGGTGTGGTAACTGTCAAGCCAACCGTGGCGGGCATGACCGCGCTCTTGAGACCGTCTGACTAACATAGTTTACTCCAGTCAGGATAAATATAGTTTAACATTAAACTATTCAAAAAGAGAAATTTCAATATTAAATTAGTTTGCTGAATCTAGCCCGAGCTTTTTACATAGCTGGGCCAGTTGCTCCTGTTCCGTTGAGGACAGGGGGGAAAGGTTTGCCACGACGCGCTCCACATGGGCCGGGAAGAGTTGCTGGATCAGGCTAGAACCCGTGGCGGTGAGGTGGACACTAATGAAACGGCGGTCGGTGGTTCCTCGTTCCCGTTGGACCAAGCCCCGCTTTTCCAAGTTATCCACGACCAGCGTGATATTGCCGCCACTCTTGAGCAGTTTCGCCCCTAGGTCCCGTTGACACAGTGGCCCGAGGTGCCAGAGGGCCTCAAGGACCCCGAACTGACTGACGGTCAAATCGGCTTGGGCTAGAGGGCGGTGGATACGCGCACTTAGGGTCTCGGTCGCCCGGACCAGCTTGATATAGGCGTCGAGGGCCAAGGTTGCGGCGGCGGTGCCCTGATAATGTGTTCCCATGGTTCAGAGCTAAGTGATTTAATATTATACTACTTAACTCTGAACAGTTTAAGTGAGGAGCAGGATACTATTAAAACGATGACAAATTTGTTGGTTGTTAAAGTTGGGACTTCCACGCTGACCGATGGACGCACCGGGCGATTACAGTTGGGGCGGTTGGCGGAGTTAGCTCAGACCTTAGCCGCGATTCAACAGACTGGGTGGCAGGTAGTTCTAGTCTCTTCGGGGGCGATTGGGGTAGGGGCGGAGCGGTTGGGGCTCAAGGAGCGGCCCACGACGGTTGCCCTGAAGCAAGCGGCGGCGGCAGTGGGCCAGGGACTGTTGATGAGTTGGTATGAGCAGTTCTTTCGGGCGAACCACTGCACGATTGCTCAAGTCCTCTTGACTAGGAGTGACTTGGCAGAGCGTAACCGTTACCTCAATGCCCAACGCACATTCCAGGCCTTGTTGAGTCTCGGGGTTATCCCGATTGTTAACGAAAATGACACCGTGGCAGTCAATGAACTGACTTTTGGTGATAACGATACGTTATCGGCATTGGTGGCGAGTCTACTCTCGGCGCGATTACTGGTATTGCTGACCGATGTGGCGGGGTTTTATTCGGCTAACCCGCGTCTTGACCCCACGGCCCGCTTGATTACAGAAGTAGACCGTATCTCGGCGGAGATGTTGCAGCAGGCCACCCGTGGCGGGAGTGGTTGGGGGACGGGGGGGATGAGTACCAAGCTAGAGGCGGCCCGGATTGCGACGCAAAGCGGGGTCACGACGATCATCAGTGATGGTGCCCAGCCCCAGAGTTTGCGGGATCTGGTGCAGGGTAAACCCGTCGGGACCCGTTTCAACCCCCAGCCCCAGTGCACCCCCTCGCGTAAACGTTGGATTGCCTACGGGTTGGTGCCCAGGGGACGGCTTTTTTTGGACCCCGGGGCGGTGGTGGCGGTCCTCAACAGACAAAAATCCCTCCTCCCGGCGGGGATTACCCAGTTGGAGGGCGAATTCCAAGACGGGGACCTAGTGTATCTCTGTGACAGTCAGGGCCGGGAGTTAGCGCGGGGGCTGGTGAACTATAGCAGTCTGGATCTACAGCGCATTTTGGGTAAACAGACGACTGAAATTCAGCAGCTATTGGGGGATATTGAACTCCCGTCTACGGTGGTCCACCGCGATAATCTGGTGCTCAGCTAGGGGTAACTAACTTGCGGTTGCCTAAAAACTGATGAATAATAGTGGGGAATCTACGCCGCCGTGCGTATCCCATCTTCAGGTATGGCCCATGACCCATAACGCTCCCTCCTTGGCCCCCTGCATTATTGATGCTGGCATTGTTGTGAACAAACGGGATATGTTGCGCCTCCTGGAGGACTTGGGGCGCGTTAGTTATGAAGAGATCCGTCAGGGGCAGGTGTACCGCCGGGGTGAAGGTTACGTGATGGAAGTTTACTGCGACCCCTCCTGCGCCACTGTGGTCGTCAACCGGACGCTTTACCTCAATGTCAATAGTTTTGATTATTTAGAGTTGGACGCACCTGAAAACGAGCGACCCCGCTTCAACCTAGTCCTAGACGGACGTATCCTTTCCCTACGGCCCCTCTCAGACCCAATCTCAGAGCGCGAAGAAGAACGACAGTCCGAAGTCCATACCCCGACCCGCGATGTCCTCTCGGATGTGGTCCTGACCGACTGGGACGAGGACGACGAAGTGGACCTTTGATTGGGCTTTGAATTCACTATTCTCAAAAATTGTCCTGAGACCCTAGCGCGGGCGGGTATTTTTAGGACCCCCCACGGTGAAGTCCCGACCCCGGCGTTTATGCCCGTGGGGACGCTGGCGACGGTGAAGACGATTAGCCCGCAGCAGTTAGCCCAGACTGGGGCGACGATGGTTTTAGCCAATACCTACCACCTCCACTTGCAACCGGGGGAGGACATTGTGGCGGCGGCGGGGGGCTTGCACCGGTTCATGGGTTGGTCGGGTCCGCTCTTGACGGATTCAGGGGGGTATCAGGTTTTCAGTCTGGACCAGATGCGGACCCTGGATGATGATGGGGTCACGTTTCGGGCACCCAGTGGGGACGAGGTACGTTTTACCCCGGAGGTGGCGACCCGGATCCAAAATACCCTGGGGGCCGATGTCATCATGTGTTTCGACGAATGCCCCCCAGCCCAAGCCACCCACGCTGCCGTGCAAGTGGCCGTAGAGCGGACCAGCCGTTGGGCCAAGCGGTGTCAGATGGCCCACCAACGCCCGGACCAAGCCTTATTTGGGATTGTCCAAGGGGGAGTTTATGCAGACCTGCGGGCACAGTCAGCCCGTGAACTAGTGGCCCTTGACTTTCCGGGTTATGCCATCGGCGGGGTGAGCGTGGGTGAGGCTCCAGAGCTAATCCGCGCTGCCGTGGTTCAGACTGCCCCGCTATTACCGTCCGCGAAACCCCGTTACTTGATGGGCATCGGCACTTACCGCGAACTAGCCCAGGCGGTCGCCCAGGGAATTGACCTCTTTGATTGCGTCCTGCCCACCCGTTTAGCCCGTCACGGAGCCGCCTTGGTCCAAGGGGAACGCTGGAACCTCAAAAATGCGCCGTTTCGCCGGGACTTTAGCCCCCTAGATGCCACTTGTCCCTGCTACACCTGTCAGACTTTCAGCCGCGCCTATCTGTGTCATCTGATTCGGACCCAGGAAGTCTTGGGCTTGACCTTGCTTGCCATCCATAATGTGACGGAGTTGGTCCGGTTCGTCCAGAAGTTGCGGCAGGCCATACTCGACGGTTGTTTGACCGAAACCTTCCCGCAGTACCGTTAGGTGGAGGCTGGCCTCTGGGGGGCCAAAGTCCAGCGGACCGGATACTCAGCGTGGGGGCACGCCACAGTTAGCTAGAGCGCACATTAGCAACTGTCCTACCCAGCGTTCGGAGTCAGTCGGTAAACCCTTACATTTAGGGCAGTAAGAGCAAATCCGATGTCCTACATTTCGCCCTGGCTGTCCACGCTGCTCAGACCCATTCACAGCCTGTTCATGTTCCTCTACTTCGACGTACACCTGCACGGTACGGAGCACCTCCCGACGAGAGGACCGATTATCCTAGCCCCGGTCCACCGCTCCCGCTGGGATGCCTTTGTCACCTATTGCCTATTCCCGCGCCGATTACTGCGCTTCTTGACGACCCAGGATGAGTTTGTCGGGTTGCAGAGTTGGTTCATGAAACGCTTAGGAGCCTTCCCAATCAACACCCAGCGGCCCAATGCCTCGGCGGTGCGCCATTGCCAGGAATTGGTCTTGGCCCAACAGGTCTTGGTCATCTTCCCGGAAGGCAACCTGTACTACTACGCCCCCGACGAAGTCCATCCCCTCAAACCGGGCGCGGCGTGGCTCGCCCTCAGTTGTCAAAAAGAAGCTCCTGAGCTAGATTTACCCGTCATCCCTGTGCGCTATGTCTACTCAGACCGGGTTTTACGGTTTCGCAGCCGGATTGAGGTCTATGTCCAAGCCCCACTCAAGGTCCGCGATTACCTGTCCTTAGCTCCCAAAGAAGGCATCCGTCAACTGACAGCGGATATCCAACGGGCTTTGGGCGATGTCGTCAACGAGACTCCCCCTGACCTGCGGACCCAGGCACAGACTAAACTAGAGAAATCGTCTTGAAGAGAGACCCATGGATTTTGTGTGGCAGCAAGCGGGGCAAGTGCTGCAAAACATCACGAATTATCAGTTCTCAACGGAGGACATCCCGTTGGTGCTGACCTTGATCCTCTTAGAAGGGGTCTTGAGCTTTGACAATGCGGCAATCTTGGCAGTGATGACGAGTAAGTTACCCAAAGAAGAACGGGCTAAGGCCCTCACCTATGGCTTGGTCGGAGCCTACACGTTCCGGTTTTTGGCGGTGATCTTCGCGGCGGTCCTCCTCTTGATTCCAGAGACTAAAATCATCGGCGGCGGCTATCTCGTCTATTTGTGTGTGTCCCACTTCTGGCGTAAAAAACAGGCGCAGGATGCAGCGGGCTCAGCGATGGAAGTCCCGGTTTTTACTTTCCTGGGCTTGAGTCCTTTTTGGAGTACGGTGGTCAGCGTCGAATTTGCCGATGCTGCCTTTGCCATTGACCAGATCCTGGTGGCGATTGCCTATACCGATAAATATCTCTTGATCCTGGTGGCCTCGGTCTTTGCGATTCTTGCCCTCCGCATCTCAGCTATGATCCTCACCCGCGTCCTGGAGTGGTTCCCGTCCCTGGAAGAAATCGCCTATCTGGTGGTGGGTCTGGTGGGGATCAAGCTCTTGGTAAGCTACTGGGGGGTGGAGGTCCCAAAAACAATCTCCATTACCCTGACCCTGGGGGCTTTTTTAATTCCCATCTTCGTCAAACTAATCCTCGACCGCGTCAAGCCTACCAGTTAGCATTTTTTGTGCAAGAATGAGAATAATTCTCGTTTAAAGCCTGTGTTTGTCCTCAGTCTTAAAAACGTCACCGTAGACCGGGCGGGGGGTCCGGTCCTCAAAGACGTAAGTTTTACGGTCCAGCCGGGGACGCTGTGTGCCTTGGTTGGTCCCAATGGCGCGGGTAAGACGACGCTCCTCAAGGCGGTCCTGGGGCTGGTGGCCTACCGGGGGCAGATCCGGGCGGTGGGAGACCTAGGCTACATCCCCCAGGCTTTGCGTCCAACGGAACCTTTCCCGCTTACAGTCCTGGAACTAGTGGCGGCGGGTTGTCCCCGGCGGTCTTGGTGGTGGCCGGCGGCTTTTCAGGGGGCCAGTCTGGCGGCTCTGGACCAAGTGGGGATGGCCCATCTTGCCCAGCGGCCCGTGGGGAAACTCTCTGGGGGGGAGTTCCAACGGGTCCTCTTGGCCCACGCGCTGATTGCTGAGCGGCGGATATTACTCCTGGATGAACCGACGACGGGCTTGGACAGTACCGGGATTGATGATTTATTTGAATTGCTGGCGCGGTTACGTGGCGACGGGGTGACGATGTTGATGGTCTGTCACGAGTTGAGTTGGGTCACGCGCTGGGCGGATTGGGTGGTCTGTCTCAACCAGCGCGTCATCGCCCAAGGTAAGCCCCTGGTCGCCCTCTCTGCTCATAACCTAGCCTTGGCCTATCCGGGTCGTCCGCCTGGGGGCTATGGCGAACTTAATTGACCTGCTCCAGTATCCTTTTATGGTCCGGGCTTTGCTGGGGGCGGTGTTGCTCGGGGTGGTCTGTCCGCTCCTGGGGACGCTAGTTATCCTCAAACGCATGGCTTTTTTTGCGGATGCGGTGGCCCATTTTGCCCTGCCGGGAGTCGTGCTGGCCCTAGGGTTGGGGTGGTCGGTGGGAGGTTTTTTGACGGGCTTTTGTATGGCGGCGGCCCTGGTGATCCTTTGGGTCAAGAACCAGACGGCTCAAGCTGCCGATACCGTGTTAGGGGTTTTCTCCGCGACTGCCATCGCGTTGGGGGTAGTCCTGCTGAGTTGGTTGCCGGGCTATCAAGGGCAGGTCTGGGCTTTTTTGTTTGGGGATATCTTGGCGGTGGGCTGGGTGGACCTAGGCGTATTGCTGGGGTTGGGCGGGTTGGTGGTGGCATTCATGATATTCACCCTCCAAGCGCAGGTGTTGATTAATTTCCAGCCGGACCTAGCCCGGGTCCAGGGATTTGCGGTGGGGGCGATTGAGATAGTTTTTGTCCTGTTATTGGCGGGGGTGGTGGCGACGGCAATTAAGCTCGTTGGGGCCTTGTTGGTCACGGCATTCCTCGTCATCCCGGCGGCTTTGGCCCGCAATGTGGCGAAAAGTTATATCCAGATGTTACTGATTGCGCCGGTGGTCGGGGTGGTCGGGGCAGTGGTGGGGATAGTAGCCTCGGCGGTCCTAAATACGCCCTCGGGACCGATGATGGTTCTAGTCCAGGCTGGGTTATTCCTGGGTTCGCTGGTGGTAGTCCGCAAATAGCGGGGATTAAACTGGGAGAAAGAATGAGGACGGTCATGACCCGTGGTTTCAGTTTCGGCTTTGGCTGCAATCCCTTTGACCAGAATTTCGGCTTCTGCAACCCAGAACCGCTCTCCCGCAAGGAACGCCTCCAACGCAAAGTCCGCTTCTTGAAAAGGCTGCGCGATGATTTAGAAGCTCGTCTAGCCGGACTCAACGCCAGTATCAGCACCATCGAACGGCAGTTGAGCGAAGAGGACGTGGCGTAGTCATTAAACTGATAAACCGCTAGATCCGTTCAAGACCTAGCAGCACTGGCTCCCAGACCCAACCGCCGCCCCGACTAGCAGCATAGGGGAGCAAGAATATTAATGATGCTCTTCTTGCCTTTTTCGCCTTGGTCCCCCATTAACCTGTGCCCGTCAGGGTATGGGGCGGAAGGGCCGCTGAGCTTTTTCAGCATAAATTTTTTAGAGTAAGATTCTACTGAGCGAACATCAATTTTATGGAGTAAATCTGTGTTTAAAAACGGTGTAATTTTACAGTTTTTTCAATGGTATATCCGGCCTGACGGTACGCACTGGCAGCATCTCAAAGCCGAAGCTCAATCCTTAGCCCAGGCAGGATTTACCGCCCTTTGGTTGCCGCCTGCTTATAAAGGCTCGGGTGGAGAGGACGATGTGGGCTATGGCGTCTACGACCTGTTTGACCTGGGTGAATTTGACCAGAAGGGCTCGGTCAGGACTAAATATGGCACGAAGGCTCAGTTACTTATGGCAGTTCAGGAAGTTCAGGCTTGCGGGATGCAAGTTTACGCTGATGTAGTCTTTAACCACAAAGACGGCGGCGACAAAACCGAGGAAATATGGGCACAGGAAATGGACTGGAATAACCGTAATAATCCCCAGAGTGACTGGTATCCCATCCACGCCTACACCCATTTCACTTTCCCAGGGCGCAAGGACCAGTACTCCAGTCATCAATGGCATTGGTGGAACTTCGATTCGCTCTGTTACAACGCCGACACGGGACGGGTGGATAAACTTTACCGGATTAAAGACTGCGATTACTGTACCGAGGTCAGCCCGGAAAAAGGCAATTTCGATTATTTAATGGCCTGTGACCTGGATATGAGCGATGAATTTGTGCGTGGCGAGTTGATGTACTGGGGCCGCTGGTTCGTGGACACGACGGGCGTGGATGGCTTTCGGATTGATGCAGTGAAACACATCCGCTCGAGTTTTTTCCGGGATTGGCTCAATCATTTACGGGTTCATTTTGGTGGACGTGAACTTTTCAGTGTGGGCGAGTATTGGTCCCGCAATATTGACGAACTGCACAATTACATCATCCAGACTGACGGAGTAATGTCGCTGTTCGATGTGCCCTTACAGAGTAAGTTCCATCAGGCGAGTCGGGCGGGGGGTCACTTCGACATGGGGCGTATTTTTGAAGGTACGCTTGTGAAAGAGCATCCCCACCTTGCCGTCACCTTTGTCGAAAACCACGATACCCAACCGCTCCAGATGCTCGAAAGTGTGGTTGAGTCCTGGTTCAAACCCCTAGCCTACGTGCTGATTCTGTTGCGACGAGACGGTTATCCCTGCGTCTTTTATGCAGATTATTACGGGGGGCATTATTTCGATAAAAACATCGAAATCTGGCTAGACTCGCACCGTGAAATATTAGATAAGCTGCTTTGGGCACGTCACGCCTATGGTTACGGCGACCAAGTGGATTATTTTGACCATCCCGATGTTATTGGTTGGACCCGGCTGGGCGACACTGAACATCCCGGCGCGATGGCAGTCATCCTCAGCGACGGTCCCGAGGGTAACAAATGGATGAATGTCGAGCGGCCCAACGCTAGTTTCCGCGATATCACGGGTCATGTCCCCGAAACCCTGCGCACGAACCAAGACGGTTGGGGGAACTTTATCTGTCGGGGCGGCTCGGTCTCCGTCTGGCTCCAGAACTAGGCATAGCCTGAGTCTTGCCGTTTATTGCTGAAGAGTCCCCCTAAGTCCCCCATGAAAACGGGATCTAGGGCAGATTCTCTTAGGAAAGCTTTTACGGTTGTTATGGGATATCCCGGGCCATTTACTCCAGGTACTATCGCAGTAAGCTTCTCCCAGGTAAACCCATGTTTTTGCTGCCGCGCTTACCGTTATCCCTGAGTTTGAGCCTGGGTCACACTGCTTTGCTGATGGGTCTAACGGTACTCGCCCTACCACCCGCGCCAGTTCAAGCCCAGTTTGTTTTCAACAGCAACCAAAGTTTTGAGTTATTTGCTGGCCCTGAAGAAGCGACAGCCGGAGACTTGGACGGCGATGGAGACTTGGATCTTGTTTTCACAGTAGTTAATCGTGGTGGGTATTTCATCAAAGTGATGCAGAACGACGGCAAGGGTCAGTTTACTGCCGGTCAGGACTTATCTACCGTTGATTATCCAAGCTCTCCCGTTCTAGGTGATTTAGACCAGGATGGTGACCTCGATCTTGTGGTGACTGAGTCTACAGGGGTAGCGGTTCTCAAGAACAATGGGGATGCGACCTTTACTACGCCCCAAAGATTGGCGACAGGGAGTAGTAGGTATTTAAGTGACTTAGCCATAGGGGATTTAGACGGTGATGGCGACCTCGATCTCGCCGGTACGAGCACCAACGGCACGGTCTCCATACTCAAGAATAATGGCAATGCTACTTTTGCCCCTCCCCAAAATTTTCTAGTTAGCAATAGCCCAAATGAGGTTGTAGTTGCAGATTTTGACCAGGATGGCGACCTCGACTTAGCCACGGCTAACCGTTATGACGACAGGATTTCTGTCCTCAAGAATAACGGTCAAGGTACCTTTGCAGCGAGTCAAAGCTTTGCAACCGGGGACAATCCAACCAGCTTGACTGCTGGAGACCTAGACGGTGATGGCGACTTGGACTTGGTGACCCTTGATTTATTTAGCGATACGGTCTCTGTCCTAAAGAATAGCGGTCAGGGTACTTTTGGTGCGCCCCGGAGCTTTGTGACCGGGACTCATTCAACCGCCTTGACCCTCGGCGATTTAGACGGCGATGGCGATCTTGACCTAGCGGTAGGGAATAACAATGACACAACTGGACTTAGGAACAATGGCAGAGGCTTTTTCGCGGCTCCCGTCATTTTGTCACCCAGCGGTTATCCAGAATTTGTGCTGGCGGGCGATGTAGACAACAATGGTGACCTTGACCTTGTGGTGGGTAATTCGTCCTCATTTATTGTGCTGAAGAACCGGGGTAAGTTGAACTTCGTATTACCTCGGGAATTTGCGGCGGGTGAGGGGCCAAGGGATTTAGAGGTAGGTGACTTTGACGGGGACGGGGATAACGATATTGTTGCGGTCTCCTACAGTACAGCTACTATCTCGGTCTTGAAGAACAATGGCAAAGGAATCTTTACGCCCCCTCAAAGCTTCAGTGGAGGAGATAGTCCTGCGTACATAGCCAGCGGCGACCTGGATACCGACGGCGACCTGGATCTTGTTGTAACCAACCTCATCACTGACACCATCGCAGTGTTAAAAAATAACGGCAACGGTACGTTCACCCCGCCCCAAAATTTCTTCGCAGGAGATGGACTGGGCTCACTGGTGGTGGGGGATGTAGACAGCGACGGCGACCTTGACGTGGTAGCCACAAATTTCGTCGGTACCCGGCCTGATAATGGGGCCATCTCTGTCTTAAAGAATGATGGGAACGGTACATTCTCAGCCCTGCAAAGCTTCCAGACGGGCTATGCCCCAACCTCGCCGGTCATTGGGGATTTAGACCAAGATGGTGATCTTGACATTGCCACAAAAAATTCCGTGTCGTACTTCTCCTATTTTCCTTACATCTCCGTACTCAAAAATAACGGGAATGGTGTCTTCTTAACTCCCCAGACCTATGCGACCTACCAAGGCAATACCTTGGCAATCGGGGACTTGGACCAGGATGGTGACCTTGACCTTGCGGTAGATAGCTTTGAGGAGGGCGAAGTTGAGATATTGAAGAATCAAGGAGACGGTACCTTTAATACTTCCGATGATGTAAACGTTGGCTCCTATCCTAGCGCGGTGACGATTGGGGATCTAGACGGTGATGGCAAGCTAGATCTCATTGTGAGTTTTGGCAATAGAATCACGCTTGTGCAGAATGAGGGAGACGGTGTGTTCGCTGACCCGCAAGGCTTTGTGGTGACAGGCTCCAATCTTGCGGTGGGAGACCTAGACAACGACGGGGACCTCGATATCCCTGTAACTAGTTATCTCAGTGACACAGTTACCATCTTGAAAAACTTGACCCCGTTGTCACCCTAACTTTAAGAGATCCCCCTAGCCCCTTTTCAAGGGGAAAAAGAGTCTACTTGCGTTGCCCTGTCTAGATAAGTTAAGTAATTTGTTTATTAAGTCCAAGCTCTGAAACCCAGTCCTAGGTGAAAAATCTACATAATCATGAACGATTTGAGCCTTCCACATGCTTAGCTCTTCAAGTCCCCTTTTTTTAAGGGGTATTGAGAGGGACCTCTTCGGCCTTGGTCCCCCACGAGTGGGGCGGAGGGGCCTTCTTAATTGGGAGCCGGAGGATTGGGAAACAGGAAGCTAGTGATAAAGATATAAGTGTCCATCTCCCAGACGCCAGTTGCGCCCGTCCCTGAGTTGCGCCAGAGCAGATCGCTCTGTCCATCCCCGGTAAACTCCGCCGCGCCAATCAGTTGCCATGTCAGATCCGTAACGGGTGGGAGGAGGAAGGCTTGGGCATAGAGGTAGCTGTTCATCTGCCAGACCGCGTTCTCGCCGGTGGTGTAATTGCGCCAGAGCAAGTCGCTCTGTCCATCCCCGGTGAACTCTCCCGCCCCGACTAACTGCCAAGCCGGGTCCGTGACCACCGGGAGGAGGAAGGCTTGGACATAGGTGTAGCCGTTCATCTGCCAAATCGCGTTCTCGCCCGTCTGGTAATTGCGCCAGAGCAGGTCAGCCTGCGCGTCCCCCGTGAACTCCCCCGTCCCGGCGAGTTGCCAGTTGAGGTCCGTCACTGTACTAATCCCAAACCCCGAAACATAGGTCGTCCCGTCCATCTGCCAAATCGCATTCTCGCCGGTCTGGGCATTGCGCCAGAGTAAATCCGGTTTCCCGTCGTTGGTGAAATCCGCCGCTCCTACCCATTGCCAGTTTGTATCTACCACTGGGTCTAGGAAAACTTCGCTGCTGAGGATAGCCCCGTTCATTAACCAGACCAGGTTTTGACCCGTAGTGTAATTGCGCCAAAGCAAATCAGCCTGTCCGTCTTGGTTAAAATCCGCCGCCCCGACCTGCTGCCACCCAAAAACCCGGATTGCCTTAGGGAATTGGGGCAGGGCAGTGGTCAAGACTGAGAGCGTATTGGTGCCGCCGCTGACGGTGACGAGATCGAGGTCGCCATCGCGGTCCAAGTCCCCCGTCGCCAAACCATAGGCTGCCTGGGCTGTGGCGTAGTTCCGGGCCGGGAGGAACGTTGCATTACCGTTGTTGAGGACCACCGACACACTGTTGAAAGCACCGTTGGCAGTCAGCAAGTCCAAGTCCCCGTCCCGGTCTAGATCTACTGAAGTCAAAGCTAGGGGTCCAGCGGCAAGGGGTACTTTTTGGGCTGGAGCAAAGGTCAAGCTGCCCAGGTTGGTCAGCACCGATAAATTGTCGGAATAGGTATTAGCCGTAATTACTTCTAGGTCGCTGTCCCCATCCAGGTCGCCAATTCTGATGGCAGCCGGTCCAACCCCGACGGCTAGGTTACGCGCCAAGGTAAAAGTACCACCGTTATTACGCAGGATGGAGGCGGTATTAGCAAGACTATTGGCGGTGGCAAGGTCGAGGTCTCCGTCCTGGTCCAGGTCGCCCAAGGCCACACCGTAGGGACCCAGGCCAACGACTGTGTTCTGAGCCGCCCCAAAAGCCCCCGCACCATTGTTCAAAAGAACTGAGACATTATCGGAGAAACTGTTGGCGGTGACGAGATCCAAGTCGCCATCCCCATCCACATCTCCCAAGACCACTGCCGCTGGACCCAGCCCGACGCTCAGGTTCTGTGGGAGGGCAAAAGTCCCATTGCCACTGTTCAATAGGACCGAGACGTTATCGGAGAAGTAGTTAGCTGTAATGAGGTCTAGATCACCATCGCCGTCCACATCTCCTAAAGCCACGGCGTAGGGATTGAGTCCTACGGCGAGGTCCACCCTAGGGGCAAAGCTCCCTTGGCCTAGATTCAACAGGACTGATACATCATTGCTGTAGCTATTGGCAACCACGGTATCCAGGTCGCCATCGCCATCTAAGTCCCCGACTACCACCGCCGCTGGACGGACACCGACGGCAAATTGAGGCGCGCTGACAAAGGTGCCATTGCCCCGGTTGGTCAGGAGCGAGACATCATAGGAGTTGAGGTTCGCCGTCACCATCTCTGGGTCGCCGTCACCATCGAGGTCGCCGAGGACGAGGCCGCCGGGGTTAGCTCCCACCGGCAGGGTCGCGAGCAAACTGAAACGCCCGAGGGTATCATTTCGCAAGACCGAGACTGTATCGGCAAAAGCGTTGGTGTTGACGATTTCGCGGTCGCCATCACCATCCAGGTCGAGTATCCCCACGCCCCTAGGCCGTTGCCCCGTATGGGTACTTTGGGCGGTCAAAAAAGTACCGTCGCCTAGGTTGAGTAGGGCGGAGATACTATTTGCGTCATAGTTCGCCGTTACGACATCTAGATCGCCGTCATTATCAAGGTCGCCCACAGTGAGGGCCACGGGACCCAGCCCGACAAAGGAATTGCTGGTGAGGGTAAAAACCGCGCTGCCATTGTTCCTGAGGAATGAGAGGGTATTGGAATTCTTGTTGACCACCACGAGATCGAGGTCGCCATCGCCGTCTAGATCGCCCGTGCTGACGGCTTGGGGACTATTCCCCACGGCGAGGTTTTGAGGGGCAACGAAACTACCACTGCCGTTATTTTTGAGGACCGAGAGGGTATTTGCCCCGGCGTTGGCGGTGATGAGGTCGCGGTCGCCGTCGCCATCTAAATCCCCCAAGGCCACACTGACCGGAGCTGTGCCCGTGGCTGCAAATTCTGGCGCACCAAAAGTAGCGTTACCGTTATTGCGGAGGAGAGCGACGGAATTGAGGTCTAGATTAGCGGTGAGGATATCCTGATCGCCGTCGTTATCTACGTCGCCCACGACGACAGCAACAGGTGTTTTTCCGGTGGTAGCAGTCTGGACGGGTGCGAAGGCATCGCCCTGATTGAGCAAGATCGAGACGGTCCGGGTATCGGGTGTGGCGGTTACGAGGTCTAGATCCCCGTCGTTATCCAAGTCTCCGGTCGCCACGGCGTAGGGGCTAGTCCCGACGGTGAGATTACGAGGAGCGGCAATCTGGACTTCAGCTTGAACTACCGCCGCTAGGGTCAAGGATAAGGTCAAGGCCAACCGGGTTAACTTACGCCGCATCCATCTGCTCCTGACTTGGTGACTAGTGAATAATCCCTTGACTCAAAAAATACCCCATCTAACTTAGCCTAACCACGAACTTCGATAATAACTCCGTGGGTCGGCTATGTTAACGTGTCAACAAATGTAAAGCTTGGCCCATGAAACCCTGGTTACTACTTTTGTGTCTGGCCCTGAGCGGGGATATCTTGGCTCAGACCCTACCCCAGCCGGTACGCCCGGTGGTAGACCTCGTGGGTACGGTAGACCCGGTTTCACGCAGAACCTTGACGGGACAGATTACACGGTTAGAAACTGAGACCAATTGGCGGGTGCGGGTCTTGGTCCAACAGAACGAGACTCCCGGCAAACAAATCAAGACCTACTGGGGACTCAATGAGCGTTCGGTGTTGGTTGTACTAGATCTCAAACAGACTAACCCGCTTTTCTTTAATGTCGGTACGCAGGTACGGGCGAAGTTGCCCCGGACCTTTTGGCAGGAACTCCAGTCGCGCTATGGCAACCAGTATTACATCGGTGAAAACGGTCGGGGTAAAGCGTTGGTGTCGGCAGTGGGGGCGATTGACCAGTCCCTGCGCCAAGGGGGACGCGCTACGGTGCCGGGGTTATCAGGGGACCACTGGTTGTTGACCTTTGCCTCTAGCGTGCTGGGGGGCTTGGTGGTCGGGTTCGCCTGTCATCCGCGCCGTCCGGGGGAAGTCTGGCATTGGCCCGGGCTAATGTTCTCAGCCCCTCTATGGTCCATCTTGTTCCTGATTTTTGGGCTGGGGGTGGTCTTGGTGCGGACTGCGGACTGGGTGCCCGTTTTGCAGAATAGCGCGGGGTTCTTGGTGGCGGCGGGAATTGCCTTTTTGGTACCCACCCCCCAGCGGGCAGAGCCGGATTCTCGGTAGTGGTTGAACTCAAAGCTTATTTTGCCCTGCTGCGCTCGCCCCTGGGTTGGCTGTGGGTGAGCCGTGCCCTTTCGGATATTGGCGACAGTATTCATCTGTTGGCGTTTAATTGGTTGCTGGTGGAGCGCACGGGGTCGGCCCTCGCCGTAGTGACGGCCTCGACGCTTTGGTTGGGGGGGCAGGTAGTGGCGGGGTGGCCGGGAGGCCGCTTGGCGGATCGTTTCCCGCCGGTGCGGGTGTTGCAGGGAACTTATTTACTCCATGCCTTAGTGATTGGGGTCTTTGCCTTGGGGAGTCAGCAGTGGCCCGTGGGTTATTTTTATGCCCTGGCTTTTGGGCTGGGCTTGCTCGGGACCCCGCTTGACCCGGCCTCCCGGGGGTTGCTGGTCGCTCTTTATCCTGAACGGAGTCAATTGACCGTAGCGAATGGGCTTTTAGCGACGGGGACGGCGGTGGCTCAAACCTTGGGTCCGGTGGTGGGGGGGCTGGTTTTTAGCCTAGTGCCCCTGGGTTGGGCCTTTGGGGTGAATGCAGTGAGTTATCTGGGGGCGGGGTTAGGATTACTTGCCGTCCCTTTAGTGGCTTCAGTCCCGGGGGAAAAAGTCCCGCCTTCGGATTGGCGGACGCAGCTGCAACTGGCCTTGGGATTGGGGGGAGTGCTGGGTCCGGTCTGTCTTTTTGCCTGGGGGGTTGCGCCTTTGTTGACGGCTCTGTTGCCCTACTACGTGGTGAGTCGGGCAGGGACCGTGCTGGATTTAGGGCTGTTGCAAGGGGGGCTCTGGAC
>Ga0163154_10000482_pt1 | contig 61248 bp, 53 predicted proteins | sample OliLakLV19MP9P1_FD_148649 | JGI IMG/M metagenome (GOLD analysis project Ga0163154, IMG submission 148649) | Freshwater microbial mat bacterial communities from Lake Vanda, McMurdo Dry Valleys, Antarctica - Oligotrophic Lake LV.19.MP9.P1 | ecosystem: Environmental > Aquatic > Freshwater > Lake >...
AAAAAAATAAAGAAATAAATATTCAAAATATGCCTTTGAAAGAATTGCAAAAATATGTAGAGGAAATGATTAACCAATCGGTAGAAATGAAAGGGTTTTTTGCAGAAATCAAAACCGAATCAGAAAGAAAAGATACCATAACTTTGAAGGAAGAGATAAAAAGTTTTTGGGGAAAATTTAAAAAAAAAATTGAAAAAATAGCAAACAAAAAAATATATCAAGCTTATACATTTGCAGGCAAGCCCACAGGAGAGGCTACAGATCTTTTTGTATATAATTTTTATGATGAAGGCGATAAACAACAGCGCAGAAAAGGGCTTTTACCTGTGCAATGGGGTGAAAAATGGGCATTGGCAAATAGCGAAAATAAAAGTATTTTAACAGAATGGTTAGACAATATTGCGCCCTTTACTATCGCCCAAAGCAAGAACGAAGTACCTATGCTGAAAAACAAAAAATGGTTATTCATGAACCAAAATTTTGATGCCGCTCACGCTTTCGGAAACGCAGAATTTACGGCTGTAAAAAAAGGTGGGAAATGGGCTTTCCTATATATTTCAGGCAAGGAAACTACTCCTTATCAATATGATAGTATTGCACCTAATTTAAAAAAAATAGTATTGGCTGTGCCTCATAGGCCTTATGAAATCGTGTTTGAAGACAACCGAATGGATATTAGTATGACTGAAATGCTACAAATATTGTACTTGCCTGCGCATCATTTTCTTGCCTACCAAAACAAAAAATGGGGTGTGGTTGACGGTTTTGGGAAAATTATTACGCCTTTTGAAAATGACTCCATCGTAGATGTTTTTTATAATTATTTGGTGGTAAAAAGAGGCAACAAACAAGGCGTAATAAATTATGCAGGCAAGACATTGGTCGATTTTCAACAAGGCAATATAGAGATTGTGAACGACATTGCCTACATACGCGATGGTGATAAAATAAATTTGTATAACCTTGAAAATAAGCAAATCAATAAACAAAATTATGACAATATTACCCCCAGAAATGACTACACTTTCATAGTCAAAAAAGACAAAAAAATAGGCTGGATTGATTTTGATGGCAACGAGCTTTTCCCGCCTATCTATGATGAAATACGCGAAAATGCAATGCATAACTCTCGTATGAAGCGAAAAAAAAATGAACAAGATAACCCAACTTTTTATTTATTAAAAAAAGACCAAAAACAAGGTTTAGCAAATTTGGAATATGAAATCATTATCCCTTGTGTATATGATGAAACAGATGCCTATAGTTTACAAGCAGACAAATTGATAATTGTTAAACAAAATAATAAAAAAGGCATTGTAAATTTTAAAAATGAGCAAATTTTACCCTTTGAATATGACCAAATAGAAGGTGTGTCGTGGCATAAAGGCTATTTTAAGGGTAAAGTTTTGATACAAAAAGACGGGAAATTTGGTTTGATAGATCCGCAAGGAAAGCAAATCTTGCCTACCCATTACGACGTTATACATGCTTTGCCCAGAGATAAAAAAATATTGGCTTTTTTCGGCAAAAAACAAGAAGTTTTTGATGAAAATATGAAAATCGTTTTTTCTGAAACATGGGAAGATAGACATCAATGGAATGATATACGTGGAAAAGACGTAGTAGGTGTGAAAAAAAATGAAAAATGGGGCTTTGTAAAACTTACAGGCGAAACGGTTATTCCGTTTGAATACAATGAAATTATGCCTTTTCAAAATTTTATCAATGGCAATAGTTATGCAAAAGTCCGCAAAGGAAAAAAATGGGGCGTTATCAACGATGGAGGTAAAGTTATTATACCTTGTCAATATGATGCTATAGAAAATTTGAAACATTTTCAAATCACTACCATTACAGTTACTAAAAATGGTAAAACACAAAAGATTTATTTTAAAGATGGGAAAGAACGAGAGGCAATTAAAAAAGAAGAATTCCAAAGAAATGCCCCCCAAGAACCCGAAGAATAGGACTAACAAAAGGCCGTATCTAAAAGGTGCTGCCTTTTTGTTCGACACCAACAACTACTTGTAAATGCGGTCAAAAGACGAATTTTTTTTGTATTTTAAAATTTTTAGCCTGGGTTTGTTTAAAATAAAAGGTACTCTGACAAATTTTGTGTTGAACCACATAGAAACATAGCCCGAAACACTGTGTGCCGTATCTTTCTATGTGGTTTATACCTCGCTCCACTAAAATTGTCGGAGCACTAAATAAAACAGTGGATATTACGAAAATACAGTTTACGGCAAACTTTTCAGCAGAGTTAGCGTTTGTCCGCACACGCGACTGAAGGCGCATATACAGTCATTTTCGATGAAAACAACCCCACAAGTATTCCTATCTTGTGGGGTTGTTTTGTTAAATATTTTACAAAACTACTTGAAAAAGCCTGTGTTTTGCAAAAAATAGCCGTAATTTGCCTTTAAAAATCCTAAAAAGTATTTAATTATGAAAAAGCTACTCTTTTTTTCGCTTGCCTGTTTCGTGAGTGTGTTGTTTTATCAATGCACCCGCACTACAATCGCCACACAAAACACTACCCCTGTAGAAGCTACCAAATACCCGAATAAGGACAGCGAACTCGCTTTGTTGATGCGCGAAATGGAAACAGAAGCCATCGCCATGCGCACTGCTATCAGCAAAGGCGAAGAACCTAAAGATGTACGCAAAATGTTTGAGGCTATCCTGACCGCCAAATCCACAGAAGCCTCTATGAAAACGCCCGTCTTTCAAGCAATGGCAAACAGCTACTTGAAATCGTTAGACAAAATATACCAAACACCACAACCCGAACGCATGGCACAATACAACATTATGATAAACGATTGTATGAATTGTCATAAAACCAACTGCCCAGGACCTTTGGTGCGCATCAAAAAACTAACCAACAAATAAATATAAATGCGGATAATTTTATTTTTAGTAGGGCTTATTGTTTTTCCATGGGCGAGCAATGCTGTAGAGCTTTCTGCCAAAGCCCAAATCAGCCTCATCACAGGGGCGGCAGGCAAGGACGCTTACGCGATATTCGGGCATAGTGCCGTGCGCGTGTACGACGCTTTTTCAGGCATCGACATACAATACAATTATGGCACATTTGATTTCGATACGCCCAATTTTTATATGAAATTTGCGCGGGGAAGACTCTTGTACTGCTTATCGGTGGAAGATTACCCCTCTTTTTTGCGTTATTACCAGCGCGAAGGGCGGTCAGTACAAGAACAAGTATTGGATTTATCCAAAGCAGACAAACAAAAATTGTTTGACTTTTTACAAAACAACGCGCGACCCCAAAATAGAGATTACAAGTACGAGTTTTTTTATGAAAATTGTGCGACACGTGTGCGTGACGTGCTAAACAAAGTATTGGGCAATAAATTGGTTTGGAAAAAAGACACGGATTTTAAACAACAAACCTTCAAACAACTCCTAACCCCTTACCTCAAAGAAGCTTGGTTAAACTTGGGCGTTTATTTGATATTAGGGCTGCGTGCAGATAATAACGCAAATCAAACGCAACAAATGTTTTTGCCCGACTATCTTTTGAAGGAGGTAGGCAAGGCGACTATCATAGAAAATGGCGCTTCGCGTCCACTTGCGAAACCTGCACAAATGGCATTGAATATGATGGTTTCAACGCCGCCACAAAGTATTTTTACACCCTTTTTATTGACAACTTTGGTGGCTACAGCATTGGCAGGGCTTACTTTTTGGGAATACAAGCGCGGCATTCGTTTGCGTGGAATAGATTTTAGCTTATACTTGCTGACAGGTTTGGCAGGTTGCTTTTTTGTATTGATGTGGACAGTGACAGACCACCTTGCTACCCACATGAACCTCAACATGCTTTGGGCTTTTCCGCTCCACGCTGTTTTTGCTTTTTGGTTGCTTAAGCGCGAGGTAGGCAAGCACTGGCGTTGGTATTTTCAAGCATTCAGTATATTTCAATTATTGGTGTTGGCAGATTGGTTTGGCTTGCCCCAACAGCTTCACGTGGCGGTTATTCCGCTCATGCTTTTATTGGCATTGCGCGGTTTTTACTTATATCAATTTCAATACAAAAAAACTACATAAGATGTTCAAAGACCAAAACATACGCGGTTACAAGATTTTGCAAGACTTTACTACAGCAGGAGGCGGACTGAGCAAATGGACTTTCGCGCTCAAAAGTGGCGTAACCTATTTTATAAAAGAGTTCCTTTCACCCAAATATCCCACACCTGACGCGCCCGGCAGCCCCGCAAGTAAACAACGCAAAAAAGAAGAATGTGAACGCTTCGAAGCACATCACAAAACATTGATGGACGAAATAAACGAAAAATGCGGCGTAGGAAGCAATCTGGTTATCGCAATAGATTTTTTTAGACATGAAACAAAATATTTCAAAATAACCGAAAAAGTAGATGTTAGTTCGCTTACTGTAGGCGAGATTGCAATGCTTTCACTCTCAGCAAGACATCTTATTTTGAAAACTATAGCGCACAGTTTGAGTATCCTGCACCGCGCTAATATCGTACATGGCGACCTCAAACCTGACAATGTGCTGATAAAACAAACCAAAACTTCTTATTTTACAGCCAAGTTAATAGATTTTGACAACAGTTATTTTGTAGGCAAGCCACCCGAAATAGCCGAAGATATGGTGGGCGACATGGCGTATTATTCGCCTGAACTTGCAGGATACATTCGCCAAGATGAACGCATCTTGCCTGCCGACCTTACCACAAAATCAGATATTTTCGCGCTGGGTTTGTTGTTTTGCCAGTATCTCGTAGGCAAGGTGCCAAGTTTTGACAGGGCGCGGTTTGCTTATCCCAGCCTCGCAGTAGCGCAAGGCGAACTGCTTACTATGGACGCAACTGACGTACATGTTGCTTTGCAAAACCTTGTTAATCAAATGCTTGTGTTGGATTATAAGGCGCGACCAAGCATACAAGAAGTGTTTGATGTTTTGAAAAACATAGACCTTTCCGCTTATCTTACCGAAGCCGACACGCGCAAACCTGCCGCATTGATTAGCAAAATGAAACTTCCTGCCAAAACCGAAACAGAACCCATAAAAACCGAAATAGACACCACACACAGTACCAAAGTGGAAAAAACCGCTGAAGGACTGAGAGGCAAAGGTTTGAAAATCATTAAAAAAGAGTGAAATAAAAAGAAACGGGTAAAACACATGCCAATACTTTAAATAGCCAAATATTCATATAGCAAATGTTTTTTTAATCTGTCTAAACAAAATGTTTGGTACTCTGACAAATTTTGTGTTGAACCACATAGAAACATAGCCCGAAACACTATGTTCCATATCTTGCTATGTGATTTATACATTACTCCACTAAAATTGTCGGAGCACCAAATGTTTTTCGGCTTTTTGTTGTGAAAATCCTTTGAAATGCCTAATTTTGCAAAAAAATCCTATGAATATTAAGCCTTTTCGCGCTTGGCGTTACAACGAGTTTTTACGAGCGCAGCTGCCTGAACTTACTGCCCCTTTGAGCGAAACGAGCCTACGACAAAAATACGCCCAATTTTATCAACAGCCTTTCCACTATTTTCATATTTCCGCACCTATGGATGTGCCGCCTTATGACAATCCGAAAAGGCGTGTCCAAAATTGGAAAATAGACAAAGTGATACAAAAAGATGGCTTGCCTACTATTTATGCGTATTCGCAAACTTTTGTATTGCATGAGGAAACCCATGTCCAAACGGGTTTTGTGTGTCTGATAGAATCAACAGACTACAGCCAAAAAATAATACTTCCTCACGAAAATACCATTCCTAAAGCAGTCCTGCACCGCCAAGAATTGCTTGAGGCTACGCACCTGCATACCGTTCCTACGCATTTGCTTTATACAGACGAAGACCGCGTTTTGGATACTTATTTGTATGAGGCCTTGTTGCATCCGTTGTATGAAGTGCGTGATAAAAATGATACACTGCACACCATATCACCTATCCACGACCAAAAAGTATTGACGCTTTTTATGAATCAATTGGCTGATAAACAAGCGATTATAGCAGATGGTCATCATCGTTATGAGAGTTCGGTTGCGTATCAAAAGCAACATAAAAGCGAAACTGTAGGCGAGGATTTTGGCTATCATTTGGCGTGGCTTACCAATACCGCAAGTAACCAAATTGGCATCTTGCCTACCCACCGCCTTGCGAAAAACCTTCCCGATTTTGACCCAAAGCTGTTTTTAGAAAGGCTGTCCGAAGATTTTGAAATCTTGCCTACCGAACGCAATGAGGAGCGCGCACTCGCACCTACAGAAAATTTGTGGACTTTCCTGCTTATTTTACCCGAGAAAGATTATATACTGCGTTTAAAACCTGATGCTTTTAGTACCTTTACACAAGATGTACCCGATGCTGTAAAACACCTTGATTTGAGCGTCATGCACCATTTTATTTTTGAAAAACAATTTGGGCTAATAGGCGAAAAGCAGTTCGAATATTTGGATTATACGCAATATGTTTCCAATGCGTACAAAGAAGTGTACAGCGGAAGCGCGAATTTTGCGTTGCTTACGCGCCGTATTACGATTGCAGAGATAGAAGCCGTTTGCCAAGCAGGACATAAGATGCCAGCGAAAGCGACTTACTTTTTCCCAAAAGTTTTAGGCGGATTGGTTTTCGCTGAAGCATAGAAAAGGGCGTATTTCAAAGCCTTTTTTAAGACCTCACCCTTTACCAGAACTGTTAAGTGATCATTTTGGCAGGCAAGTTGCCAAATCGGAGAACTTAACAATCCTGTCCCGTCCTCTCCAAATATACGCCTCTCTCCAAAAAAAACAAGGTCTTTTGCAAAAATAGCGTATCTTTGCCGTTTATTTTAATTATTTTACATGAAGAATCCCTTAAAAGAAGTCGCAAAACAAGACATAGACATTACTTTTCCTTTACATGCAGTAATGGACGCAAATACGCGCATAGAACCCACGTACTATTTCATGGCTCTCAATGAACACTTGCCTTGTGTATTGTATTATTATGAGGAATTTAAGTTGGAGGAGTTGCTGCAGGCATTGCTTGAGAAATATAAGCTCTCAAATGATGCTGTTTGGACATACCACGATTACCATAAAAATGACAAAAAAATGGTGCTTGGTATAGTATTGATTGAAATAAGACCTAACTTTTTGCTTTATATCTACAATGATGACAACGACACCCGCATACTGTATGATGCAGGTGTAACAAAAGAGGAAATAGACGACTTGCAAAGTTTTTTACTCACTTTTATAAAGGAAGTACTCGTAAAAGCCGAAAGTAAAATATTTTTATTGTACGAAAATAGAGGGCTACATTTGCGCGACTTCCACGTGAAGCCATACGAAATGAACCTCCTTGAAAATTACAATGATGATTTTTTACCTGTTCATAGCTATATTGTAGAACGACTGAACGCACTGAATGACAAAGGAATTGTGTTTTTGCACGGCACACCCGGCACAGGCAAGACGAGCTATATCCGTTACCTTACTTCGCAAATAAACAAACGCTTGATTTATATTTCGCCTGAATTTGCACATAAAATAGCCTCGCCTGACTTCCTGCCACTTTTGATTGACAATCCAAACTCTGTACTTATCATTGAAGATGCCGAGAATTTGATAGCAGAGCGCGAAAACTCAAACAATGTGTCTGTTTCAAGTTTATTGAATATAGCCGACGGACTCTTGTCCGACTGTTTGAGCATTCAAATTATATGTACTTTCAACACCAACATCAACAAAGTAGATAAAGCATTGTTGCGCAAAGGGCGACTTATTGCCTCGTATGAATTTACGGCACTCTCAAGGGAGAAGGCGCAAAATTTGTCGAATAAATTAGGTTTTACGCATACAATTAACAAAGAAATGACTTTGACAGATATTTACAACCAATTTGAAAATGAATATGCGCTCGCAGAAGTGAAAAAAATTGGCTTTCACTAAAACTATAGCACACGTTTTTTAGTTATTCGCTTAGAACCTCTACCCTAAGAGGGATTTAAATTTCATTAAAACAGGCTCTTCTGGGGATAAGAGCTTCCTTAAAATGTTAAAAATAACAGACTTACAAGCCTCTATAGGCGATAAAGAAATACTCAAAGGCATCAACCTCGAAGTGAAAGCAGGCGAGATACACGCCATCATGGGACCCAACGGCTCAGGCAAAAGCACCCTTGCCTCCGTACTCGCTGGGCGCGAAACATACCACGTTACAGCAGGGCAGGTAAGTTTTTTGGGCAAGGATTTGTTGGAACTCGCGGCAGAAGAACGCGCCGCAGAAGGCGTCTTCCTTGCCTTCCAATACCCTGTAGAGATACCGGGTGTCAGCACTACTAATTTTCTCAAAACTGCAGTCAATCAAATCCGCAAATATCGCGGTATGGAAGCTATGGACGCAGTTTCTTTCCTCAAAATGATGAAGGAGAAAATGAAAATAGTAGAAATGCCCGACTCCCTACTGAAACGCGCCCTGAACGAAGGCTTTTCAGGAGGCGAGAAAAAACGCAACGAGATTTTTCAAATGGCGGTGCTTGAACCAAAATTGGCAATCCTTGATGAAACAGATTCGGGTTTGGATATTGATGCTTTGCGTATCGTAGCCGAAGGAGTGAACAAATTGCGCTCTGCCGAAAATGCTACCATTGTCGTAACACACTACCAACGTTTGTTGGATTACATTGTGCCTGACTTTGTACACGTGCTTTACGATGGGCGTATCGTAAAATCAGGTACAAAAGAACTTGCCCACGAACTAGAAGAAAAAGGTTACGATTGGCTAAAATAAACAGAGATTGAGGGTTGAAAGTCGAGGGACTATGTAAAAAATAATATACCCAAAAACACTTCTCTTGTAGATATAACCAAAATAGACTGAAAGTCTGTTCCGCAGGCATATACATCGTTTTTTGTAGTATGGACTTTCAGTCTGTAAAGGGGTGTATTATTTTTTACCGCGTCCCTAATAACTCAATAACTCAATAACTCATTCACACATGGAAACGCAAACTTTTGAACAAACTCGTACAAATGTATATGCACTTGTACAAAAAGCAACTACTATAGATACGCAAAAATTTGAAGAGAAATGCTTGCATCACCTCAAATTTATCGAAATGGGAGGCGCAGGTGGGCATTGGGAAGCATTCTATATCAATGATTTGACTTATGGCAAATATGTCCATCAGGGAGATGCGAACCAAGACTATCAAGCAAACTTTGCGTTTCAAGACCTTAGTCAAATGCAGTTGAGTGGCATTCGATTATCGTATGCAAATTGTGCGACTATACTCTGTCAAGCCGCTGATTGGTCGCATGCTGACCTCGAAGGCGCATTGTTCATAGACGGCGTGCTAAATAGCTGTTCTTTCGAATATGCCGACCTTTGCGCAGCGGACTTTTCGCGCTCGCAGATGAAGTATTGTAGCTTCAGAGGCGCAAATTTACGCAATACAGATTTCGAAAATTGCGACCTCACTGGGGCAGATTTAGAATTCGCACATATAGATGAAACGACCAAATTCAAAGGGGCTATCCTCGTTAATGCCAAAATGCCAAGGTAGTTTTTAAATTTTAAATTATATGAATTATTGGACCGAATTAAGCATAGCGTATGCTAATCAAAAATGCTATCTTGATGATTTATTTCAGGTGTATCCAACCCTTCCTGAAGGTATGAGAGAGAGTAATGCTAAAATTGGTATTATTGATGGTATTCCTTGGATTAAGGGGAAAAGTTATTATTAAAATGAAATAACTACAAAATATCAAGATTGTAATATTATGAGTGTGTTAGTTTTAAAAGAGTTTTTATATTAAATTTGAAAATGCTATTGAATATATTTTCTCAAAAAGAAGCGGCGACTATTTTTAACGAAATTCTCGATAGTGAATTTGTAAAAACTAATGATGTGGATAGCTATTTAGATGAAGAGTCGCAATATTTTTCGCAGAAAAGCGCGAATGAAGGTTTTTTACTTTTGTTGTTTTATATCACGCTTTTTGTGAACGATTACACACCCAAATTTTTGCCATAGACAACATAGACAATGCACTCAAGCCCAAACTTTGCGAAAAAATTATCAGCCTTTTGGTGCAGTTGGCAAAAGACCACGACAAACAAACCATTGTTACCACACATAACCCTGCTGTGCTTGATGGCTTGGATTTGTATGATGACGAAGCAACGTTTGTGGTTTGGCGCAATGCTGTAGGCGAAACCAAAATAAAGCGGGTCAAACCTACTCATAGGCATGAAGGCAAAGAGCCTGTGCGTATGTCAGAGGCTATTTTCAATGGTTACATAGGTGGTTTATCCAAAATTTTTAATACCGCCCTGTAAACCAAAAAGAATTGGATTTGATAGCCGAACTTGACTGGAAAGGATTTCCTCTTCGCCTGCCTCAACAGCCCATATTTTATCCTGTTACCAATCTCGATTATGCGAGGCGTATCAGCATAGAATGGAACTTGCCTGCTTATGCAAAAAGCTATTTTCAAAAATTCGATGTGCAAAATGCAGGGGGCAAAAGAATTGACGGACTTTGGATTCCTGCTGAAGAATTGGCGAAATTCAACCAGCACATTATAGGCAAGATTGAAATTATAGAAACACATCAATAAATAATAATTTACCAATATAACAACTTAAAATGAACCTCATAGCTACTGATACTCAAGCGTGGAAATTGGAACTCGGCGAACTGTTCGAGCAGAAGATACAAGCCATAGCTAAAAATAACCTGCTCAAAGACTTGCGCTACAAGGCGTTTGGCTGTTTTGCGGGTTTGTCTATTCCGACTGCAAAGCACGAAGAGTGGAAATACACCCAGCTCAAAAACCTTTATAAACTCCCGCTTAACTTTTATACGGAAGCCTTGCCTGCCCTCACCCTAAACGACCTCGTGCCTTATATGTTGGAAGCGCAGGAGGTAGTGCGTGTAGTGTGTATAGACGGCATGTTTCGACCTGAATTGTCGGATTTGAGTGCCTTGCCTGCCCATGTGCAACTGACAAGCCTAACGGATTATTTGCAAAACCCTGCCACTCAAATGCACACTGTGGCACAGCATGTAGCTGTGGAAACAGACTTTTTCAGTGCTTTGAATGTTGCTTTTCTTGAACACGGAACTTACCTACACATACCCAAAAATGTCGTAGTCGAAAAACCTATAGCATTTTACCTTTTTTCAACTGCTCAGAAAGAGGGGCAGGCAAGCCAACCACACCATGTTTGGATTTTTGGCGAAAATAGCCAAGCCACAGTGATTGAAAAACACATATCCATGGGGCAGGCAAGTCATTTTGTCAATCAAGTACTCGAAGTTTCGGTAGCCGAAAATGCCAACATCACGCATTACCAAACCCAAATTTTGAGTGAGCAAAGTTACCTCATCAACACCACACAAGTCCAACAAGTGCGCAATAGTTGTTATACGCATTTGCATGTTTCTTTGCAAGGGGCAGTCATTCGCAATAATTTGAACATCAGGTTGGATGGGCAAGGCATTGAGGCAAACATGTACGGCTTGTATATGCCATCAGGCAAGACTTTGATAGACAACCATTCTATAGCCGACCATTTGCAACCCAATTCGGTGAGCAATGAACTTTACAAAGGCATTTTAGATGACCAATCTACAGGAGTGTTCAATGGTAAAATCTATGTGCGCGAAGGTGCTGTCAAAACGAATGCGTATCAGCAGAACCGCAATTTACTGCTCACCGATACGGCAAGCATCAATACCAAACCGCAGCTTGAGATTTGGAATGATGATGTAAAATGCTCGCATGGCGCGACTACAGGTAGCTTAGATGAAACCGCCTTGTTTTATTTACGCTCGCGTGGCATACCTCAAAAAGAGGCAAAAGCGTTGCTTATTTATGCTTTCGCAAACGAGATTTTAGAAAAAATAACCTTGCTTTCCTTGCGCGAATATTTGCAAAATCATATTCAGCAAAAATTAGGCATAGAAAATCTGGCTTAACGCCCTCACTTTTGCCCCTTTCTACACAGAGAGGGGCGTTTTTTAATATCTTGTATGGTAAAACCTAAAAAACATTTGGGGCAGCATTTCCTCACTGATAATGACATCGCTTTTCGTATTGTGGACGCATTAAAGCCCTTGCCTGCCTGCAAAGCCGTGATAGAAATAGGCGCGGGTATGGGAGTGCTTACACAATTCTTAGCCCAAAAACCTGATTTTCAGCTCTATATAGCCGAGATAGATGTTGAGTCGGTGCGTTTTCTACACAATCATTACCCTGCATTAAAGCCTTATACACGCGAGGTTGACTTTTTGAATTTGGATATAGATGCGTGGATTTCCCCCGAAAATTCTCAACAAATAGCCATTATTGGCAATTTTCCGTATAATATTTCCTCTCAAATTTTCTTCAAAGTTATTGAGCATCGCGAGCGTGTAGGAGAGGTAGTGGGTATGTTGCAAAAGGAAGTTGCGGAACGCCTCGTGGCAAAAGCAGGCAATAAGGCCTGCGGTATATTGAGTGTTTTGCTGCAGGTTTATTATGATATAGAATATCTTTTTACTGTCGAGCCTGACGTGTTTGACCCGCCGCCTAAAGTCCGTTCTGCAGTTATTCGCCTGAAACGCAATGCAGTAGAAAAGATGCCTTGCTCAGAATCGCAATTCAAAATGGTGGTAAAAACCGGCTTTAATCAACGCAGAAAGACTTTGCGCAATGCACTCAAACAAATATTGGGAGGCAAAGATGCCACTACTGTGCCATTTCTCGATTTGCGTGCCGAACAACTTACAGTAGCCGATTTTATAACACTTACTCAAGCTATTTTTGACTAATCGCTATGAAATTTATCCGCAAAAAATACATTCGTTATACTTTGTTGAGTTTGCTGGGTATCCTTTTGCTTGGCTGTGTGTGGTATTTTGAATTCATCATTTATGGCATTGGGCAGGCAAGGGGGCAGCTCAATATCGTGTGGAATACGCAAACACCTGCCGATTTTTTGGAAAAAGGCGACTATGCCGACACGACCAAGCAGAAATTTAGAGAACGCCTTAAACTCATTCAGGCTATCAAAAAATTTGCTGTCGAGGAGCTGGGCTTAAGAGGCACAAGCAGTTATGAGCGCGTTTATGACCAACGCAACCGCGCCATTCTTTGGGCAGTAACTGCCTGCGAACCTTTCGCGCTAACGCCTAAAGAATGGGATTATGCTTTTTTGGGCAATATGCCTTACAAGGGCTTTTTCGATTCTACACGCGCCTACTCACTCAAAAAAGATTTGGAAAAAGAAGGGTTTGATGTGAATATTTACGCGCCCTCTGCATGGTCGACCTTGGGCTGGTTGTCTGACCCTATTCTTTCCAATATGTTGTATTGGCAGGAAGGAGAGTTGGCGAGTCTTATTTTGCACGAGATGACGCACGGCACTGTTTGGGTGTATGGCGGCGTAGAATACAATGAAAACCTTGCCGATTTTATTGGTGAGCGTGGCGCTAAGTTGTTTTTGATAAAACAATATGGCAAAGATTCGCCTATTTATGCACGCTTTTTACGCGATTTGCAAGAAGGCGAAAGGAGCTTTCAATATGTCTTGAACAGCGCAAAACGTTTGGATAGCCTTTACCAAACTTTCACACCCACACAACCCAAAAAGGACAAGGCGATAATAAAAGAGGACTTTATCCGAAATATTGTATTAGGATTGGGCGAATTAGGTCTAACGAACCCCAAACGCCTAAAAAAATGGCTCAAAAAACTGCCTAATAACGCTTTCTTTATGAATTTCAGGCGTTATAGAGGAAAGCAAGACTTGTTTGAGCGCGCCTGCAAAGAGCAATACCAAGATGACATCAAAAAATACCTTGTTTATCTGAAAAAGCAATTTCCTGCATAAATCTATTTTATAAACAATAAAAAATGAGATACTCTGACAAATTTTGTGTTGAACCACATAGAAACATAGCCCGAAACACTGTGTGCCGTATCTTTCTATGTGGTTTATACCTTGCTCCACTAAAATTGTCGGAGCGCCATAAATTTCAATAAATACGAATTTTTAAATCTGTGCTGGGAAATGACGGCTTTATAAAGCAAAAAAGCAAAATCGTGAAAGATTTTGCTTTTTGCTTGTTTTAGAGCGTATTATGCCAATACTTCCTCTTTGTTTTGTATCAATAGTTGTAGCAAATCGGCAGGCAAGTCCTCGCTCATCGCATCTATCACATCATCATAACGCATATCGCGCACATGAATCCGCCCTATGATGGTGTTGTTTTCTTGAAACTTATCCGCTTTATCATCGATTACAGAACCGAGCGCGTAATATAAATCTTCCCACTCCATTCGCTTTTTAAAATTAGAGACATCTTGTTCGTTGTCTTCAAAGCGAATAATCTTGGAGCGGTCTTTGGCAAAAATTTGAATCTCGTAGTTCATGTACGTTTCAAAAAAATGGTTTAGGTTAGGATACTTGTACAGATAACGCAAACTTTGTAGTAAACTTATATATATCCTTCGTTTTATTTTTGCTGTGCCTTTATTTTTGTAATATTTCGACTACTTTTAGTAGTTTCTTGTATGTTTCGTCTGTTCGCATTTCTTCAGAAGTTGCATAAAGTTCTATGCGAAAATGTTTGTTGTCTTTTTCTAATTCCCAAACCACGCTTGTAGCAGTGTACGGCACATGAAACTCTGAATGTTTGGGTGTGTCGATGTTTTTTTCTAAGCTCTCCTGCGCAATGATTTCGTTTAGGGCTTGTATTTGTTCATTGGAAAGTGTTTTGATTGTTTTTTCGGGCATGTTTTTTTTGCCTTTCCTGCCTGTGAATGTTTTTTGGTAGGCAAGTTCTTTTTTATCAAAACGCCAAAATTCGTTGGTCGAATGGCTGTCTTTTGATTTTTCCGTATGCGATATCCGCAAAGTGAATGAGCGATTGGGTGTTTCGTTTGTTTGTTCTGGAGTGGTCATACAACCCACAAGGAGCAATAACAAGGCGATGGTTTTCATAGTAAAATTTCGTTAATGACGTTGGCTATCAAAATGGGCTTTGGCAAGTTTTGTATTTCAGCGAGGCTATACCACTCAAAACTATCTTGCGCCGTATTCAAAATAGGCTGTTCTTCTACTGATATTAACCAAAATTTTGCGCGTAAGATTTGGTGCGTGAGCACATGTTTGTAGTATTTGCTTTCATGCTTTATTTTGTGTAGGGCAGGCAAGGTTGCGGGTCTGTGCAAAGGCGTTTCTTGAGCAAACTCTGTTAAGGCAAAATCATACAAGCCTGCCCAAATATCACCCAGGCCCCGTTTTCGCATAGCATATTTGTCTTGATGCTGCAAGATGAGGTAATGAAAGAAACGCTCTTTTTGTTTTATTTTGTTCGTTTTTACAGGTAAAATCCCTTGCCTGCTGGTAGCAAAAGCGACACAATTTGTTTGCAAAGGGCAATACATGCAGTTCGGTTTTTGGGGAGTACATTGCAATGCGCCAAATTCCATCATGGCTTGATTGTAAGTACTTGCCTGCTGGGTAGGCAAGAGCATTTGTGCCAACGCTTGAAATTGTTTGACACCCTTTGGAGAAGAAATATCGTCTTCCATACCAAAAAAACGCGCCAATACCCGAAAGACATTGCCATCAACTACAGCTACCTGCTCACCAAAAGCAAAAGAAGCTACAGCGGCGGCAGTATAAGTACCTATGCCCTTCAATTTTATAAGTTCGGCTTGTGTTTGGGGGAATACGCCGCGAAGTTCTTGCGCTATGTATTTTGCGGTGCTGTGCATATTCCGAGCGCGGCTGTAGTAGCCTAACCCTTGCCAAGTACGCATAACAAGCTCTTCGGGAGCGTTAGCGAGGTCTTGAATAGTAGGAAAGAGGCTGATAAAGGCTTCATAGTAAGGCAACCCTTGTTTGACCCGTGTTTGTTGGAGGATAACCTCTGAGAGCCAAATGTAATATGGGTTTTGTATGTTACGCCAAGGAAGTGTACGCTTGTGGTTAGGATACCAAGCTAAAATTTGTTCAGCAAACTCCATAAAAAAAAGAATTGGCACAAATCGCATCAACTGCCTACCCTTGCTTCGATCAAGACCTGGGGGAGTCAGCAGGAGCAAAATTGCCAATCCGACTGCAAAGATAGGGGTTCTTTTTTAAAATGCAAGTTTTTTCTTGTTTTTTTTAATTTTTTTTAATTTTTATCTAAAATACTTGCTTTTGAAGCATAATTTTAGGACTTTTGTATATGGAAAACGCGCTACACTATACAATACAACATACAACAAGGATACTTTTGGGCTGGCTTATAACCATGTCAGTTGGTTTTGGGCAATCCAAAGTAAGCGGGACAGTATTCAATGAAAAATTAGAAGTGGTAGGCGATGTGTTGATTGCGGTAGGGCAGGGGGAATACATCAAAACGAATAGAAACGGGAGTTTTCAAGTTAGCCCTAAAGTATTCAAACAAAAATATGAACTAACAGATTTTTCAATACCTGGATACCGTGTGAAAAAGATAGATGGTAATAGTTCTTTTAACATCTTTGTAACGCCTGCCACGCAACTGCGCGGAAGAGTAATCGACAAACTAAAACGCAATAAACGTTTTAAGGTAACGCTTCAAGATGAAAACGAAAATGAAGAAACTACGACACAAATAGATGGCAGTTTTCTCTTAAACAATATTTCAGCAAACTTACTGACCAGTACAAGCAAAACTATTAAGTTTTGGATAGATGATATAGAAGTGGATAACAAGCACATCAAATTCCAAAATAATAAAGCAGAAGTTGTTTTATTTGTACCCAACGAACAGGAATCATCAGAAGATGTAGATATAAGTTATGAAGATGGAACGCCAGAAGAAATCATAAAAGACGATAAAAAAAATACGAAAGAAGAAAAAGATGACTTCATAAAAGAATTTACAAAAATTACGGAAAACCTATTAGATGACCGCCAAGAACAACAAAAACGCGCCAAACGCCTCAGAACTGAACTTGCCACACTTACCAGAAAATTTGCCGCAGATAAAAATATTACACCCGAAGAACGAGAAAAATTGATACAATATATGGGGCTATTAGAAGAAACATTCTTGGATAATGACTCTCTATTTGCCTCTTATCAACAAGAATCAAAGGCGGAAATAGCCAAGATGCAACAAGTCATCCTCCAAAAAGACTCGCTCAATAAAGTCGCTACTAAATATATAGCCAAAGTAGAAGGGGAAAAAAAACGAATACAAGCCGAAAAAGAACTGAACGAACTGCGATTTAGAACAAACATTTTTATATACTCTGTTATCTTAATCGTATTGCTCTTGTTAGTCTTTGTGTTTTTATTCTACAACAATGTCATCAAACAACAACGTAACCAATTAAAAATAGCACACAACAGATTGGCTGAGAAAATAGAAGAAATAAACCAACAAAACGAGGAAATATCTACACAACGAGATGACCTCGACGCAAAAAGCAAACAACTGGAATATGTATATGGGCAAATCACGGCAAGTATCGTAAGTGCTGAAAGAATCCAACACGCTATTTTAGATAGTAAAGAAGAAATTTTAGAGAACTTTAAGGAAGGATTCGTTATTTATTACCCACGCAATATTGTTTCAGGCGACTTTTATTGGAGTACACGCAAAGACGATATTGTTACATTGGGTGTCATAGATTGCACAGGACATGGCGTTCCTGGTGCTTTTATGACAATGCTTGGACATTCATTGCTCAACTATATCATCAACGAACAAGGCATTACACGCCCCAATGAAGTGCTTACATTGCTGGACAAACAAGTCCACCAAGCATTACACCAAAATAATAAAGGCGATAATTATGTCGGCATGGATATGGCGTTGCTCTGTTTTGATTACAAGGAGAAAGTTGTGCATTTTGCAGGTGCAAAACATTATGTACTCCGTATAAGCCAAGGGCAAATTATAGAAATGAAAGGTGCGAAATTTCCAATCGGTATGACAAAATTTAAAACAGACTACCATTTTGAAGAACAAACCTTTCCTTTATTGACAGGCGATTGTTTTTATTTGCAATCAGACGGTTTGCAAGACCAGATGACAGAAACAGAAGGAAGACGTAAGAAGTTTAGTAAAAAACGTTATACAGAATTTATATTAGCGCATCATCAACTCCCTTTTCATAAGCAAAAAAAATGTTTGGAAGAGGTATTTGCAGACTGGCAAAATAAAGAACAGCAAACAGATGATGTTACTGTAGTAGGTGTAAAAATAAAGTAACACATCTATTTCGCAGTAGTTTTATGAGCTTGCCTACAGTGGACTTCTTGCGTAAGCGTTTCTTAAGACCTCACACCCAGCCCTCTCTCCAATTTGAAGAGAGGAAAAAGGCTTTCGCAAGAAGTCCATTAAAAAATGCCGATACCCAAATCAATTTAGGGACACACTAAAAAAATAATGCGCCTATTCACAGACTTTTAGTCTGCTTTGGGTACATTATTTTTTACAAAGTCCATCAGTAAACGACAATCCATAAAATATTTTTATATGCAAAGCTACGTATCTCAACTTCTCGAAGACCTGGAGCTTGCCTCCCAAAAGCCTGTGCCAATACCCGATTACAAGCTGTTAAATCCTAATCACCCAGCATTGGATTATGAAGGTTTAGGCTATTGTGGCGTGGGAGTGCGCGCCTGACTTGCCCATGTATGAAGTGCTGGGCTTTCCTATAGAGGCGCTTCCGCCTCCCGAAAAACTAACAGAGGAGCAAGCAGCACAGCTAAATGATGCTATTTTAAAGCTTTGGGAAGTGAATAATATCGGAGCAGATTTCCCAGTTCGTTTGCCTTCTCAAATAGTACTATATAAGGAATTTCGCCTGAAGTGGCAAGAGGCTACTATACGACTCTTACCTGCTGGAAATTGCCATTTAGATTTTTGCTACTATGTGGAAAATGAATGTCCTTGGGGAATGGATTTCTGTACTTGCAAAGATGAAGATTGGTATAAAGAGGTAGATATTGAGCCAAAAGATGCTTCTGATGACAGTTTGCCATTTTAAAAATTTTCACCCCCCATTGTTTTAATGGTGGGAAAGTTGCAGAAACGCTTCACGATTAAAAATCGTGAAGCGTTTTTTTATCTTTCTACACTGATTTTGCTCAAAAAACTTACCTGATAGTTACTTTGCGAATAATTGCATTGATAGATACCATCTTCTGCACTCATTATAAGCAAATTGTTCAAAGGAATGACATCATACGCGTTAGGGATATTGTATTGTCCGACTTGAGTAAGGTTTGTTGGCGTATCCAAATTGAAAATGCGCAATCCTGCCGCACCATCACACACAAAAAGTTTATTGCCATCAATGCCCAACCCATAAGGGCTGGTAAGTTGGTATGTTTTTACAATTTGTGGGGATTGCAAGTTTTTGATACTGATAACTTCCAATTGATTTAAAAACGCAGTACCACAAGTTCGCCCTGCACGAAGCGTTACGTAGGCAAGGCTGTCTTGTACTACTACAGGGTCGCAAGTGCGGATATGCTCATAAGTAGAAAGGAATTGAGGTATTAGCGGATTTTGAACAGAAAGTATTTTCATGCCCGTTTGTGTGCCAATAAAAATATTTTGCCCATAAGGGAATATGGTTTCGATATCAAAACCTAAAAACGTTTTGGTTTTATAAACGGGGTCATCAGAAGCTGTTACATCAAATACACGTAGGTTTTGGCTGTCCACTGTATAAAGATAATTGCCGTTGATAGCAAAGCGTGCCATAGAGCCGCCCTTGCCTGCGCTTACCTGCAAAGAAATATCGCTGCTTTTACTGCAACCTGTCAAGGCTATCAGCAAACTAATATTGACTATGATAAGTAGAAATTTCATGATTAAGAAGCAATTTAAAAGTTTGAGTGTTTAGTTTCTTGTCCAACCAACAATGATTTTATCGCCTGTAATGTCGTAACTGTATCCATCAGGTGAAACTACATTAATGGGAAAGACCGATTCGATACGTTTGATGAATTGCGGCTGCGAAGGGTTAGAGATGTTAATGGTAACAAGGTCTATCGCATTATCCACATACAAGGAGTTTCCTTTCACAGCCATATCCAGGCAGCCCGGAACAGCAATAAAAGCTATTTTTTGTGGGTTTGCAGGGTTCGTGTTGTCTATGATATGCACACCTTCATACTTGTCATTGATGAAAAGGTACGGTGTGCGCACATATATCTTGCCTGTCTGCCGCAAGGCGCGCGCTGCTTGTATTTTAACCGATTGGTTTAGTTCGGCACGTGTCATGGTGATGGGCGTATATTCAGAGGCTTTTCGTCTTTCGGGTTGAAAGATAAAAAAACAGCCCTGCAGACTTATACAAATAATGCCCAGTAAAAAATAGTGGTCGATTTTTTTCATTTTTATAAAAAAGATAAAGGGTTTTGTTTAAAGGAGTACATGAACAAGCGAAAGGTTGCAAACATGTGTTTTTTTTGAATAAAAATTTATATGCGCGCTCTTTTGTTATAAAAAATGATGTTTGCTTTATATTTCGATAGCCATCGGAGCATAAAACAAACATTATTTTGGTGCTCCGACAATTTTAGTGGAGTAAGCCTTGAACCAGATATGGACATAGCCTGAAACCCTGTGTTTTCTATGTCCATATCTGGTTCAACACAAAATTTGTCAGCGTGCCTGAAAATTAAATAACTTGGTATTGCGGGAGTCGTCTATATGCAAAAAAGGTAGTCGTAAATTATTTGCGACTACCTTTTGCTTGATTTTAGCTGATGATACTTGAACGAATTTCCTTTACCTTGTTGGTTATTCCTTTGATAGTTTCATCAGTAAGGATAAGGTCGCCCCGATTTTGTTTGATTTTATCGGCAATATTAAGTTTTTTATAGATAGCTGCCAAATCTTCTAATTGCTTTATCAAATTGGCTATTTCGTCAGTTTTGGCCAATGATTTCAAAGCATTGATAAGGTCGCCCAATGGTTTATCTTGCTTGGTGATGATTTGTACCATGTCCACAAGGATTTGGTTCTTAATGTCTTTTGGCAATATATCATCAGGATAGCTATCTACGATTTGTGTTGAGATATGCAGCCCTTCAATAAAGACTCCAGCAAACACAAGCGCGGCTATATTGCCTTGGTCATTATCTTTGAGGTATTTATCTGATTTGCTTACCGCTTCATTGATGATGGTGGTGAGGCTGTCAATGTTTTTCAAGTTTTTGTCAAAACGTTCTTTGACTTTGGGGTCAAAGGAGCTAGAAACGCCCAATTTATCACTTAACAGGGTGGTTGCATTCAAATACTTGATGATATTTTGCACCTCCTTGTCTTGTATGGCTATGTAGCCTATGTCGCAAGCATATACGCCCAAATTCAAAGCTGCTTTGAAATTAGTAGTCTTGTACTTTTCGGCATTATCAGGTGCGTTGGGTATTTTCGCATCGAATTCTGCTCCCGTTTTTTGGATTTGATAAGGTAGTTCTGAAGGCTTCGGCACATCAGTTAGGACTTTTTGCAAGCTTGCTTTTACTTGTTCGGTTTCTTTAGCATCATCTTTTTTGTCCTTGTCTGTAGGTTTTTGTTCGCCACCACAAGCTACAAGTCCACAGACAAGTATAGCATAAGCGACATGAGAAAAGTGCATTTTCATAAATGAAGATTGTTTTTAGATAAATAAACTGTTTTAATAGTGGCAAACTTAGGCAATAAGTTACAAATACGGTGTTTTTTTGCCATATTTCTCATTTTTTATTGATAACTTTTCAAAATGTGTTTTGCTAAGGCGGTTTTATGCACTTCGTCAGCCCCATCATAGATGCGGGAGGCGCGTTCGTGGCGATACCAGAAAGCGAGTATAGTGTCGTCTGACATGCCTAAACCGCCATGCACTTGCAATGCTCTATCCAACACTTCCAACATTACTTTGGGTACGAAGAATTTGATAGCTGATATTTCGTTTCTTGTTGCTGCTGCGCCGTTTGCGTCTATTTTTTTTGCTGTATCCAAGACCATTAACCTTGCGGCGTTGATGTTGGCTCGACTTTCGGCTATCCAATGTTGTATTACTTGTTGGTTTGCAAGTGGTTCGCCTATATTGAGTTCACGCTTGAGCGCATACCGAATTGTCATGTCCAAAGCACGTTCAGAAATGCCTACCCAGCGCATACAGTGGTGAATACGCCCGGGTCCGAGCCTGTGTTGTGCAAGTGCGAAGCCCTTGCCTGCCTCACCTATAAGGTTTTCTTTGGGTATTCGACAGTTATCAAAACGGACTTCTGCATGGCTCATCCAGCCACTTCCTGCCTCTCCCATGACACTTATGTTGCGTACTATTTGAAACCCCTTGGTTGCATTAGGTACTATCAACATGCTTGCCCGTTGATGAGGTGGATTGTCGGGGTTGGTTATTGCCATCACGATAGCGAATGTCGCACCGTCTGCACTTGAAGTGTACCACTTGTGTCCATTAACCACATACTCATCACCCTCCAATACAGCTGTAGTAGCCATATTGATAGGATTGGAGCCTGCAAATTCGGGTTCAGTCATAGCAAAGCAGCTCCGTATTTTCCCTTCTGCGAGTGGGTGCAGGAAGTTCTCTTGTTGGTATTTTGTACCAAATTGGTGTAACAATTCGGTATTACCAATGTCGGGTGCTTGCGCATTGAAAGCATAATGCCCAAGCGGAGAAGTAGCCAAGACTTCACTCAATTGTCCAAATTCGACTAACGAAAGCCCCATGCCTCCCAAAGCGGTAGGCAAGTGCAAACCCCACAGACCCAAAGCGCGAATTTTGTCGCGCTTTGCTTCGAGTGCGTGGGCAGTTGCTGTCCAATCATGAAGAAATTTAGCTTCGAGAGGTATAATTTCCTCTACGATAAATTGCCTGATTTGATTAAGAAACGCCTCTGTCATTTAGATTACAGGCTCCTGCCTTTCGTGGTACAAAGTTTCTATAACTACAGTATCTCCTACAATACTGTAGATGATTTTGTAAAACCCTGCCATAGCGATTTTGTATGGGTCTGGCTCTTTCATAAGCAATGCGACAGGTGCGCCTTGCGTATAAGTAGTATCAAGCGAGGCGGCTTTTTGGATGATGAGTTGCAATACATCTTTTGCACGCCCGGGTGATTTCAGAGCGACACGCCCGTATATGTTTTGTAGGTCTTTTTTGGCAGATTCTGCCCACCATACTTTTTTGGCTGTTACCATGATTGTACCTCCTGTTCTACTTCTTTTTGGGTGAATAAACGTTTTTCTTTTTGGGCAAGGTTGGAAGCATTGATGCGTTTGTAGAAGTCGGTAGCCGTCATAGGCTTCAGCGCGTCATCTACATCATCTACTTCTACATGTGTAGTTAAGCCCGATTCTTTCAGCAAGGCAAGAACTTTGTCTAAGTTTTCACCTTGAACTTGTACTTTGATATTTATCATGTTCAGATAAGGTTTTTTGTTTGCCAAAACTATGTAAAAAAAAATAAATACGCAAATTTTTTTTCTTTTTATATCGATTACATGCCATAATAAATAAAAACTCACAAAAAAAGACAAAGCATTTGGTTTTTTTAGATTTTTAACTGTATTTTTGCACCCTTAAAAAAAAGTCAAATTAAAGAAACTATCAGATAACATAACCACTTCATTATGGCATATTTACTTTATACCATACCCATTTTTGGCATAATTGCCTTGATTTACACATTCGTACAATCGCGCTGGGTAGTCAAACAAGATGCAGGAGATGAGCGTATGCGCGAAATATCAGGCTACATAGCTGAGGGCGCAATGGCATTCCTACGTGCCGAATGGCAAGTGCTTGGCGTTTTTGCCTTCGTGATGGCTATCATTTTAGGATGGTCAGGCACTTTGATAAAAACATCTAGCTATATAATAGCATTTTCTTTCTTGGCAGGTGCTATCTTATCAGCTCTTGCGGGTTATATAGGCATGCGCATAGCTACAAAAGCAAACGTACGTACTGCGCAAGCGGCACGCACAAGTTTAGCCAAAGCCTTGCAAGTGTCTTTTACGGGAGGTGCTGTGATGGGCATGGGCGTAGCAGGTTTGGCTGTTTTAGGTCTTGGCTCTACTTTTATTTTGTTGTATGTGTTTTTTGTAAAAGGCGCACCTGCTAATGGACACGAAATGAAAACCGCCCTTGAAATTTTAGCTGGCTTCTCGCTGGGAGCAGAATCTATTGCTCTTTTTGCGCGTGTAGGTGGTGGTATTTATACCAAAGCGGCTGACGTAGGCGCTGACCTCGTAGGCAAGGTAGAAGCAGGTATTCCTGAAGATGACCCTCGCAACCCTGCTACTATTGCTGATAACGTAGGCGATAACGTAGGCGATGTAGCTGGTATGGGTGCTGACCTTTTTGGCTCGTATGTGGCTACAGTTTTGGCTACTATGGTGCTTGGACAAGAAATAAAATCTGATGATGCTGTAGGCGGCATTGCCCCTATTTTGCTTCCTATGTTGATCGCAGGTGTAGGAATTCTGTTTTCTATGTTTGGTACGCTTTTTATACGCATCAAAAATGATAACTCGAGTGTCCAAATGGCGTTGAACATAGGCAACTGGGTGTCTATAGTTGGTACTGCTATCGTATCTATTTTCCTTATTAAATGGCTCTTGCCTCCCACTTTGGACTTGCGGGGCTTTGTATTCACACCCAATGGCGTGGTCTGGTCGGTTATTATAGGTTTAGCTGTTGGTGCGGCTATGTCCATGATAACAGAATATTATTGCTCTATGGGGCGCAGACCTGTGAACACGATAGTACAACGCTCAGGCACAGGGCATGCGACCAACATCATTGCTGGTTTGGCTATGGGTATGGAATCTACTGTATTGCCTATCCTAGTACTTTGTGCGGGCATCATGGGTTCGTATGCTATGGCAGGTTTGTATGGTGTTTCTATTGCAGCCGCAGGTATGATGGCTACAACAGCTATGCAGTTGGCGATTGATGCTTTTGGACCTATTGCTGATAACGCAGGCGGTATTGCTGAAATGAGCCACTTGCCTGAAGAAGTACGCAGACGTACTGACAACTTAGATGCTGTAGGCAATACAACTGCTGCCGTAGGCAAGGGCTTTGCAATAGCCTCAGCTGCACTTACTTCGCTTGCTTTATTCGCCGCATTTGCAGGCATTGCAGGCATCAAGTCTATAGATATTTACAAAGCACCTGTATTGAGCGGTTTGTTCTTGGGTGGTATGATTCCGTTTATATTCTCCTCATTGGCTATCAATGCGGTAGGCAAGGCGGCAATGGCGATGGTGCAAGAAGTGCGTCGTCAATTCCGTGAAATCAAAGGTATCATGGAATACAAAGCAAGGCCTGAATATGAAAAGTGCGTAGCCATTTCTACAAAAGCCTCCATTCGTGAAATGATATTACCCGGCTTGATAGCTATTCTGGTGCCGTTCTTCGTAGGATTTGGTTTCAAAGATGTATTTCATGATACTTCTTCTGCTGAAATACTAGGCGGCGTACTCGCAGGTGTAACGGTTTCGGGTGTCCTGATGGCATTATTTCAATCTAACGCAGGTGGAGCTTGGGACAACGCTAAAAAATCTTTTGAAAAAGGCGTAATGATTGAAGGCAAAATGGTTTACAAAGGCTCAGACGCACACAAAGCAGCCGTAACTGGCGATACTGTAGGCGACCCGTTCAAAGATACTTCAGGTCCTTCTATGAATATCCTCATCAAATTGATGTCTATTGTTTCTTTGGTTATAGCTCCGCACATCGCAGTTATGTAATTAAGGTAAAATAATAATAAAAAACGGCAACCTTACATAAAAGGTTGCCGTTTTTATTTTTACTTTATTGTATATTTCTAAAAAATATGTAGCTTTGTGAATACTCTCTTACAAAAAAAATATGCGGTTACTTTTGCTGTCTTTTTTTAGCCTCTTTGCAGGCATATATGCTACTCCCGTTGCACTTTTTAGTACGCAAAGTGCGCAAATTAACATGACACTCGCCCTTTCTATTACTACTTCTGCAGGCAATAACAACCAAGCAGAGTCTGTTATTGATATGGAAAAGCATACTGTAAGATTTTCTATGAAAATCAAAGATTTTAAATTTGACAACTATTTTGTTGAAAGTGCTTTTGAAGATAGTTATATGGAGGCAAGCAAATATCCTGAAGCTAATTTTCAAGGCAAATTAAAAACGCCCATCAACCTAAAAATAAAAACACTACAAAAAATAGAGGTGGCAGGCGATTTGACTATGCACGGTATCAAAAAAACAAAAAGCATGGTCGCTCATGTTACTGTCGTATCACCTACCCAAATCAAAGTTACCAGCGACTTTGTTATAAAAGCATCTGAACACAAAATAGACATTGCTCCGTCCATGTTTGCCAATGGAAAAGATGAGATAAAAGCAAGTTTAAATGCCACTTATCAAAAGAAGTAAGGGACGACTAAAAAATAATGTATCCATAACGATGCCTCTTAAAAATTACTGCGAGCTTCGCTAAATATAGCTTTTGTGTGGTGCTGAAGCGACAAGAATTGCTCACAGTAACTAATTTGAGTATAGTTCTGGAATAAGCTATGAACCATATAGAAAGGTAGGGGACATAGTCCTGAAACACTATGTTTTCTATGTCCATATATGGTTCAACACAAAATTTGTCAGAGTAGCAAAACTAAAATTTACTCGTTCCTATGTACAAATTCTCCTTGCCTATCTACTGCCAAATTATCAGCATGTAATCTTCTTGAACGGGTGTATTGGCTTTGGCTTTTATTTCCCTTACTACCCGCTCTTTGCTAACTTCTATATTCGCTAAACGCTTGAATTGTCCGTTGCAAATTTTTGTAAATACCCAAATTGATGTTTTACCTATCGCACAATTGTGGCTATAACCGCTTACACAATTTGCCATATTCTGGCTCTCAATCGCCAAGTGTCGTATAAATTCCTTGAACAATTTATCTGGATTGTAACTTTTTGGTTTCCACGCATTTAATTCCCGTATATAATAATCGTCATTATCCGCTATAATTGGCAAAGCATTTACGAATTTAGGATAGGCGAGGAGATTATCCGCTTTCTTTTTTATTAAAACGCTTATCAACATTCTTATGTTAGGGAAGTATTGATAGTTGTGGATTAAGTGCAATAAGGCACTGTATTTCACAGTAGGCAATTGTTCTGTTACGGCTTGCCATTCCGCTCTAGACTTGTTGATTTGGCGAAAGATGCGCTTTGGTTTTAGAGAGAACCTTTTATGGTATTGGAGGATAGTATCCAAGCTCTCTTTTTTAGTGTATTTAGCTTCGAGGCGGAGCTGAAGTTTTGATTTTTGCTCATGACTAAGGACGTTTAATTACATAGTTTACCTTTTACACCAACAGTGTCGGATAAAAGAGATAGTACAAACTATGTAATGATCAGCGTAATTAGAAGGCTTGATGTTGAATGAGGTAGTTCATGTTTTTTGTAATTATGCTCCTTGTTACAGTGGTTGAAAAAAAAAGTTGCAAATTCAAAATAAAAACTTAAAATAACTTATAGGCGCATACCAAGCACCAACACATCATCAATTTGTTTGCCCTTGCCTATCCACTCACGGAAAGTATGCTGTAATGTTTTGTTTTGAGCAAAATTTTGACTGCGTAAGAGTATAAAAAAAGATAAGCAACGTAAATACCGTCATTTCCCAGCACAGATTCGAAAATTCGTATTTATTGAAATTTATTAGGTTGGGCGTGTTATATTTTGAAAGTCAAGCAGTTATGTTGTTTCTTTTATATTTCTCACGCTTGAAAAACAGGATTTTTTAAAAACCGGGTGGCAAATGACGGTAAAAGGCATTTAGAGGCGGTTTATGCTTAAATAAGGCGTTGTGGCAGTTTATTGAGATTGGCAACATGTGTAAAAATCCTTGCCTGCATTGAAAATTTGCAAGTTTATAAGAAACCCGGCTTGTTTACCCGCTTAAATGCCTCTACAACGCTCCTAAAAGGGGACAAAACTGGATTGCGCCCATTGAAACACTCGTTTTTTAGCTCAATTTTTAATAAATGCTTCTTTTGAAAAACGCGCTGGGAAATGTCGGTAAATATAAAGACACACAGTATTTTGAAATAATTTTAAGAAGCACTATTTTCGCATTGGTTTGTCTGTTTATAAACTACTTGTTTGCAGAGATTGTTTCAAGTATTGCCAAGAACCATCTTTGAAGCCTAAGGTACAGGGTCATCGCCCCAGCCTCCGCGTGGGTGGCAACGTGCAATGCGCTTCATGCCTAACCATGTGCCTTTGAAAATGCCGTACTTCTGAACGGCTTCTATCACGTATTGTGAACAAGTGGGATTGTATCTACAACTTTTGGGCAATAAGGGAGATAAAAACCATTGATACAAGCGGACAGGAAAGATTATAAGAAATTTCATCACAGTATTACAAAGTGCAGGTTATTTTTTTAAGCCATCTACAAAATACATATCTACATCACCTTTATTTTTAGCTGCTACTTTGCCTCGATGCGTAAACTCAAAATCATCTTTTATCAATTCGTATGTAAAGCCTGAAATATTGACCTTGCCCGGCTCGCCACTGCTTTCCATACGGGAGGCAAGGTTCACGGCATCTCCCCAAATGTCATACGCAAATTTGTTCTTGCCTACCACCCCTGCCACGAGCGCGCCTGTGTTTAGCCCTACGCGAAGCTCCCAATAAGGTTCACCTTTAGCTTCTTTTTCCAATTTCATTTTCTGCATAAAGGCTTGTATTTCCAGTGCCGCTTTTACTGCGTCTATGCTGTGTGTGGTATTTACAACGGGTATTCCGCCTGCACACATGTAGGCATCACCAATGGTTTTTATTTTTTCGAGTCCGTATTTTTCACTGATTTCATCAAAGGCAAGAAAACACACGTCAAGTGCTTTGATAACTTCTTGTGGAGTCATTTTGGCTGCGGCATTTGTAAAGCCTTTGAAATCTGTAAAGAGTATTGTGGCACTTTCATAAAACTTTGGCGTGGCGTACCCTTTTTCTTTCAATTCTTTGGCTACTTCTACAGGCAAGATATTCAATAACAACAAATCGGATTTGCGTTGTTCTTCTATGATAGCATCACGTTGTGTTTCTATTTCTTCTTTTTGTTGTTCAAGGCTTGCATTTTGTTCACTAATTTTATCATTTTTAGCTTGCAACAGCCTGTTTTTCTTTCGGTTGCGCAGGTAAGAAATGACTATGAATATCAAAATGAGTACAACGAAAGCGATAATAGCTGAGAAGAGGTAGAGTTGATTTCGTCCTTTTTGTTCAGCTTCGAGGCGTTGTTTATCTTTTTTGGCTTGTGCGGCTTCGGCGAGTGCTTGTGCGCGTTCTGCTTTTGCGGTTTTAGATTCAGCTATTGCGGCGGCTCTTTTGGCAGTTTCTTCAGAGGCTTGCGAGAGTGCAAGGTCTTTTTCTTGTTGTGCTTGTCGTTCTTTGGCGAGGGCTATTTCCCTGTCTTTTTCAGCGGTGTTGGCTATAGCGCGCGCTCTTTCGGCTTCGGCGCGTTGTGTTTCGGCGCGTGCTTCGGCGCGTTCTTGGTCAGCTTTTGCCCTTGCTGCTTCTGCTTTAGAGGCTTTTAGGGCTTCTTCAGAGGCTTTTTTATCTGATTTTTGTTTCTCCTCTTCTGTATTGGCAAGTTTCAATCCGTTGTCAAATATTTCTATGGAGAATTTTTTGTTCAATAATTCTTGTATGTTTTTATTGTTTTTGGCATCTATTTCTTTTTGTGCCTTGTTATATTCTTTGTTGTATTTTTCGTATTCGGCAAGGTTGCCTTCACTTTTGTAAATATTAGAAAGAATCAGGTAGCTGTCCGACAACACTTCAGAGTCGTTCAGTGGTTGGGCAAGCCGCAGTGCATCATTGACTTCTATTTTGGCGCGCTCGTTGTTTTTGTTAAGATAATGATTAGCAGCCATTTGGTTGTGTATGGTAGCGGTTTTGGAAGGCATTTTTAGCCCTTGTCGCAGTTGGTAGGCAAGTTCGTGGTATTTTATGGCTGTATCAAAATCGCGCATGTTTGTATAAACCACCCCTAAATTACTGTTGAGTTGGGCTTTCTGGTCTATGTTTTTTGTTTTGGTTATTTGGGTTTTATACAGCTCAATAGCTTGGTTAAAATAACTCAAAGACTTTTTTTGTTGCCCTATTTTGCGGTACAATACACCTAAATTATTCAGGGTTTTGCTCTGGTTTTCATAATCTTTCGTAACCTCTTGTATGGCAAGGCTTTTTTCTGCATATTGGATAGCCTCGTCTTCTTGTTTGCGCATTTCAGCAATTACAGATAGGCGTGTATAAATGTCAGTTTCTTGAGTACGTTCTCCTTGTGTTTGATAAATTTTTAGTAAAGTTTCATAATATTTTTGTGTATTGGCATAGTCTGAGAGTTTAAAACTTGACCAAGCCATTTGGCGAATACAGTTCTTCTGAGCGTCTATTTTCTTTTGTGCCTCATAAAGTTTATTGGCTTCATTGAAATAATAGATAGAACGTTCATAGCCTTGCCATGACTGATAGACGTTGCCCATTTCTTCATAAATAGTAGCAAGGCTGTTGCTCTTACCTTGTTTTTGTACTATATTTTGTGTTTTGAAGTAGTATTTTAATGCTTCTTCAGTTTCTTGCTTTGTATAATAAACGCGCGCTATTTGAAGCCCGGTAGCCACACGTTCGTCATCTCCTTTAGCACTTTCATACTTTGCGAGTAAGTCGTTAATCTCTTGTGCCTGTAGTGTGGTTGAAAAGGTAAACAAAGTACCCAAAAAGGTAAGGAAGTATATTGTATATTTAGGCATATATATCAACAATTAATGGTCAATTAAATAGAACACACTTTATTAGGTGTGCAATATAATCATAAAAAAACAAATATACAAAGTTGCAATAGCCTTGCCAAAACAAAAAATAGGGGGCAAAAACACAAATATTATACCTAAAATATTTATATTCAAAGGCTTACGCTTTTTAACAAATATTTTTTTAACAAATATTTTTTATTTTATCTACAATGTACTAACTTTGCATCCTCCAAACAGGCAGACGGGTTCTGCCGCTTTTTCCAACAAGGATTCTTATATGTTAAAAATTCGTTTAGCTCGTAGAGGGCGTAAAAGAATGGCAATCTACGACATAGTAGTTGCTCCAAGCCACGTACCACGCGATGGTCGCTTTATTGAAAAACTGGGTGTTTATAACCCCAACACCAACCCTGCTACTATTGTTGTCAATGAAGACCGTGCGCTTTATTGGTTATTGAATGGCGGACAAGGTACGCCTACAGTACGTGCTATCCTTTCCTACAGAGGCGTTATGTACCGCAAACACTTGCAAATAGGAGTGAACAAAGGTGCTATCACACAAGAACAAGCCGATACAAAATTAGCGGATTGGAAAACACAAAAAGATGCTAAAGTAGGCAACAAAGTAGAAAATCTTTCTACCAAAAAAGAAGCCGAAATCAAAGCACGCTTCGATGCAGAAGTTAAAATCAAAGAAGCGCGTACAGAAGCAGTCCGCCAAAAACAAGAAGCAGAACAAACAGCACGTATTGATGCAGAAAGAGCCAAAGCAGATGCTGAGAAAGCATCTTCTGATGCTATCAAAGCAAGCAAAGCAGCTGCAGAAGTAACGGAAACACCCGCTGCTGAATAATTTTAGCTACTATTTTTGAAACATGAATGCCCGAAAATCAATGATTTTCGGGCATTCATATTATACCATAGGTCTCGTCTGTGCGTTGTAAGTGAACAGAAGTGAGTGCCATTTAAGCATTTTTTCAAATCATGCCCGCTTTTGTGTAAGTCCTAATCAGGCAAATGTGTAATCATTGTTTTTAATAACGAAAACACCTTGTTTTGTATGAGAAAAGCACTAACTTTGCAGTCAGAAGCGGTGCATTTCAAAATCGTTCCACATACCCCTCTCCAAATTGGAGAGGGCAAGGTCTTAAAAAAAGGTTTTGAAATGCACCCGTCAGAAGCATATTTTCATTAGACTTTTTGCGAAGGTTCTTTCCTTCTCTCCAAATTGAATAGTGGCAGGGGTGAGGTCTTAGAAAGGGTTTTGAAATGCACCCAAGTCCTTTTTCCTATCTCCAAATTGGAGAGCGGACAGGGCGTAAGGTCTCATGAAATACTTTTCGCAATAATTCTATTATTTGATTTTAGCATAAAACCTGATGCAAGCATTCCTTTATTATGTTAGTTACCCCTTTATTTACCTCATAGCCTGTGCGCCTTTTTGGTTACTATATATCTTTTCCGATATACTGTACTATATTTTTACAACAATAGGCTATCGCAAAAAAGTGGTTTTGGAGAATTTAAAAAACTCCTTTCCTGAAAAAAATGAAAAGGAAATCAACCAGTTATACAAGGCATATTATCATTATTTATGCGATTTGACTTTGGAAACACTGAAAACCCTGCGTATGACGAAAAAAGAAGCATCAGAACGCTGTGTTTTTCATAAACAAGCATGGCTAGATAAATTGCATGCCGAAAATAAAAGCATCCTTATCGTTATGGGGCATCACGGCAATTGGGAATGGGCAGGACCAAGCTTCACCTTAAACAATCCATATCAATTAGTAGTTATATATAAACCACTATCTAACAAATATTTTGAACGTTTGATGTCCTATATGCGTACTAAATTTGGTACACGTATTACGCCTGTCCAAAATACGTTGCGTGATATGGTAGCACACCGCAATCAAGTTACCGCAACGGCCTTTATAGCTGACCAAACCGCCACGCCTGAACATGCTTACTGGACTAAATTTTTGAACCAAGACACGCCTGTATTCACTGGACCCGAAAAATTGGCTAAGAAATTTAACTATCCTGTAGTATATATGCAGGTAAGGAGAATTAAACGTGGCTATTATGAAGTAACACCCGAATTATTGTTTCTTACACCAAAAGATACAGCAGAAACCGAAATATCTGAAGTTTTTACCAGACGCTTGGAGAAAGAAATCCTGCTACAACCTTATACGTGGCTCTGGTCACACCGCCGTTGGAAATACAAACGTCCCCAAATAACCTAAACATTTAACAAATAAATTAAATATGCGTTCAGGAAAAGAATTAATTTTAGCAAGCAAAGCTTACACAAAAGATGACAGCGTTAGAAGTTGGTGGGAAACAAGCCTCACACTTTTATTGTTGATTGGCTCTCTGACGGCTTCACTTATGCCATTTCCGCTCTTCGTAAGGGTTTTGTGTAGTTTATCAACCGCCTTTTTGTATGTGCGGATATTTGTGATATACCACGACTACCAACACCACGCTATTTTGCAAAAGTCGCCTTTGGCTACTTTTATCATGAAGGCAGTCGGCTTATATTTGCTTACACCACAAAATGTTTGGAAAAGGTCGCATGACCATCACCATACACATAACTCTAAGCTTACCATGCATGGCATAGGCTCATATCCTACCATTTCAAAACAAGTGTTTTTAAAACTTTCAAAAACGCATCAGTGGTTGTATTTATTGAATCGGCATCCCTTAACGGTCTTGCTCGGTTATTTCACCTTGTTTATTTATTGGTTGAATATAAAATCATTCATGCAAAGCCCACGCAAACACATGGATTCACTTTTTTCCTTATTGTTTCATTTCGCTGCTTCTGTGGCCGTTTATTATTTTTTGGGTGCTACTACTTTTTGGATTGCGTGGTTTTCGCCTTTCTTAATAGCTTTTGGTATGGGTTCGTATCTTTTTTATTGCCAGCATAATTTTCCAAATGCCAAATTTTATGAACACCAAGATTGGGAATATGATGAGGCAGCATTACATTCTACAAGCTTCATGGTTATGAACCCTGTCATGCAATGGCTAACAGGCAATATCGGTTTCCACCACGTCCACCACTTAAACTCGCGTATTCCATTTTATCGTTTGCCCAAAGTGATGAAAGAAATGCCCGAACTGCACAACCCCGAAACTACATCTTGGCACCCTTTTGATATTTGGAAATGCTTTGAATTAAAACTTTGGGACGCAGAAAATGACAAAATGATTACGCTAAAACAACTGCGCCATAGCAAGTAAATCTTTCATTTAGCAAAAATGATTTTCGTCCTCCAGCCCCGTAAGGGTTCGAAAACCCTTATATCATAGGGCTGGAGGACGAAAATCATTTTATTAGCTACCCCAAGCTTTATTTGAAAGCAGGAATTCCTGTAATATCATGCCCCAATATAAGCAAGTGAATGTCGTGTGTGCCTTCGTAGGTAAGGACAGATTCGAGGTTCATCATGTGGCGCATAATAGGATACTCGCCTGTGATGCCCATACCGCCCAATATTTGCCTTGCTTCACGCGCTATGTGGATAGCAATATCTACATTGTTGCGTTTTGCCATTGATATTTGTGCGGTGGTCGCCTTGCCTTCATTTTTCAATACACCCAAACGCCAAGCAAGCAATTGCCCTTTCGTTATTTCGGTAAGCATTTCAGCCAATTTCTTTTGGGTTAATTGGAAGCCCCCAATGGGTTTGTCGAATTGGATACGCTCCAGAGAATACCTGCGTGCTGTATCATAACAATCCATAGCCGCTCCCAGCGCGCCCCAAGCGATACCATAACGGGCATTGTCAAGGCATTTTAATGGGCCTTTTAAGCCTTCAATATTAGGCAAAATATTCTCTTTTGGTATCTTTACATCTTGAAATACCAACTCGCCTGTAATGCTGGCGCGAAGCGACCATTTTTGATGGATTTCGGGGGCACTAAAGCCTTCCATGCCTTTTTCTACAAGGACACCACGAATACGCCCGTTATCATCTTTTGCCCAAACTACAGCGACATCAGCATAAGGCGAATTCGAAATCCACGTTTTAGAACCGTTCAAGAGGTAATAATCGCCCATGTCGCGGATATTGGTAAGCATACCACTGGGGTTTGAGCCGAAGCTTGGTTCAGTCAAACCAAAACAACCCAAAAACTCGCCTGAAGCCAATTTAGGCAAGTATTTTTTGCGTTGCTCTTCCGAACCAAAAGCATAAATAGGATACATCACAAGCGAGCCTTGCACTGAAGCGGTTGAGCGCATACCTGAATCGCCACGCTCGATTTCTTGCATCATTATCCCGTAAGAGATATAATCAAGTCCACCATTGGGATTGTATTCTTGTGGAACAGTAGGTCCAAATGCGCCAATTTCGCCAAATTTTTTGACTATTTCAATCGGGAAATGTGATTTTTGTGCGCAATCCTCAATGATAGGCGATATTTCACGTTTTACAAAATCACGCATAGCTGCACGTATCAACTTGTGCTCTTCTGTCAAAAGGTCGTCAAGACTATAAAAGTCGGGGTGTTCGTATTGGTCTTGTTTTGTAGATTTTTGAATTTCAACTGCCATAATATTTGTATTTTAATGCAAAGGTAATAGAAATATTAGAATTTGTGAAACCGTTTGCAAAAACAATTAGCATATCTGTTGGCTGTATTTAGAGGCTAACAAATTTTATATTAACTAATTGAACGTAAGTTATTTGTATCTATATTTTTAGATGTTGTTTGGGCAGTGCAGGCAAGTTTTCGCATAGTGAGCGACCTTGCCTGCCCTGATAACGCATAATTGATTGCAAAATATTTTTAATTTTCTTGTAATGTTTTTGTAAGTGGGTAGTAAACACTTCAAACGAAAACTTCCAACATCATGAAAACACTGTCATTAAAACTCCTCGTTGCTGCAGGTTTTGTAGCTGTAAGTTCCTCAATCGCTTTGTACGCGCCTTTCCAAACAAGCGAGAGAATCGAAACTGCTAAGGCGCATTATTACACCTTCCACAAAAACAACCGCATACAAGAACTGCCCAAATTCGCAGAGCGCAGTATAGAATGGATAGCAAGTATTCAAGCCGAAAATGGTAGCTGGGGTGCAGGTTCGCGTCAACAACAAAATACAGACAACCCACGCATTGTGCAATCTGACCCTGCTACGACTGCTTTCGCGGCTATGGCACTCCTTCGTGCAGGAAACACACTCGAAAAAGGTGCGCATAACAAAAATTTGCAAAAAGCCCTTGCCTACCTGCTCACAGAAGTAGAAGCCTCAAGCGAAGAAGAAACCCGCATTACCAAAATGCAAGGCACACAGCCTCAAGTAAAATTGGGACAAAACATTGACGCGACTATGTGTGTGCAGTTTTTCTTGCGCATAGTCCCACACACACAAAACGAACCCGCCTTGAAAATACGCACCGAAAACGCTATCAACAAATGCCTTCGTAAAATTCAAAAAACGCAACAAGCTGACGGAAGCATAAGCGGTGGAAGTTGGGCACCCGTACTCCAATCAGCTATGGCAAATAACGCTATGGAGCAAGCCTATAACATGAACTTTGATGTAGATAAGGAGAAATTAGCCAAATCACGCGATTATCAACGCGGCAATGTGAGTGGCGAAGGCAAGGTAAGCGCAGAACGCGGCGCAGGAGTAGAGTTGTACTCGGTAGCAAGTTCACAACGCGCCACAGCTGTAGAGGCGAATAAAGCTACCGAAGAAGTAAACAAAGCCATCAAAAGCGGTAAACTTAGCAAAAATGACGCAGTAACAGAAGAAAATCTTATAAAAGCCAACGATAAAATGACACGCAAGGAGGCTAAAGACCTTGCAGACTCATACAAACAAAACGAAACTACCATAACCAAAATGCAAGACGACCGCGTATTGACAGGCTTCGGCAACAATGGTGGTGAAGAGTTTCTGAGCTTTATGATGACAAGCGAGTCCTTAGTCATAACGGGAGGCAAGGCATGGGAAGATTGGCAGACGAAAATGCACGAAATGCTCAAAAATATCCAAAACCAAGACGGTAGCTGGAACGGACACCACTGCATTACAAGCCCCGTATTTTGTACTGCCGCGTGTATCCTCGCGCTCACTGCCGAAAATGACCGCGAATTGCTGTTAAAAGAAAGAAAAGAAAAATAATTGCTAAAACAAAAATAATAATCGGTCATATTTTAGATTCAGGTGTTCTTGATAACACCTGAATCTTTTTTGTTTTCAAAGCTTTATTTTCGCATTTTATCAATCGCGTGGAAAGAAGTAGCAATGCCCCTGATAAGTGAAGAACTGAAGCCTTGATGCTCCATTTCGTTTAAGCCTGCAATGGTGCAACCTTGTGGAGTCGTAACTTTATCTATCTCACTTTCAGGGTGTTGTCCACCTTTCAGCAATAACTCCGCCGCGCCTTTTACTGTTTGGGCGGCAATAAGAAGCGCAGTTTTAGAATCAAAACCAATCTCTATGCCACCTTGCATGCTGGCGCGAATGAAACGCAACGCATAGGCTATTCCGCAAGCTCCCAATACTGTAGAAGCCTCCATCAAGTTTTCTTCAATCAAAATAGCACGCCCCAATTCATCAAAAAGGTGTACGACCATTTGGCGTTGCTCCACAGTGCTGTTGCGTGATGAGATGCAAGTCATCGACTCGCGTATAGCGACTGCAGTATTCGGCATAGCGCGAAAAATGGACATTTTGAAACCTAAATGCGCCTCTATTTCATCTATGCTTACTCCTGTAGCCACAGAAATCAAGACTTGCTTGGCAGGGTTGATTTGGTCTTTTATTTCTGCCAAAATAGTCCCCATTTGTTTGGGCTTTACGGCAAGAATAACCATATCGCTGTCTTTTATACAGTCCACATTGTTGCTTGTAAGCGAGATGCCTTGTGCAGAAAGAAATTGGATAACTTCAATTTTCCGCCTTGAAACAGCTACTTTGTATTCTTCAGAGGCTTTTACCAAGCCTTCAGCTATGGCCGTGCCGAGATTGCCACCACCAATAATTGCGATATTTACCATGTTTTTTTAGTTATAAATCATCAAAAGTTCAACGGATTTCTTGTGAAAGTATTTCTTAAGACCTCACACCCTGCCCTCTCTCCAATTTGGAGAGAGGGAAAAGGACTTTCGCAAGAGTCTAATTCAAGGTTACAAGCTCACGCCAGCACCTATCGAAAAGGATTGCATGGGCGAGTCATTGTCCCATATTATACGGCTATTGAATTGAAGGAAAGCCCGTCCTGAAATAGCGAAACTTATACCGCCCATTGCATTGGCACTAAAACTCGTGAACTTTCTACGGAAATCGCTTGCAATATCGCGCTGAAAAGTAACGCCTGCTCCAAAACCTGCAAAAGGAGTGAACCTGCCTAATTTAAAATGAAACTCGCCATTTAAATGCAAAGGGAGCTTGCTTTTTTGAAGCAAACGCGTGTCTTGGCTTTTGAACAAAAGGTAATCGCCTGAAACTTTTAGCGCGAACACGTCAGTAAAGTGATAACCAAATCGCGCTCCACCTCCTATACCCGCTTTGTAGTTGTACCTCCAATTAAAAAGGGGCAAAGCAGTATTGGCATGCGCTGAGAAAGTGATTTGAGCGGTTGCATTTTGAATGAAAAACCCTGCAAATAGCATGAGTATAAGGAGTTTTTTGTGCATATCCATAAAAAATGATGTAATTTTGCCCAAAGTTATACAAATAATCTGAAAAAATGCAAGACGCACAACTCCTTATCCTTGATTTTGGTTCCCAATATACACAACTTATAGCGCGTAGAGTGCGCGAACTGCACGTATATTGCGAAATTCACCCCTATACTTATGCAGAAACGTTGATGCAAAAGCCCTTGCCTGCCTCCCTGAAAGGCATTATTTTGTCGGGTAGCCCTTGTTCGGTAAGAGAGGCGGACGCGCCAAATATTCCAAGTGCTTTGCTCGAAGCAAATATCCCTGTCTTGGGTATTTGTTATGGTGCGCAACTAATAGCCCAAAAATGCGGGGGCGAAGTTGCTTCCTCAAATACACGCGAATACGGCAGAGCCAACCTCACGCATGTCGTTCCTGAAAGCCCATTATTGAAAGGCGTTTCACTCGATTCGCAAGTTTGGATGAGCCATAGTGATACGATTAAACAAATACCGGCTAACTTCTCTTGTATAGCCAGCACCGAAACAGTAACCAACGCCGCCTATCAGCAGGCAGGCAAGGCTGTTTTTGGCATACAGTTTCACCCCGAAGTAACGCACTCGCTTGAAGGCAAACAGTTGCTACAAAATTTTATTGTGGATATTTGTGGCTGTACGCAAAATTGGACTCCCGACTCCTTTGTGGAGGCTTCGACTGCCGAAATAAAAGCAAAAGTAGGCAAGGACAAAGTTGTGCTAGGCTTGTCGGGTGGTGTGGATTCTTCTGTCGCGGCGTTGCTATTACACAAAGCGATTGGGCAAAACCTGTACTGTATTTTTGTGGATAGTGGACTATTGCGCAAAGACGAATATGCTGAAGTATTACACTCTTACCAAGACTTAGGGCTGAACGTGATAGGTGTAAATGCTGAAGAAGCCTTCTTTAGTGCGTTGGCAGGATTGAGTGACCCTGAAGCAAAACGAAAAGCAATAGGAAAGACTTTTATTGATACTTTTGACCAAGAAGCAAAAAAAATAGATGGCGTGCGCTGGCTCGCGCAAGGCACAATATACCCTGATGTGATAGAATCTGTATCTGTCAAAGGCCCTTCTGTAACTATCAAGTCGCACCACAATGTAGGCGGTTTGCCCGAAAAAATGAACCTCCAAATTGTTGAACCGTTGCGCATGTTATTCAAAGATGAAGTGCGCCGCGTAGGTGCAAGTTTACAACTGCCACCGCGCATATTGAACCGACACCCATTCCCCGGACCTGGGCTCGCTATTCGAATCATAGGCGACATCACACCCGAAAAAGTTCACGTATTGCAAGAAGCTGATGCTGTTTATATTCAAAACCTACGTGATGCAGGTTGGTATGACAAAATTTGGCAGGCAGGTGCTATTTTACTCAACACGCAAAGTGTAGGCGTAATGGGCGATGAACGTACTTATGAGAATGTTGTCGCGCTTCGTGCCGTAACCAGCACAGACGGTATGACAGCCGACTGGGTACATATTCCTTACGAACTCCTCGCCAAAATATCCAACGAAATTATCAATCGCGTGAAAGGTGTGAACCGCGTAGTGTATGATATTTCATCTAAGCCACCCGCTACTATAGAATGGGAGTAAGCGAGGGTTGAGCGCAGTAATGTCAAGTTTGCGGTTTAACCACCAAGCCCCCCGTCCCAGAAGAGGGAGAAAAAGGGGAGAGCTTGGTTGCTTTTGATTAGCTTTTTAATATATCCTTATTTAATTTATTCACTCAATTACTTGACTTCTCCCCCCCCTTTTTTTAGGGGGGGAGGGGAGAGGTAAAACCAATCACGCTATGTCTCCATTTTTTATACTTTCTACTTTGTTTGTCTATTTTGGTGTGTTAATTTTCATAGCTTGGCGCACGAGTCGTGGTGCAGACACGAATGATTTTTTCATTGCCCATAAACAGTCGCCATGGTATTTGGTGGCTTTTGGCATGATAGGCGCGTCTATTTCGGGTGTAACCTTTATCTCTGTTCCTGGGGCGGTTTTAGGCAATAAGTTTGCTTATTTCCAAATGGTTTTGGGCTATGTCGTGGGTTATTTGGTGATAGCGACTGTCTTACTGCCTTTGTATTACCGCTTGAATTTGGTTTCCATTTATGAATATTTGGCACAGCGGTTCGGGTTTTGGAGTCATAAAACCGGGGCGTTTTTCTTTTTGCTTTCGCGCACAATAGGCGCAGGCTTGCGCATTTTCTTGGCGGCGAGCGTGTTGCAATTAGTCATTTTTGATGCGTGGCATGTACCGTTTTGGGCTACGGCTATCATCAGTGTTTTTTTGATTTGGGTATATACTTTTCAAGGGGGGATTAAAACTATAGTGTGGACAGACACTTTGCAAACCTTCTTTCTACTTTCGGCAGTAGTGGTGAGTATTTATTTAATCAAAAATGAGTTGGATTTTACGTGGTTTAGTATGACGAGTGCAGTGGCAGAAAGCGCGTATAGTCAGATTTTCTTTTGGGATAATATTCAGGACAGCAAGTTTTTTTGGAAGCAGTTTTTGGCAGGTATGTTCATTACTATAGTGATGACGGGGCTTGACCAAGACTTGATGCAAAAGAACCTTACCTGCAAAAACATTGGCGAAGCACAAAAGAACATGCTTTGGTTTACCGTTACGTTGGTTATAGTGAATTTGTTGTTTTTGAGTTTGGGGGCGTTGTTGTACTTGTATGCAAGTGCGAAGCAAATAGCCTTGCCTGCCAAAACTGACATGTTGTATCCTATTTTGGCTTTTCAGCACTTTGGCACTGTGGCAGGAGTGGCGTTCTTATTGGGGATAATAGCTTCTACGTATGCGAGTGCGGATTCTGCCCTTGCCAGCCTGACCACTTCTTTTTGCATTGATTTTTTAGATGCGAATAAAAAAGATGAGCAAACGCGGAAACGTTTGGTGCGTTATACACATATAGGTTTCTCGGTGCTTTTGGTTGTTACGATGCTCATTTTCAAATGGGTGCAAGAAGTTTATCCGCAAGGCAATGTATTGCAAAGCCTGTTTAGTGTAGCGAGTTATACTTATAGTCCGTTGTTAGGTTTATTTGCGTTTGGGTTATTGACGGGCAGGCAAGTGCGCGACGCGTATGTGCCGTTTGTGTGTATAATTGCGCCTCTCGTGGGCTATCGCCTTGCTACCAACGCGCCAGTCTTGTTGGGCGGCTATCAATTCGGCTTCGAGATATTGATTGTGAATGGCATCTTGGTATTTATAGGGCTTTGGCTCGTCAAAAAGAACGTCTGAAAGGTACAGACGAGGCACGCCTCGTCTGTACACATTGTAAAAAATCACCTGCATGCTATATTTTTTTTGAGGGCAAAACGTTCGAACTGTATGTTGTACCAATACCATGACGCACAAATAGGCTCTTTGCTTGCATTTACAAACGATTTGAAAGAGAACAAGCCTTTCTTTCTTGTGCAAGACAACTTGCTAAAACTTGTTTGGAACAGGAATAACCACGCCGTTTGTTTTCAAGTAGATGACCAAATAATATGCCTTGAGCCGCGGCAGATTGTAGCTATTACGTTTGTCCATCATCTTGAGTTGGACAAAAAAGCGGCTGCCTTGACTACGTTTGCCTTCAACCGTGAGTTTTATTGTATGCAAGAGCAAGACAGCGAAGTTTCTTGTTACGGCGTACTTTTTTTTGGTGCGCAACATTTGCCTATTGTTACTATCCCACCAGAAGAAGTAGCACGTTATGAGATGTTGTATGATATTTTTGTAGAAGAATTTCAAAATAAAGACAATATACAAGGCGAGATGCTACACGTTTTGCTCAAGCGTTTGATAATCAAATGCACGCGCTTGGCACACAATCAGACCTTTTTTCAAAAACTCGATGAAGTACAAACCGAGCTTGTACGCAAATACAACTTTTTGGTGGATATCCATTACAAGACCAAAAAACAAGTAGCCGATTATGCCGAAATGTTGAACAAGTCGCCTAAAACATTATCCAATATTTTTAAGTTACATGACTTAAAAACGCCACAACAAATTATCCATGACAGAATAGCGTTGGAGTCAAAGCGTTTCTTGCTTTTTACAGATAAAAGTTGCAAAGAAATAGCCTACATGTTGGGCTTTGATGACCCTACGCATTTTTCAAAATTCTTTAAAAAAATATACAATCAAACGCCTTTACGGTATAAAAACACACGTAAACTTGAAAATTAGCATGTTTTTTTTGTAGAGAGCCTTTTTTTCACTACTTTTATGCACAAATTACTACAACAGTACTTTATCACGCTTAACCACATGAAAAAAAGTCGTTTACTATTAGGTTTATTTTGTTATTTATTAACTATACCAAACCTATATGCCCAAATTACTGTAAAAGGAAAACTCACTGACGCAGCCACAGGCGAGGGCATTCCTTTTGCGAACATATACCTCAAAAGCAATAACCAAATAGGTGCAAATACCGACTTTGATGGATACTATACTATCAAAGCAAGCAACGTGCAAGACTCTATAGTTGCCGCTTACATCAGTTATGCCACACGCACCAAAGCCATCGCGGGAGCGAAAAACGAAAACGGTGTGTATGTCTTAAACTTCCAGCTTGAGTCCAGCTCTTCGGAACTTACAGAAATAACATTGAGTTCGGCAGAAGACCCCGCGTATGCCGTTATGCGCAAAGTGATAGCCAACAAAGACAAACACGACAAACGGAAACTGCTACAATATGACCAAGAAGTTTATACCAAAATAGAATTGGACATCGATAATGTTGCCGATAAATTTGGCAAACGCAAGATAGTTAAAAAAGTAATGGCGGCCATAGACAGCACAGGCGGACTGACAGGCGAAGATGGCAAGCCACTCGTGCCTATATTTATGTCGGAAAGTGTATCTCGCTATTATGCACAGCGAAATCCCGACCGTACCAAAGAAGTGATTTTAAAAACTAAAATCGATGGTGTAGGATTGAACGACAACTCAAGCGTTTCGCAAATTATCGGCTCGTCTTTCCAAGAATACAACTTTTATAAAAACTGGATGAATATCTTTGCCAAGGATTTCGTATCTCCTCTGGCGGATAGCTGGAAAGGGAACTATGATTACTTTATGGCAGATACAGTGTTGGTAAGCGACTATTGGTGCTTCAGAATTGATGTCGTACCACACCGCAAAGAGGATTTGGCATTTGAAGGCATTATTTGGATAGACACCCTCAGCTTCGCCTTGAAGCAAATAGATGTCGGGGTAGGCAAGCAGGTAAACGTAAACTTCTTGGAGAAAATGCGTATCCAACAAGAACTTGAACCCACCGACAAAGGCGCGTGGTTGCCTATCAAAACACGTGTAATGGTGAATGTAGCCCAATTAGGTAAAAATACAGCAGGTTTGTTAGCCAAATTTTATACATCAAACCGCGACATCGTAACAGACAAACGCTACCCGCTTAAGTTTTTTCAACAACAAACGGAAGTAAAAGAAGATGCACACCTAAACGCAAGAAATAAAGAGTTCTGGGCAAAAGCGCGTCACGATTCACTTACACCTGCCGAAATAAAAACGTATGCCTTGATTGATACCATCAAACAAGTGCCTGTAGTAAAGGCGTATTCTAATATCATTGCGCTTGTAAGTTCAGGCTATTATACATGGGGCAAAATAGATGTGGGCAACTATATTTATACATACGCATACAATACTGTAGAAGGGCATAGGGTACGGGCAGGGTTTCGTACAAATGAATTTTTAAGTACAAAGTTGGAACTCAAAGGCTACCTTGCCTACGGTCTGAAAGATGAACGCCTCAAATATATGGCGCGCCTGCGTTATATACCTTACCGCAAACTTTGGACAGAGATAGCCATAGAACGCAACGAAGACATCACGCAGTTCGCCGTAAATCCTGATGGCGTAGCCGTCCCTGGTGCATTTATAGCCTCGCTTAGTTTTTTCAATGTAGATACCCGCGCACCGTTCTATCGAAAAGAAAACAATGCGTACATTCAGCGCGACATTATAAAAGGCATTACCCAAACGGTGCGCTTTCGCAATATATCTTTTGAGCAAATAGGGCAACATTTTGCTTATTATACAGAGCCATTTGAAGCAGGGCAAACTTCACGCGCCACAGGCACTAATTTTAACATCACGGAACTAACCTTTGAAACACGCCTCGCCAAAGATGAACGGTTTTATTTTATAGGCAACTATCGCAATAGTTTAGGAACTGCCAAACTGCCTGTAGTAACGTTGCGCTACACACGCGGGTTTGGCGGATTGCTTGGCAGCGATTTTAACTACCATAAATTTGCGGTCGCATTTGAACAGAACCTTAGTTTGGGTACGCTCGGGCGTTCTTATTATGTGCTGACGGCTTCTTATACGCCTTCCAAAATACCTTATCCTTTGCTTGAAGTGCATTTAGGAAACAGAGGCTACTTCTATAACTTTTATGGCTTTGGCTTGATGAATTTCTTGGAATTTGTAAGCGACCAACACATTGGCTTGAATTATGAACACAATTTTAGCGGCTTGTTATTCAATCGCCTGCCTATTTTTAGAAAATTAAAGTGGCGCACTTTTGTAGCAACCAATTTATTGGTGGGTGGTTTACGCGATGAAAATGTGTTGCTTAGTCCTTCCAAGCACCCCAATAATTTATTTGGCAATGACATTGCGCGTCCTGTATCATTGGATTATCGCCCCTACGCAGAAGTCGGGTATGGTATAAGCAATATCCTTAAATTTATTCGGATTACTTTCCTGCACCGCCTTACGTATTTGGAACATAACAACATCAGAAGATTTGGAGTGTTCTTTTCTACCAGATTTGAATTGTAAAGAAAAACATAAACTGAAACCAAACTATGTTCAGTACAACTGAAATAACCTCATCGGAAATAACCTCCGATAACCCCATTCACCAACGTCTGCTCCTTGCCTACATAGCTGCTGCAGAGCGCGTAAAAGGAAACCTACTCGAAATAGGCTGTGGCATAGGGCGCGGAATAGAAGTGCTTCTAGACGCTACGCCACAATATACAGGTATAGACAAAAATAGCCAACTGATTGACCAACTCCAGCACCAATACCCAAAGGCGCAATTCCTTTGTCAAAATATTCCGCCTATGCGCGGGCTGGAGGCAGGAAGTTACGATTGGATAGTGTCGTTTCAAGTTATTGAACACATACAAGATCACGAATTGTTTGTAGCCGAACTATACAGGCTTTTGCGCAGGGGAGGCAAGTTGCTCATAACAACCCCAAACCGCAAACTTTCGCTTACACGCAATCCGTGGCACGTGAGAGAATATACAGCTTCAGAGTTATCAATGCTTTTGAAAAAGCACTTCTCACATGTAGAAATGCTCGGCGTACAAGGCAATGAAAAAATCCAAAAATACTATGAAGCCAACAAAAAAGCCGTAGCCAACATAACCCGTTGGGACGTGCTTAACCTACAACATCGCCTCCCAAGAAGTTGGCTACAAGTGCCTTATGAATTATTGAATAGATTTAACAGGCGTAACTTACAAAAGAAAAACAATGGGTTGGTAGATGATATAACCCATTCGGATTATTTTGTAAGCGATGATGCAGAGAATAGCTTGGATTTGTTTTTTATTGCAGAAAAATTATGACTATTGGACTAAGTTTATCAGGAGGCGGCGCGCGTGGAATAGCCCACGTAGGCGTTTTGCAGGCTTTGAATGAAGTGGGCATCTTTCCTACACACATAGCAGGCGTGAGCGCAGGAGCAATAGTAGGCTCATTGTATGCGCAAGGCATCGCGCCTATGGAAATCATCACGCTTATCCGCCAAGCAAAATGGAATAGTTTGCTAAGACCAGCAGGCTGGGGCAAATTCGGTTTATTGAATTTGGATAAAATGGGAGATATGCTCTTGCAACATATTCCGCATAACTCATTCGAGGGGTTAAAATTGCCCGTTACTGTATCAGCCACCAATATACAACGAGGCTCAGAGGTTATTTTTAACGAAGGCGAATTGATAAAACCACTCTTAGCCTCCTCGTGTGTGCCGTTTTTGTTCAGTCCCGTGTCTTTTCAGGGGCTGACACTGGTCGATGGTGGCGTGTTGAACGGTTTGTTGTATGACCCTATAGCGCATTGCGACTTTACTATAGGCGTATACACCAATTCGTTTGACCCTGCAAAACCTGTCAAAGGACTGCGGACTTTGATGCGCCGTTGCTTCAATTTGGTACTCCATAACAGCTCAAGGCAAAACTTGAGCAAATTTGACTTCGCCCTCGAGCCTACAGAATTGGGCTACTGCTCGCCTACCAATATGTACAAAGCCGCCGAAGTATATGCTATAGGCTACCAAGCCATGAAAACAGCCATGCCCGCACTATTAGAAAAATTATCGACTATATGAACCAACCCGAAACAGCCTACTTACAAGATTATATGGGCGAAAATGTCTGCTTTGGCTGTGGTACACACAACCATGACGGACTGCAAATAAAGAGCTTTTGGAAAGAAGACGTTTGTATATGCGATTGGACATCGCAAGAAAAATATAACGGCTGGCAAAACCTACTCAACGGCGGTATCCTTGCTACACTTATTGACTGCCACACGATGGCAACTGCAACCGCACACGCCTACAAAATAGAAAATGACAGGCATTGGGAGTCCGAACCTGTCTATAGATATGCGACTGGTACACTCACCGTAAAATACTTAAAACCAACACCAAACAACGCTCCTATACAATTACGTGCAGCAGTGCAAGAAGTAAAAGGTAAAAAAACAACCGTTCATTGCGAAGTTTGGTGCGATGGTGTCCAAACTGCCGAGGCTACTGTTATCGCTATTCGAGTGTATGATAGCAGCCAAATGCAAGAAAACAACCCATTCAAAGGCTAAAAATAATAAAGCATAAGCTATTGATAATCAATAACTTATGCTTTATTTATAAAAAATAAATAAAAAATTTACAATAATCATACCATATTTAAAAAATTATACTATAAATTTAGGGGACAATTTGCAACAAGACTGACCTCCAAATGATAAAGCAAACAACTTCCATACAACAGCTTCAAAAGCTATCGCCACAACAAATACAATTTATCAAACTACTTCAAATCCCTACAGCTGAACTAAATACCAGAATAGAGGAGGAGCTTGAGATAAATCCCGCTCTCGAAGAAGGCAAAGACAACGAGGCTGACTACGAAGTACAAGATGAGTACTCGCAGCCTGAAGAAGATAGCAATAGCACAAACACAACTGACAACGAAGATAGCAACAAAGAGTCAGACGATTTGGATACCTCCGTAGATAGTTATGAGGAAATAAGCCTCCAAGACTACATGCCTGACGATGATTATGGCGGATACAAAATGCAGGGTGATGGCAACTATCCTGAAGAAGAACGCGAAATGCCCATAGCCACCACTTCAACACTCGCAGATACCTTGCTGACGCAACTCGGCTTTTTGGGGTTGAACGACCACGAATATACGATAGCGAGTCACTTGATTGGCACATTTGATGATGACGGCTATTTGCGCCGCCCCATCGCATCACTTGTAAACGACCTCGCCTTCCTGATGAATATAGACACAAACGAAGAGGAAATCGCTAAACTCCTAAAAAAAATTCAGCAGTTTGACCCACCAGGCATTGGCGCAAAAGATTTACAAGAATGTTTGCTTATTCAATTACATAGACATATTGATGACAATAAACTTTTGAACAAAGCAAAGAAAATAGCACGCGACTATTCAGAAGAATTTGCAGACGAGCTGTATGACCGCCTGCAACACCGTTTACAAGTAAATGATGCTGAGTTCCGCGAAGTCGTTTTCCTCGTATTACATATAAAAGCCATGGAGATGCTCGAAAATTGTTTCGAGGAATTTACCAAAAAGCATTTTGACAAAATACAACGCAAATTAGCCCTCAATGATGCGGATTTAAAAGAAATAGTAGATATTATTTTGCACCTAAATCCAAAACCAGGGGGCGAAACCAATACTGAAGCAAATCGTGTGCAGTACATTATCCCAGATTTTATCTTGCGCAACAATTACGGAAAATTAGAAGTAACGCTCAACTCACGCAATGCGCCCGACTTGCGCGTGAACGCTTCTTACGCCGATATGCTGGAGGCATACAGCAAAGTCCAAAATAAAGACAGGCATGCACGCGAAACACTTACCTTCGTTAAACAGAAACTAGATGCCGCAAAATGGTTTATTGATGCTATCAAACAACGTCAAAACACCCTTTTGCGCACCATGAACGCTATTGTCAGCTATCAATACGAGTTTTTTTTGGAAGGCGATGAAAGTAAATTTAAACCTATGATTCTCAAAGACATAGCCGAAAAAATAGAAATGGATATTTCTACCATCTCACGTGTCGCAAATAGCAAAAGTATTCAAACAGAATTTGGTGTCTATCCACTCAAATACTTTTTCTCCGAAGGTATTTCTACTGAATCAGGCGAGGACGTAAGCAGTCGCGAAGTAAAAAGCATCTTGAAAAATATGGTCGACCACGAGAGCAAGAAAAAACCACTCTCTGATGATAAACTTGAGAAAGAACTCAAAAAACTTGGCTACCAAATAGCCCGCCGAACCGTAGCCAAATACCGCGAACAACTCAATATACCTGTCGCAAGATTAAGAAAAGAACTATAGTTAGAAACGTGCTAAAAATAATGGGTAGTGCTATATTTGTAATGCTGTACCAACGGGATCTAGCCTGCTGTTTGAATTTTACAACAAGCTGAACTGCAGAACTGTTAAGTTCTCGGTTTAACCTAACCCCTTTCATTCCCTCCAAGCTCCAGAACTGTTAAATTCTAATTTTGGGCAGGCAAGTTGCCAAATATTTAACCAGTAGCCTTGCCTACCCGCCCTTTAAAAAGGGCTAAAAACCATACCATCTGCGGGCCTGCCTCGAAATTGGAGGGAAACCGGGAGGGGTGTTTTTGGAGAATTTAACAGTTACAGGGGCAGGGGGGGTGAACTGCAAACTTAACATAAAGCCTGTTGGCATATATGATAGCAGCATTACGAATATAACACTACCAAAATTCAGTCTATTTGGACAGTCAATGCTTGTCCTTTTACAGCTTCATTAAAATTACCATTGTCGTAAACCAAATTGCCATTTACAAAAGTATTGATTACTTTAGTTTGAAAAGTCGTGCCTTCCAATGGCGACCAGGCACATTTATATAAAATATTGTCTTTTGCTACTATCCATGTCGAATCTAAATCAACCAAAGTTAAGTCTGCATAATAACCCTCTTTGATAAACCCTCTTTTCTCAATACGATAAAGCGTGGCTGGATTGTGGCACATTTTCTCTACAATTTTCTCCAAAGAAATAAGCCCTTGTTTGTAAAACTCCAGCATACAATTTAATGAATGTTGTATCATTGGCGCGCCTGACATGGATTGAAAATACGGCTTTTGTTTTTCTTCCAAAGTATGAGGTGCGTGGTCAGTAGTAACAATATCAATTCTATCGTCCAGTAATGCTTTCAAAAGTCCTTTTTTATCTTTTTCTGTTTTTATGGCAGGATTCCATTTTATCAAAGTTCCTAAACGTTCATAATCTTTGTCAGAAAACCAAAGATGATGCACAGAAACTTCGGTCGTAATATTTTTTTCTTTTAATGGAATATCATTGCGGAACAGGTGCGTTTCTGCTTCTGTTGTGAGGTGCAAAATGTGCAATCTTGCTTGGTGTTTATTGGCTAATTCTATTGCTCGTTTGGTTGCTTCAAAGCAAGCTTTTTCACTTCTTATTATTGGGTGAAACTCAATAGGTACGTCATCGCCATATTTTCCTCTGTAAATATTTTCATTTTCTTCTACTATTTGTTCTTTTTCTGAATGGATAGCAATGATGGATTTGCAGTTAGCAAACAATTTTTCCATTGTTGCAGGATTGTCTGCAAGCAAATTGCCTTTTTTGGTAAAATACAAACCATCGTCAGATACGCCAATCATTTTTGAAGTATCCGTTGCAATAACTTCATCAATATTATCGCCATTTACGCCCAAAAAGAAGGAGTAATTTGCCAATGATTTTTGGGAGGCAAGTTCGTATTTGTCGGCAAGGATTTGAACTGTCAATACATTAGGAACTGTATTGGGCATATCAATAAAAGAAGTTACACCACCTGCTACGGCTGCTTTAGTTTCAGAATGGAGGTCGCCTTTGTGCGTTAATCCTGGTTCACGAAAATGCACTTGTCCGTCTATTATTCCGGGAAGCAAGTATTTGCCTGTTCCGTCAATTACGTTAAAGTCGGGTTCAACTTGAATGTTGCCGATTTTTTGAATGAAGTTATCATAAAAAAGGATGTCTTGTGTAACACTTTGCCCTTCATTTACAATGGTTGCATTTTTAATTAGAAATTTAGAAGTCATATTTTTGTTTTCTTTATGTTTTATGGGGTTAATGGCAGATGTTCTTTTGCACACAAACGGCTCGTTTGCGATACATTTTCTCAAGCCCTAAAAAATAATCTTGTAGCACAGCTTTTAGGGTGTGCATTTCAAAACCTTTTCTTTCCAATTTGGAGAGGGCTATATGGAATGATTTTGAAATGCGCCCCATTTTTGGTGTCCTGAACAAACAGTAGTCCACAAAATTTGTCAGCGTACTACAATTATCTCACAGTATCATTTTGGAATTGATGTGGGGAAACATTTTGGGGTATTTGTGTGATGATTAATTGTTTTTCCATAATCACTTTTTCAAGCCATGTTTTAGAAATCTTATCTTTGAGATATTTTTCGATCATCAGAATGGCTACAGGCGCGGCTACATCTCCTCCAAATCCTGCATTTTCAACATACACTGCGATGGCTATTTGTGGGTTTTCACGCGGGGCAAAACAAATAAAAATAGAATGGTCTTGCCCGTGCGGATTTTGGGCTGTACCTGTTTTTCCACAAATGTCTAAGTCTTGAATGATAGCTTGCGGTCCGACTGTACCCATGCGATAGGCATCACGCATGCCGTTTATGAGTGTTTCGTAATGCTCTGTGTCTATGTGTGCCTCTTGCCTTTGGGTATAATATTTGGGGAGAGTGTTGTTTTTCTCCTTGCCTATGCCCATAACAACGTGTGGCGGGTAATAATATCCTCTGTTTGCTATGATGCAAGCTATGTTTGCCAACTGAATAGGCGTAAGTTCTATTTCTCCCTGCCCTATGCCAAGCGAATATATGTTGGAAAAATTCCACTTGCCTTCTCCATAGCGATTGTCATAAAGGCTGATTTTAGGTACGCGTCCTGCTTTTTCAGCGGCAACGTCCACCATTGTTTTGCGTCCAATGTTAAAGTCAGAAAGTGTTTTATACCATTTATTGTAGCCTTCGCTCAGTTTGCCATCTTCTGCGACTTTGTAAGTGCTATCGTTTTCTTTTACAATTCTATTTTGGTAAATGATTCTACGGTAAACGTTCCAATAATATGGGTTGCAAGAGTGTTGGATAGAGCGTTGCAGGTCAGCAGTAGCATGAAAGTGACATTTTACGAGGGAGTGATTGCAAGAGAATACGCTTGCGTCATTGATGACGTGGTTTTGTTTGCCTATAAGAAATTGCACTGTTTTGAAAGTAGAACCTGGTGGATAATGTGCTGTTACGGCACGGTTAAACAGAGGGCGGTTTTCATCTAATTCCAACATTCTGTAGTTTTTACCAAAATCTTTTCCTATCAATAGGTTTGGGTCATAATGAGGTGAGGAGATGAGCGCAAGGATTTGCCCTGTCTTGGGTTCGATAGCTACCACTCCACCTGCCTTATTTTGCATGAGTTTTTCGCCATATTGTTGTAAGTCAAAATCGATGGAGGTGTAAAGGTTTTGCCCTGCTATGGAGGTAGTGTCAAATGCGCCATTTCGGTATGCGCCTTTTTCTTTTCCTTTTGAGTCCACCCAAATATTTTTCACGCCCTTCCTGCCACGCAATTCATTTTCATAAAATGCCTCGAGTCCTGCCTTGCCTACATAGTCCCCTCCACCATAATAACGGGCTGAGTCTAGGCTAAGAGAGGCATCGCTTATTTCTGCAATGTAGCCCAATAAATGCGCCATGCTTTGGTGTGGGTATGAGCGGACAGTGCGCGTTTCGATATAAAATCCTGTAAAGTCCATCAAACGGTCTTGAATACGCGCGTAGTCTTGTTTTGAAAGTTGTTTCAAAAAGGGGGTAGGCAAGGCGCGTGAGTTAGTGGGTATTTTCGCCAACAATTTGTTGTAGTCTTCGATTGTAATACCTAATAATTCACAAAATAGCTTCTTCTTTTCGTCTGATAATTTCACCTTGTTGGGTGTAACCATCAGATCGTATATGGGCGCGTTTAATACCAATATTTTCCCCTTGCGGTCATATATGAAGCCTCTGTCGGGGTAGGTTACTATCTTTTTTATGGAATTGTCGGTAGCGGCTACTTTGTAACTTTTTTCTACCACTTGTAGAAAGAACAAGCGGGTGATAAATATAAGGCAAATGCTTGCGAATAAGCCAACTATAATCCATTTTCTATCTTCGAACATTGCTTAATATAGGTGCATAAAATATGTATTGAACCATAACCACCATGAAGGTAGTGAAAATCGTACTTGCGACAGCTTTGAGTAGCGTGTCAAACAGCATTTGGAAACCGAATTGTTGTAATAAGAATAAGCATGTATGGTGAACAAAAACCATGATGAGTGTGTATTGTACGTACCAACTAAAACCTAAAGCGCGTATGCTCAATTCGTACATTTCTTCAGCAGGCGCGAGCAGCGTGATACACAAAGGACGCAGGTAAGCTATCAATACAAAACAAAAAGTATGGATACCCAACGTATCATAGACTGCATCTGTAAATATCCCCATCAGAAATGCCACGCCCAGTAAAAGCGACTTATCAGTCTGCAAAGGCATTTGTAAAATATAACCCACATAGATAAAACAAAATGCGACCTCGAATAGTTCTAAGTTTTTGGCTATCAAAACTTGAACAAACCAATATACAAAAAATAAGACAACTTGGCGAATAAGATGAATATTGCTCATAAAATAAATAACAGGTGGATAGAAGGTGGTTTTTTGTGTTTTTAAATCATTGTTGGCGCAAGCAAAAAAATTCGCAAAGCTTGAACATCTAAATAATAGTGGTGGAGATGCGCAGGGTGAACTTTCCAGAAAAATGAATTGCGCCCATAATAGTTTTAGCGTTGGCAAAGCTTTTTACTTTGCCAACACTAAAAAAAGAAAATTACAAAATAAGCATAGCATCGCCGTAGCTAAAAAAGTTGTATTTTTCTTTGATAGCCATTTCATAAGCATGCATGATGAGGTCATAACCACCAAAGGTGCAAGTAGTCATCAAAAGCGTTGATTCTGGAAGGTGAAAGTTGGTGATGAGTGCGTTAGGAATTTTAAACTCATAAGGTGCGAAAATAAAGCGGTCTGTCCAACCTTCAATAGGCTTTACACGTCCAGCTGCCGAAACAGAAGACTCTAAGGCTTTGATAGACGTAGTGCCTACTGCACAAATGCGCTTGCTTTCATCAAGGGCTTGGTTTACACGTGTGGCAGTCGCTTCGGGTATAACGTAATTTTCAGAATCTGATTTGTGTTTGGTAAGGTCTTCCACATCAACTCTTCGGAAAGTACCCAATCCGACATGAAGTGTAATGTTGCACATGTCAATCCCTTTTATCTCGAGGCGTTTTACAAGTTGTTTTGTAAAGTGTAGCCCGCCTGTAGGTGCGGCTACCGCGCCTATATTTTTGGCAAAGATGGTTTGGAAGCGTTCGCGGTCTTCTGGTTCGGTGGGCCTGAGTGAATGGATAGTTTTGGGGAGAGGTGTTTCGCCAAGTTCATCTAAAATTTTGTAAAATTTTTCGTCGTCATCAGACAAAAAACGGATGGTGCGCCCGCGTGAGGTCGTGTTGTCCACTACTTCTGCCACGAGTTCGCCGTCTCCGAAAAACAATTTATTGCCTACACGTATTTTGCGGGCAGGCTCAACCAATACATCCCAAAGGTGTTGCTTTTTATCTAATTCGCGTAACAAAAACACTTCTATTTTCGCGCCTGTTTTCTCCTTGCTGCCATACATACGGGCAGGAAAGACTTTGGTATCATTTACTACCATTACATCGCCATCATCAAAATAGTCTATCAAGTCTTTAAAAATCTTGTGTTCTATAGTGCCTGTCTTACGATTTACAACCATCATGCGGGCATCATCGCGGTTTTCTGAAGGATACAGCGCAATCAAACCATCGGGCAGGTTGAACTTGAATTCGGATAATTTCATGTTATATTTTATGTTTCCGCCAAATATAATACTTTGTACCCCCCTTTGTCAAGTTTTTATGAAAAAAAAAGCATTTATTTATATATTCGGGCATATTGAGAAAAGTTGTTCAAAAAAACAGGTTGCAAAAGACTTCTTGCGAAACTCCTTTTACCTCATTCCAAAATGAAGAGCAGGCGGAGTGTGAAGTCTTAAGAAACACTTTTGTAAGAAGGCTAATCTTGGCAGTGTTCTAAATTAACGCTATCAAAATTTGTTGGTAGTGTTACATTTGTAATGCTACTATTCTACGTAACAATAGGCTTTATCTTGTTGTAAAACCCAATCACAGGCTAAAGTGTGTTGATACAGCACTACAAATATAGCACTACCCGTTGGAGGTAAGTTTCTTGAGTCTGTGCCATTGTTAGCGTTTTAGAAAAGTGCAGGCAAGCTTTTATAAACATCAACAACAGTTAAAGTTTTCTTAAAATTGTCCAAGTTCAATTTTCAAACACTTATTTGGTAATTGGCTAATGTGTCAGCTAATTTTTCTATTGCCTCTTTCTTAACAATGGCGTTGCGCCAATCTATTGGGATTGCCTCTAAGCCATAATACAAGCCCGCTAATCCGCCAGTAACACAGCCTGTAGTGTCAGTATCTTCACCCAAATTCACAGCTTTCAAGACGGCATCAGTATAATTTTCAGTATTTAAAAAACACCAAAAAGAAGCCTCTAAGGTACTCACGACATAGCCTGAACTGTATATGTTGTCTATCGTGCAATGCTTGATATTTTCTTGTAAAATCCTATCAAATAGCGTTTGTTCTTGTATCGTAGCTACAGGCGAGTTTTGCATAAATTGATTTACAGTTTGTTGCATCTGTGTATAGGCTTCTGTTTTTTCCTTGCCTGCCAAGAGTAGCAAGGCATATTCACAATAAATAAAACAAGCCAATACAGAACGTATGTGTGCATGGGTGATGCCCGACACTTCGTTCACCATTTTGAAACGTTCTATGATGGGCATATCTTTGATGTAAAAAATGAGGGGTAAAATGCGCATCAAAGAGCCATTGCCGTTATCACTTTCCACGCGACCTCCTGAAAGTAAAGGGCTTACACCTTGATTCAGTTTATGCAAAGCCTTAGAAGTAGCAATACCAATATCAAAAACCCGCCCATGTGGAGTCCAAAGCGCATCTTTGTACCAAGACACAAATTTTTTGGCAATGTCTTGTAAATCATATTCTTTGCATAAACTTTCTGCCAAACAAAAAGCGAGCGAGCTATCATCAGACCACGTACCTGCAGGTTGATTGTGTGTGCCGTAAGCCATCATATCTGTTACAGGGTTCTGTTGGAGGCGGTTTCTTGGTATAAATTCTACAGGTACGCCCAAAGCATCTCCTACACACAGCCCCATGAGAGCGTTTAAGGTTTTAAGTTTATTCATTTTGCTTTTTGTTAAAATTAGTATTACTATAAACTTTCTGTAGGTTTACACCTGCGGCTATCCATAATAGAATCCTTTTTGGAGTCCGCAAAGGCTTACCGACCTCGAATGAAGTCGCACTATGAATGGTTTCGTATGTGCAACATACGGAAAACCACAGGATAGTCAATAGACTTTTTGCGAAAGTGCTTTTACCTCATTCCAAAATGAAGAGCAGGCAGAGTGTGAAGTCTTAAGAAACACTTTCGCAAGAAGTCTAATGTGTTATTGCTGTGCTGTGCGGCGGGAAAATTACAGGAACTAAACTTTACGGTTGCAATACTTTAAACTCAACGCGCCTATTTTTAATACGTCCATATTCCATTTTGTTGGACATAACTGGGCGTGTTGCGCCATAGCCTTTTATTTTGATACGTTTGATGTCTATCCCGCCATCCACTAAAGATTTCTGAACACGTTTACATCTATTTTCAGAGAGTGTTTGATTTTCCTCTTCTGTTCCTATATTACAAGAATGTCCTTCTATTTCTATTTCTATAACTTTAAATTTTTTCATAACTGTTATAATTTCCTTGAGCAAATTGGTAGTTGAGGCGTTTATCTCATCATCACGGTAATAGAAATAGCCCAGACGTTTGAAAAGCTGTAAGTCTTCTTCTGTAGGTGTGTGTGCTATGTCATTTTCTTTAAATTCTTTTTTGAGTGTATCGACCTTTACTACTTCTTTTGTGTTTTTATTTATTTGTGCGATAAGTGTAAAAATGCTGTCGCCTTCTATACCCTTTACTTCTACAATGGTCGTATCCATTATTATTTCGTCTTTTATTTTTTCTTCACGTGGTACAAGGCATTTTTTGCCTATTTTGAATCCGATTGAAAGCTCCCACGCTGCCGCGCCGAGTGAGCTTGTTGGTTTTGCGGCTGCCATGTCGTAGCTCATGCCTATGCTGTATTTGGGTTGTTGCAATTCAAGGGCAAAAGAAACGGCGCCGTTGTTGTCATACCACGTGCTCACGCCTAATTTGCGTGCTTCCTCTCCCTGCATTTTGTAATAATTACTTACGCCTATGCGGATTTCTTGCGCTTTTCCGTTGCGTATATAGCGGGCATTGGGTATGACTTGAAATTTTGCATCATTATTCAAGACTGAAATGCCACCGACGGCGGTAAAATGCACAGGTGCTTTAAATTTATCACCTATTACAAAAGCAAGGTTTGGGCGGTTGATATTTTGTAATGTAATGCCTACGTATGACCTTACATTGTCGCAAGTATCTGATACATAATACATAGCACCCATATTAAAATTGCCTCTGCTTTTTTGATTTATATCTACAGTTTCATTTACGGGAATATTATTATCGAAAATGCTACCATTCCATTGGCTACCAGATTGTAAAGCGTTCACGTCCATTCTTTGTTGCATGTATGCGCCTTGCGCACCTATACTTAAATGTCTTTTGTTTGTTTCACCATCGCCAAGCCATATATTGTAAGCGGCAGTCAGTATCACGCCCGTATTTGTAAATATACCGCCTGTACCTGTACGGTCTTGCATAAAAGTAAGCCCTACTGCGCCTCGCCTTTCTATACCTTTGCGAAGCCATGGCATTGTAACTGTAAACATAGGGCTTTCATACGAAACGCCAGAGGCTATGTACTGATTCCTATAATTTAGCCCAATATTTACTTGATTAGAAGTGGCTATCATAGCAGGATTTGTTTGTGCTGGCGCGAGCTGGTATTGTGTAAAATTCACGTTTTGCGCCCTTGCCTGCCCTGCCCCAAAGAGGCATGTAAACCCAAACAAAAAAATAAAAAAAAAGTTATTGATTAGTTTCATAATGCTTTTTTAGAAATGTCAAGGACTTTTAATAAGCCCTTGACATTTGGTGCCAAGTGGCTAATAATTAATATTTTAAATAGACGTTGCCTGTATCTTTAACAGCAGTTTCATTGATATAAGTAACAGAAAGTAGCCAAGTATAGTTGCCGCTTTCTTGCAATTTACCATCATAATAACCGTCCCAACCAGCTATATTGTCTGTAGCATTGCCTTCTATCCATTTATTGGTTTCGAATATGACTTGCCCCAAACGGTTATATACTTTGAATGTTACAGATTTTATGCCATTTCCATACACTTGCAACTTATCGTTCTTGTTATCACTGTTTGGCGAAAATACATTAGGCACAAATACATTCAACTCTACCACTTTTACACGCACTTTACGAACAGCAGTACAGTTTCTGTCATTGGTTATCATAACAGTATAACTGAAAGTTCCTGTTTGTGTAGGCGTGAATGTATAAGTTTGAGTAATAGCTACTTGAGCATTCGTGCCGCCTCGCCAATCAAATCCTACAGCATTGGTTGCTTCAGCTTTGAGTGAAATAGGCACGCCTTGCGCAGTTACTATCAGTGCATCATCTACCAATACAGTGCCATTATAAGAAATTTGGGCATTTTGCACATTCTTCAACTGTTCAAGAATGGTGTAAATTCCGCTTGTGGTTGTGCAACCACCTGCATCAGTTACGATTACTCGGTAGTCGCCTTTTGTCAAGCCTGTAAGGTTTTGTGTTGTGGCAGTAAAGGTTGGATTGCCAATTTTTGACCAAAGGAACGTGTAAGGTCCATTGTTGCCTGCCAAAACAAGTGCTATCCTGCCTGAAGGAGAGTCGCCTACTGCGACACAGCTATCGGCATGCACAAGCGTAGGCGTAATAACCAAGCCTGCACTGATAGGATTCACTTCTATTTTCACTTCTTTTCGCAAACTTTCACAACCTGCCAAATTAGTAGCTGACACCCAATAACTCACCGTAGTTGTAACAGTCGGGCTATAAATTTGGCTAGATGCTACCGGAAGTCCTCCTATAGCCACATCATACCAAGTGTAAGCTACTGCACTTGCCTCCACTGCATTCAGGTCAATTGTTTTAGGCGGATTACAAACTGAGCGGTCAGGCGAGGTAGGCAGGGCAGGCAAGGGCGAAATAGTAACAGCAAAGTCAGCCGCTATTTTTTCGCAACTTGTAACAGTTACTTTCTCCGTTAATTTTACTGTACCCACACCTGCAAGACTGTTCCATTTTATAGTAACTTGGTTATTCGATGTACTTTGAATAACACCATTGACTACAGTCCACGTGTAAGTGTTGCCAATGACATTAGGCGTTTGGTAAACACTTACTTCATCAGGGCAAACCAAAGCATCGCCTGAAACTAAAGGCGCAGGCGAGGGATTTACATCTACAAACCCCAAATCTACAGGTGAACCGGGTATATCAGAGGTTTTTTCACAATTCGTGCCTACTATTTTAATCGCAAGACGCACATACTCTGTGCCATTGTCTATATTCCAACGTGCCTGCATAACTTTCGCAGTCGCGCCACTCAATATAGTCCCTCCGTTTGTTGTCCACGTGTATTCGTAAGTTTGCCCTACAGGTGCGTCAGGTGCTGTATGCGTGGTTGTACCACCCAAACAGACTGATGCTGTAACAGGTGTAAAATTAACTACAGGAGGCGCAATAATGCTTACAATCTGTGTAGCAGACGCTGTGCAGCTTCCTGCCGAAAGTGTAAGTTTAAGCGAGCCTGTTCCCGTTCCTGTCCAATCAATATTTACACTGTTGGTGTTACTTGCGCCATTGATTGCACCGCCACTTACTACTTCCCAAAGAACCGTATAATTATTAGGATTCAATACACTGAAAGTGCCTGAACCATTTTGGCAAACTATTGTATTGCCTACAATAGCAGGTGTAGTTGGTGCAGTATTGATATTGATGGTTTTGGTATTTATCCGCTTGCAACCTGTAGCAAGATTGGTTTCTTCCAAAGTCAAATCTGCACTCCCAATTTCTATCCATTGAATACCAAGGTTGTTTGTACCTTGTCCCGACAAAATAGTACCGCGAGAGGCAGGCAAGATAGACCAAACTATGCTACCTGTAGCAGTTGCCGTATAATTGACGGTGCTATTCAAACAAACAGGCGATCCCCACGTGCTTGTGTTTTGTGTAGTAGGCAAGGGATTGACTGCAATGTTTTGGCTCAAAGGCGCACTTGCACAACCTGTTGTAGGGGTTTGAATGATAGAAATAATGCCTACTCCGCTTGTTGTCCACGTAACGGCAAGTGTATTGCCTGAACCTGTGGCAGGCAAGCCCCCCGTAACAGTCCATGCGAATGTACTTCCTACTTGACCACTCGCGGTATAAATTTGTATATTTCCTGCACAAACAGCCAAAGTAGGCGAAACAATAGGAGCGGTTGGAATAGCATTTATTGTAATATTTTGGCTTGAGATACCTCCTGCACAGCCTTGCGTGTTTGCTTCTACAATGTCTATTTTGCCAATACCAGCCGTTCCCCACGTGATAGCAAGCGTATTGCCTGCGCCTGTGGCAGGTAAGCCACCTGTAACAGTCCAAGCAAATGTACTTCCTACATTTGGATTGGTAATGCTATACATTTGGATATTGCCTGCGCAAACTGCCGTTATAGGCGTGATAGCGAGGGCGGTAGGCAAGGCATTGAGTGTAATATTTCGTATGCTTGCAGGGCTTACGCAACCTGCCGAGCTTGTTTCAATGATACTAATATTTCCCGAAACGCCATTTCCCCACGTGATAGCGAGTGTATTGCCTGCGCCTGTGGCAGGTGAGCCACCTGTAACAGTCCATGCAAACGTACTTCCTACCTGACCAGTCGCTGTATAAGCAACCGTACTTCCTGCGCAAGTCGCGGTCGCAGGTGCGATAGTAGGTGCGATAGGATTTGGATTAATGGCAATGTTTTGATTAGTTGCTATACTTGGACAATTCGTTGAACTCGTTTGAATGATAGAGAGCGTACCTGTTCCCGCGCTTCCCCACGTAACGGCAAGTGTATTGCCTGAACCTGTGGCAGGCAAGCCCCCCGTAACAGTCCATGCGAATGTACTTCCTACTTGACCACTCGCGGTATAAATTTGTATATTTCCTGCACAAACAGCCAAA
>Ga0163154_10000483_pt1 | contig 61198 bp, 47 predicted proteins | sample OliLakLV19MP9P1_FD_148649 | JGI IMG/M metagenome (GOLD analysis project Ga0163154, IMG submission 148649) | Freshwater microbial mat bacterial communities from Lake Vanda, McMurdo Dry Valleys, Antarctica - Oligotrophic Lake LV.19.MP9.P1 | ecosystem: Environmental > Aquatic > Freshwater > Lake >...
GTGTCGAACGTCCCCCACTCGATGGCGCGCAGATCGATGGTCGCGCCGATGCGCTCCGCCATGTAAGCGTTCAGCGCTTCCACGACCCGCGCCACATCAGGTTGAGGCGCACCGGGGAAAATGTAGCTCAAGGTGGGCACACCCTGAAAGCGGTGTGCGGCGAATGCCCTGGAGATACCCGACAAACCGGACAGTGTGAAACCACCGACTGCTGCTGACGATCCCATCACCTTCAGAAAACTACGTCTAGAAAGCCCTGATTTCATGAAACTAACTCCTTTAATGGATTGGTTAATTTGTTGCTGGTGTCACACATACGGTCATTTAAACCGCGAAGTGCCTATTTGAATGCGCCAAGCGTGACCCCTCGGATCAAGTAGCGCTGGAAAAAGAGAAAGAAAACAGCACCCGGACCAGTCGCCAGGACAGCCATCGCCATACGCGCCGTCTGCGTCGGCATTTGACCCGTCGATATCGTCCCGACAGCGCTCTGAAGCTGCATCGCCTCCGCATTGCTCCGAATGATGTACAGGAGGTACTGAAGCGGGTAAAGATCGGGGTCGCGAATGAAATAAAGCGACGTCGACCAATCATTCCAGTAATTCAGGGCGACGAATAACCCGACCGTCGCCAGAGCTGGCCTGGCGAGTGGCACTGCGATGGAGATGAAGATCCGCAGTTCGCTGGCTCCGTCTACGCGTGCAGCATCGAGCAGCTCGGACGGAAGCGCGACAAAGTAGGTTCGTAAGATGAGGACATAAAAAGCACTCACCAGGTTGGGCAGCAGCAGGGCAAAGAAAGTGTCCTGCACGCGGAGATACTGCGTCATCAAAATGTAGAACGGCACGAGACCGCCGCTGAACAACATCGTGAAAAAGACAAAAAACGACAGCGGCTTCCGCAAGACGAATTCGGGTCGCGAAAGCACATAAGCCAAAAGCGACATCAGCGTGAGGGAGGTGAGCGTGCCGACGATCGTGGTGAATAGTGTGACCCCATAGGCACGCAGGATCACGGTCGGATTTCGGAAGATCGCTTGATAAGCTTCGGTGCTGAACTCCGAAGGGATCAAACTATAGCCGTTACGCGTCAGCGCGACTTCATCCGTGAATGAAGCAGAGAGAATGAGCAGAAGTGGGACCAGGCAGGACAAACCGAAGAACATCAGCGCCAGGTGAACGCTGAAGCGGCCCAGGATGCTCAGCAGTCGGTCGCGGTCGAGTTGTCTCTGTTGGCGGAGTTTTACGGTGTAGGTGGCCATAGAATCCTCTAAAATAAAGACAATGGTTCGTCGCTGCGTTCAATACGACGAACGATCCAGTTGAATACGATCACCAATGTAAAACCCACAATCGATTGATAGAACTGTGCGGCGGCAGACAGACTGACATTGTTCGTCACCAACAGTGAACGATAGATGAAGGTATCCAGCACATCGGTCGTCGGGTAGAGCAGTGCTTGATTTCGAGTCACCTGGAAGAACAATCCAAAATCAGCGTTCAGGATAGACGCCACAGCGAGCAGCAGAGTGATCACGATCAGGGGGAGCAGCATCGGAATCGTGATGTAAATGAATTGCTGCCATTTGTTCGCGCCGTCGATACGGGCCGCTTCGAAAAGTTGTACGTCGATCGCCAACATGCCCGAAAGATAAATCAGACTGCTGATACCTACGCTCGCCCATAGACTGACCAGAGTCAGAATTCCGGGCCAGTACTCGGCAGAGGCGTACCAGGTGATCGGCGCTAAACCGAGACTTCGCAACAGTGAGTTGACCAGTCCGTTATCCGTCGCCAGCAGCGCATAGACGAAATAGGACGTGACCACCCACGAGACAAAGCGTGGCAACAACAGCAGGGTTTGATAGAACTTGGTCAGGACGCTGTTGTAGATTTCGAATAACAGCCATGCGACAAACAGCGAAAACACCATGGTGACGATGATGAACTGCACGTTCAGCAGAATAGTGTTGCGTGTGGCACGGAGTGCCGTATCGGTCGTGAACAAAAACTCGAAGTTTTGTAAGCCCACGAAGTCACTGCCAAACACGCCGCGACGGACTTTGTAATCAGTAAAAGCGATCCATGTACCAAATAAGGTGAGATAGCGGAAGATCAAAATCCAGATGAGGGCGGGCAGCGCCATCAGGAACCAAGTCAGATTGCGTCGAAAAATATGCCCTCTCAGGGAAGCCCAACGCGGCTGTGGTGCGCTCACGGGCACTTGAGCGACTGACGGTTTTTGTTGGCTAACGGGTAAGTCCATAGGTTCACTTCATCATTCTTAAAAGCATGTCTGGTTAAAAGCGTTTTGGTATATTGACCCAGTGGTCTGACCACTTTATAATCCAGTCTAGATAGTTTTTATCGACTTGTCAATGAACGAGTTTTCATAACATGGCATTGATAAAAGAAACGCGCGTTATTCCAGGCGTCAAAGCAACTATTCCGCTCGTTGTTCCACCCTCCTGGGCGGTGTGGGAGCGTAGACTCATCGAAGTGATGAGCCAATCGGTGTTTCCCTTCGCGGCTAAATACACCCATCCAGACGGCAGGCTGCGCTGGCGTGACGACCAGGACGACTCATTTCAAACGCGCGATGGCGCGGATGATTTCTATGAAAGCTTCTACAACTGGGCGCTGCTGTACCTGATGGGGGGCGGCGACCACCTGCTGCAACTGGCGCACCATCATTGGGACGCTGTGACGGTGCAGCTGACGCGGCTCGGCCTCGTACATAAAGAGTATGAGCGCGGCTACGATCAGTTTCATCAAGGCGAGAGCTATATCTATTTTTATTTTCTGTGCCTGGCCGATCCCACGCATCCCAAATTGGTGGAACGTGCCAGGCGTTTTGCCGGGCTTTACCTGAACGAAGACCCCGAAGCGCAGAACTACGACCCGCAGCATCACCTCATTCGTGCGCCCCATAACGGCAGCATCGGTCCACGCTGGGGCTATTTCGACAGTGAGGTGTCTTACGGTTGGTATCCCTATATGGCTCCCTATGGGCTGCCCTATGAGGATGTCGAAGGCGTGACCTCCTATGAAGACCTGCGCGACCCTATGCTGGCACAGCGCATGGGCGAGATGATGCAAGCCCGTATGGGCAAAGGAGATGCCGCCACCAATCTCATCGTCACCAGTCTGATCGCCAACGCTTACCTGATGACGGGCGATGAAAAATACCGTCAGTGGCTCACCGAGTACGTCGGGGCATGGCAGGAGCGCGCGCGACAAAACGGCGGTTTATTACCCGACAACGTCGGCTTGTCAGGGGAGGTGGGCGAATACATTGACGGCAAGTGGTATGGTGGGCTGTACGGCTGGAGCTGGCCTCATGGTTATTACAACGTCTGTATGGCTGCCATCGTCGCTGGAGCGAATGCTTATCTGCTGACCAGCGACAAGCATTATCTGGATTTACCACGCACACAGATTGACACCATTCATGCGCTCGGCGAAACGCGCACGTTGGGGTCGCTGGCGATGAGTCTGGGTCATCACTGGATCGGTTTGCTGCACCAGCACACAGCAGAGACGGAAGTGTTCGTCGTGCCTTACCGCTACAGTGACAGCGGCTGGTTCGACTACCAGACCCCTTCCCCGGTTTACCCTGTGGCGCTGTGGAATCTTTCCCATGACAACGAGGATTGGGAGCGGATTGCTACCCTGCGCGAAACCAGTCTGACCGATTGGCGGGACGTGATCGCGTTCCGAAACAAAGAAGATGCGGGACACGAGCAGCCCTGGCTGTGCTTTCTGAAGGGTGAAAACTCCGACTATCCCGAAAAAATTCTGAGCGAAAGTTACAGCAAGGTCGCTCGGCGAATGGAATTGATTCGTCAGGACGAAAAAGACCTGAGCCAGGTCAACATCCATCACTGGCAGGAACTCAACCCGGTCACGACCGAAGCCCTGGTTCAGCTGACTCTCGGCGCGCCGCAGATCATTTACAACGGCGGACTGCTGCTCTGCCAGGTACGTTACTTTGACGTACAGCGCCGCCGTCCCGGACTGCCAGAAGATGTGGCCGCACTGGTGGAGAAGATCGACGCGGAGGTCATCGTCGTGCATCTGGTCAACCTGAGCGTCTTCGAGGCGCGCGATCTGATCATTCAGGCGGGCGCGTTCGGGGAGCACCGTTTCACCAGCCTGGAGTATGACCAACGCTCCAGCGCCTATCCTGGAGTGCAAGGCGCTGCAGGTTATGCCGCGCCTGAACTGCATACCACTCTACAAACGCTCGCAGTCGAGGACTCTTTGCTGCGTGTACAGCTACCCGCCGCGACCGAGATCCAGCTCACGCTGCACATCGACCGTTTCGTCAACGATCCTTCCTATGCGCTGCCCTGGGAGCGCCTCACATGATCCATGTGCAAGCGCGAACCCCTGTCGGTACACACGGACTTGTCGTTCCACACCTGGCATTTGGGACCGCACCGCTGGCGACCGCTCCCGCCTGGAGTGCCGGTGAACCGATCGCGGAAACTCAGACCAGAGAAGCGCTCACCTATGCGTTTGAACAGGGTGTCACCTGGTTCGATAGCGCTCCAAGCTACGTCCGGGGCTTAGCAGAACGCCGTACCGGACAGGTCGTTTCGACGCTGGCGCGTGATCGGCTGGTCATCGCCACCAAAGTTGGGTACGACATCGACGGTGTCGATGTCCGCCGGGACTACAGCCGAGAGGGTGTGCTGCGCAGCCTTGAAGGCAGCCTCAAACGCCTGCAGGTCGATCACGTCGATCTGGTGTATGTGCATGATCCCGACGACGACATCCGTCAGGTCCTCGACGAAACCTTTCCTGCATTGGACGACCTGCGCGCACAGGGGGTGATCAAAGCCATAGGTGCGGGCATGAATCAATGGCAGCTGCCATTGGAACTAGCCCGCCATGCCGACTTCGACTGCTTCATGATCGCCGGACGCTGGACGCTGCTGGAACAGGGCGCGCTGCCCCTGCTCGATTTTTGTCACGACAAAAACATCCCGATTTTTGCTGCCAGTATTTACAACAGCGGCATCCTGGCGACAGGAGCATCGCATCCGCAAGCACGTTACAACCACGCGCCGCCGCCGCCCAATGTATCAGCGCGCGTTTCTGCCATCGAAGCGATCTGCGACATGTTCGATGTTCCCGTTCATACCGCCGCAACTCAGTATCCACTGACACATCCGGCTGTCAAAGCGTTGGTCGTCGGCTTTCAATCTGCCCCTGAGGTGCGCGCCTGCCTGGACGCGCTTCAAGAATCGATACCCACTGAACTTTGGGAGCGGTTGAGAGCCGATGGACTGCTTTCACCCTCAGCACCTTTACCCTCACTCAAGGCTGACCGATGAACAACAACACGCCGCTTTCGACGATTGCCAGTGGTACGATTGCCCGCCCCGACATCACACTGCCTATACAAGGACCGGATTTCCAGCGCAGCGACCCGGCGCTCATCGAACAACTTCGCGGGGTCAGCAGCGCGACGGCAAGCGCGATGATGCACAGGATGGGCATTCGCCAAACCTTCATCGAAGGACCGAAGACTGCTCAACCTGGGACGAAGATCGTCGGCAGCATCCTCACGCTTCAGTTCATGCCTCAGCGCGAAGATGTCGCGTCAGGCATCGCCCAGGAATACAGCGAGAAGTACAGCGCGTTGTGGGCGGTGTTCGAGAAAGTCATGCCTGGTGATGTGCTGGCTATTCAAGCCTACGGCGATCCCTATACAGGCTGTTTAGGCGAAATGCTGATCACTTATTTTAAAGCACAGGGGGGCGTGGGCATCGTCGCCGACGGCTACATTCGGGATTGGCCCCACGTTCAAAAGATCGATCTTCCGTTGTGGGTGCGCGGCTTCACCCCCAATTACGCTTCGCAGTCCACGCTGTTTCCCTGGGCGTACAACGTACCGATCGCGTGCAGCCGCGTCCTCGTGCTGCCCGGCGACATCATGATCGCCGACGACGATGGCGCGGTGGTCATTCCCCGGCAAATCGCGCCGGAAATCGCACGCCATACGCTTGAACACGAAGACTGGGAAGCCTTTAGCCGGATGCGCTTGCAGGAAGGGGGCGCGCTGCTGAAATACTATCCGCTGAACCCAGAAGGACGACAGGAGTACGAAGCGTGGCGACAGCAGCAGAACCCGGAATAGTTGATGCCCACCTGCACATCTGGCAGCGGTCACGATTCGTCTATCACTGGCTGGAAGCAGGGTCCGCACTGGATCGTGACTTTAGCCTGGAGGATGTACGCGAAGAGATGCGCGCGCTGGTTGTCCGTGGCGGCATTCTTATCGAGGCGACCAACACATCGGTCGAAATTCCCTGGCTGCTAGAGATCGGTCAGGCTGATTCGCTGCGTTGGGGTGTCGTCGGCTGGATCGACCTTGAGCACCCTGATGTCCAGGCGAAAATCGATCATTTTGCGCATCACGAGCATTTCAAGGGCGTGCGCCTGAACTGGTTGGCGTCGCGCCCCCAACCAGAGCGCTTACACGCTGCCATGCTGGCGTTACAAAGTCATGCGCTGGTCGTGGATATTTTGACTCGCTTCGATCGTTTGCCGGAGGTTGCGGGCTTCATCGCTCGCTACCCGGACACCGTGTTTGTTCTGGATCATCTGGGTGGTGTGCCGGTCGGCACGGGAGAGCTAGAGGTGTGGCGTGCGACCCTGAAATTATTCGCGACGCTGCCCAACGTGGTCGTGAAGTTCTCCGGCTACACCACCCATGATGCAGCGCTGCCGACCGTTTCGACGCTGCGCGATTATCTTCAGGCGGCTGTAGAAGCGCTGGGGGTGGAGCGGTTGATGTTCGGGAGCAACTACCCCATTTGTTTGAGCGCGTCCTCCTACTCCGAGACGGTCATGCGTTTGCGGGAAGCCGCGTCAGAACTGAACGCGGGAGAGCGTGCAGCATTGTTTGGCAGGACGGCGCTGAAAACATATCGACTGCTTTGAACGATAAATGTGAACGATAAATGTGAACGATGAATGTGAACGATGAATGTGAACGATGAATGAGACGATGAGCGAAAACGGACAGCAAGACGAAAAACGCATTTTCCTGGTGACAGGCGCGATGGGCTGTATCGGCGCCTGGACACTTTATCATCTGGTCAAGCGCGGCGAAGCAGCGGTCAGCTTCGACCTGAGCGCAAATCGGTCGCGCCTCGATCTTCTGCTTTCTGCTGAGGAACAAGAAGCGATCACGTTTCTGCAAGGCGACCTCACGCAGTACGCCGTCGTCGCTGAGGCGGTTCGCGCGCACGGCGTCACCCACATCATCCACCTGGCGGCGCTTCAGGTGCCCTTTTGCCGCGCCAATCCGGTCATGGGCGCACAGGTCAACGTCGTCGGCACGGTCAACATCTTCGAGGCAGCGCGCCAGAATAACCTCAGGCACCTGGCTCATGCCAGCTCGATCGCCGTGTACGGCGCGCCGGAGACTTACCCTCCAGGATTGATCGCTCACGATGCCCCCCATCGTCCTCAAACGCTCTATGGCGTCTACAAACAGGCAGATGAAGGCATCGCACAGGTCTATTGGCTTGAAAATGGCGTGAGCAGTACGGCGCTCCGCCCCTACACGGTCTACGGCTTGGGGCGCGACCAGGGGATGACCAGCGAACCGACGAAAGCGATGCTGGCGGCAGCGGCGGGTCAGTCGTTCACGATCAGCTTTGGTGGCGCGATGCAGTTTCAACATGCGTCAGATGTCGCCCAACAATTTATCGACGCCGCCCTGCTGCCGTTGAATGGCGCCTACAGCTTCAATCTGGGGGGTGCGGTGACTGACGTAGCAGCGATGGCAGACCTGATCCGCGAGGTCCGTCCGAAAGCCATGATCTCGATCGCCGAGCGCAGGCTCTCCTTCCCGGAAGGTTTCGATGATACCGCGCTGCGGTCTCAGTTCGCAACGATCTACGAGACGCCATTGGCGCAGGGCGTCCGACAAACCATCGAGCAGTTTGAATCAGCGTTATCAAAAGGATTGCTCACTCATGTATGACCGGCGCTGGCAGCAGTCTACGCTCAACGGGGGCGGGTTCATCGAGGGGTTGCTTCAAGACCCGGAGCATCCGAATACGATGTACGTGCGCGCCGATGTCGCCGGAGTCTTCAAAAGTGACGACCGAGGGCGTTCGTGGCGCACGTGCAACAATGGAGTCACCGACTACCACCAGCACGATATACGCAGTATCGCCTTCAGCCCACACGACAGCCAGCTTTTGTTCCGGGGGTCTGGCTCGGTGCGGGGGCAGGATTTCTTCGGCACGATTCACAAAAGTGTGGATGGCGGCGAGTCCTGGAAGCCTGTCTGTCGTGATGTGGATTTTTACGGCAATGGCGAGACGCGCCAATATGGGGAGGTGATCCAGGTCAGTCCGTATGATCCCGTTTGCGTCGTCGCCGGAGGCTTTTCGGCGGGCGTCTGGATCAGCGAAAACACCGGGGAACACTGGAAGTACGCCGGACTGAAAGCCGAACGCATCGCCTGTGTCTATTTTCATCCCCTGCTCGCAGACACGATCTATGTGGGCACGATTGGCAGCTGCGACCGCGATCCGGTCTATGTCGCGCAGCAGTACGACTTCGTGCGCCCGAACCCCGCTCGTCTGTATCGATCGTCGGATCGCGGGGTGACGTGGGACGTTTTATACGAGGGCATGGATTTCGCGGAACTTGTCTTCGATCCGGTTACACCCGATACGATTCATGCCGCCTGTCTGTACGACAGCGTGCAAAAATCGACCGACGGCGGGCGCACCTGGACGAATCATGCACCCGGTCTCTCGAAATACGAGATCGGGACGGTCGCGCTCGATCCGCACGACCCGACCTGCCTGTATGCCGCCGCCGCGACGTTTCCAAACGCCGATCCCGAAGTCCCGCCGATTGGTCTGTATCGCTCGAACGACGGCGGCGAAAGCTGGCAGTTGGTCAAATGGCACACAAAGGATGATCTGAGTCACTACCCATCCTACATGACACTGCCTTATGCAGGCTGGGCGACCGCCAAGATACGGGTAGACCTCGAACACAGCCAGACTTTGTATATGACCAACTGGTATGGCGTCGCCATCAGTCACGATGCGGGCATGACCTGGGACGCCAATCAGTTCAAGGGTATGGAAAATATCTGTATCGAAAATATGGTCACGCATCCTGCGCGACCACACACCGTATATATGGCATCTGCCGACCACAATCCGAAAGTCAGTGTGGACGGCGGGTTGACGTTTGCAGCGCTGCCTCGCCCGGAAGTGGACATGCCACAGCCCGACAGCACGGCGCTGGTCGCATCACGCTATCGCCCTGATCTCGTTTTATACGGAGTCAAAGGCAGTGGTGGATGCACGATTGTGCGCTCGGCTGCGGATGGCAGCAACCCGCAGATCGTCCTGCAAATCCATGCAGCACCGGATACCGACGAGTCGCGTCTGGCGTTTCAGTCTCGCGCAGCGGGGGTCTCGGTGCAGGCGCTCGCCGAAGATCCCTTCCAGCAGGGCAAATTTTACGCCTATCTGGATGGTGTGCTGGCGCTGGGAGCCGGGTTGTATCAATCCCTCTATTGGGGCGAAACCTGGGAGCGTCTGCCGCTGACACTGCCGGAAACCATCCATCGCATCCCGCATGAACGTTTCTGGATCGAAAACGAACTGCTCTCGGTGGTGATCGCACAAACCAAAAATGTCTGCGGTACGAATCAACTGCTCTGCGTCGATCCCCACCGGCAGGGGACGTTGTACCTCGGCGAATGGACCGAAGGCTTATTCAGATCGACGGACGGCGGGCTGACCTGGCAGACGATCGGGGAGACACTGCCCTTCAAACGCGAACGCGCGTCGGTGCTGAACGTGATTCGCGCCGACGAACGGCAGCCCGGCGTCCTTTACGCGGGATTCATCCGCGAGGGAGTATGGCGCAGCACAGATTACGGAGAGACCTGGCACAAGCTCTTCCCGTCGGAAGACCGTATCTTCAACGCGACTTCCATCGCGGTGGGCGGCGCTGACGGTCGGCTGATCGTGGTCGCCAGCGAACCGCTTTACTGGTCACCGTGCGCTTCGGCAGTCATGGTCAGCCGTGACAGCGGCGCCACCTGGGAAGATGTTTATGATCCCCGTCTGGGCGCTATTCGTTGGAAGACAGTCGTCCTCGAACCGGGTGCGAACATCCTTTACGCGGGTTCGTGTGGGAATTCAGCCTTTACCCTGACGTTGGATTGAGCCGATCGAGGAATAAACGCCGATTATGACCACGCTTGATCAATACAGCGCGCTCATCCGTCAGAACCTGCTCGCCAACTATCAAGGGATGTTTCGCGAGTCGGGGGGCAATCTCCCTTATCCATTCATCACCCCTGGCAGCCAGCAGTACGCCGACGTGTTATGGGATTGGGACTCGTGGTTGAGCAATGTCGCGCTCCGCCAGATTTTGCGCGAGGCGGGTGATGACTCCGCCGTCGAAGATATTCAACGATATGAACAGGGCTGTGTGTTGAATTATCTGCATTGGGGCGGTATGGATGGTTGGACGCCCATCGTGATCGAGCGAACTGGCAGTGTCTATAAAGCGACCGAGCCCTACCGTGAGAATATGCACAAGCCGGTGTTGGCGCAGCACGCGGCGTTCATCACGCAGCAAAACGGCGGTGACGCCGAATGGCTGCGTGATAAATTCTACTACTTGCTGACCTTCCTCAATAACTACCGCAATCATCACCGCCATCGCTGTGGGTTGTACTTCTGGCAGAGCGATCTGATGATCGGGGGCGACAACGACCCTTGTACGGTTTTCCGTCCACCACGCAGTTCAGGCGCGATCTATCTGAATTGTCTGATGCTCAAAGAATTTGAAGCCGCCGTCTATCTGGCGCATCGCCTCCAATTGGACGAGGTTGGGCGCGAGCTACAAAAAGATGCCGCTCACTTACGAGCGGCTGTGCAGGAACATTGTTGGGATGAGCGCGATGGCTTCTTTTACAGTGTCGATCTCAATCTTTTGCCTGCAGAGACCACAGGGCTGCACGCGGGGCATCCACGCGATTGGGAATGTCTGATTCAACGGATCGGCGTATGGTCGGGTTTTCTCGCGCTGTGGTCGGGCATCGCCACGCCAGAGCAGGCGGAACGAGTCGTTCACGAGCATTATCGCGACACAAGAACATTCAATGCTCCCTATGGAGTGCGCACGCTGTCCAGGTTGGAGAAGATGTATTCCATTCGGGCTTCGGGCAATCCCTCATGTTGGTTGGGCCCGGTATGGGGAGTCTCCAATTACCTCACCTTTCGCGGCTTGGTGCGCTACGGTTTCGTGGACGATGCGCGCAGCCTCGCCGAACGGACCGTGCATTTGTTCGGGCGCGACATCGAGCGTTTTGGGGCGCTGCACGAATATTATCAGCCCGAAAATGGCGAACCGATCCTCAATCGTGGCTTCCAGAATTGGAATTACCTGGTCCTCAACATGATCGCCTGGCTCGATGACCAACCGACGATCGTCGAATTCTGATCACCGTAGAAAGAGACATTCGATGAATGAAACGCATGAAGCACGCATTGCCGCCCTGGTTCAGCAAATGACCCTGGATGAAAAGATCGGACAGATGCAGCACAATGCCCCGGCGATCGAACGTCTTGGCATTCCAGCTTACAACTGGTGGAACGAGTGTCTACATGGCGTGGGGCGGGCAGGCAAAGCCACCGTCTTTCCACAAGCGATCGGCCTCGCCGCCTCCTGGAATACCGAGCTTCTTCATCAGGTCGCCGACGTGATAAGCACCGAAGCACGCGCGAAACACCACGACGCCCTGCGTCACGACGAACACGGCATCTATCAGGGTCTCACCTTTTGGTCGCCGAACATCAATATCGTCCGCGATCCACGTTGGGGACGTGCCCAGGAAACCTATGGCGAGGACCCTTATCTAACGGCACGTTTGGCGGTCGCCTTTGTGCGCGGCTTACAGGGGGAGGGTGAATTTTTGAAGGTCGCCGCCTGTGCCAAGCATTATGCTGTTCACAGCGGACCCGAAGCGCTGCGTCATACTTTCGACGCCAAAGTGAGTGAGTACGACTTGTGGGATACTTACCTGCCCGCTTTTGAAGCGTGCGTGCGCGAAGCCCAGGTCGAATCGGTGATGGGCGCTTACACCCGTACCAACGGCGAACCATGCTGTGCCAGTCCACGCTTACTCGTCGATATACTGCGCGGTCGATGGGCGTTCGACGGGCATGTCGTCTCTGACTGCGGCGCGATCGACGATCTCGTGAGGGGTCACAGAACGGCGGAGGACAGCGCGCAAGCGGCGGCGCAGGCGGTGATCGCCGGGTGCGATCTCGAATGTGGCATTACGTATCATGCACTCGACGAGGCGGTCACACGAGGCTTGATCGATGAGCGATTCATCGATCAAGCCATCACTCGATTACTGCGAACGCGCTTCCGGTTGGGAATGTTCGACCCGCCCAACGCTGTTTCATTCGCCTCGATACCCATGAGCGTCGTCGGCGCCGATGCGCATCGGGCGTTGGCACGGCGTATGGCTCAGGAATCGATTGTGCTTCTCAAAAACGACGGTGTGCTGCCGCTGGCATTCGATACCCGGACTATCGCCGTGATCGGACCCAACGCCGACGCTCTGGCGGTGCAGCTTGGCAATTACAACGGCGATCCGGTCGCCCCGGTCACGGTGTTGGCGGGCATCCAGCAGGCGGCGCCGCACGCACAAATCCGGTTCGAACGCGGCTGTGATGTGATCCGCGATACGGGCATCGATGCCGCCTTCAACGCCGCTGTCGAGGCGGCGTCACAGTCCGAGGTTATTCTTTTCGTAGGCGGTTTATCGCAGATTCTCGAAGGCGAAGAATCGCAGCAGGAAGGCGTGCCCGCCGGAACGACCAGTCAAGGGGATCGATCAAGTATCGAACTGCCGATAGTGCAGGATCGTTTGTTACAAGCACTGGGTGCGCTCAACAAACCGTTGATCGTCGTCCTGATGGGCGGCAGCGCCATCGCTGCGACCTGGGCGGCAGACCATGCCAATGCCTTGCTGCTCTCCTGGTATCCCGGCGAGGCGGGCGAAGCCGTCGCAGATGTCCTGTTCGGCACGGTCGATCCGTCCGGGCGGCTGCCGATCACGATTTACCGCGCGACGGATGACCTGCCGCCGTTTGACTCCTATGACATGACTGGACGGACCTATCGTTATTTCAATGGCGATGCGCTTTACCCGTTTGGCTACGGCTTGAGTTACACCCGCTTTACCTTCAGCGATCTTCATGTTACGCCCGCCGCAGCAGGCGTACATGTCAGCCTGATCGTTGAAAATGTGGGTGAGCGCGCTGGAACGGAGGTATTTCAGGTCTACACAAGCTATCAAGGGGCGGCTTATCGCGCGCCTCGGCGTTCATTGTGCGCTTTTCGCAAGCTCACACTCGAGGCAGGTAAACGCCAAGCCGTTGAATTCGATCTGCCGTCGAGCGCATTTTCACTCGTCAACGAGGCGGGCGAACGCGAAGTGATGACCGGCGAGTGGCGCATCCTCATCAGCGGCGGCGACGCCGCGCACACATTTATCGAAGCATCAGTGTAGATTAGGACAACCCACATGTTTGCATTTGGAGCTTGTTATTACCCGGAGCAAGTGCCTGAATCCTTCTGGGAAACCGATGCGAAGCTCATGCGTGAAGCGGGCTTCACCGTCGTTCGGTTAGCTGAATTCGCGTGGAGCAGGCTCGAACCAAGCGATGGCGTTTTCGATTTTAGCTGGCTCGACCGAGTCATCGACCTGCTCGGCTCCAACGGGATCACCATCATTCTGGGGACGCCTACTGCCGCCGCGCCGCCCTGGATGTTCTCCGACGAAATGGCCCTAGTCGAGGCGAATGGATTAGCGCGTATCTGGGGCAGCCGTCGGGAATACTGCCCCAACAGCCCGCTTTATCATCATTACTCAGTGCGCATCACGAGGGCGATGGCGGAGCATTACCGGGATAATCCGCATGTGATCGGCTGGCAGATCGACAATGAATTTGGCGAACGCTGCTATTGCGCACGCTGTCGCAGCGCCTTTCAGAGCTGGCTTCAGCGCAAGTTCGGTTCGTTGGATAGCTTGAATGAACGGTGGGGGACGGTCTTCTGGAGCCACACATACACCGCATGGGACCAGATCCCCGCCCCCTGGTCGCGCGTCCATGCACCGCACAATCCGGGTCTGCTTTTGGATTACGCTCGGTTCATGTCCGACAGTTACGTCGATTACCAACAGCAGCAGTTGACGGTCCTGCGCGATCGCTGTCCGAACCACTTTGTGACGCACAACTTCACAAGTTTCTACTACGAAAACATCAATTATTTCGACCTGGCACGGCCTCTGGATTTTGTCTCGCTGGATAATTATCCGCGCGGGTTTTGGGACCTGACTTTGAAAACGCCTGCGGCAGCCGCGGCGATCGCACAGGTGACGATGCGCAGCCTTAAACACCGACCTTTTTGGGTGATGGAACAGCAAAGTGGTGTTGCCGCCTGGAATACCTTTTCTTCGTCGGTGCGTCCTGGGGAGGTACGTCTGTGGGCGTATCAGAGCATCGCACACGGCGCAGATGGGATCGTTTTCTTCCGCTGGCGCAGTGCGCGTTTCGGCGTCGAACAATTCTGGCAGGGTATTCTCGACCATGATGGCATTCCGGGCCGACGCTATGACGAAATCAAACGCATGGGTGCAGAGTTACAACGGATCGGATCGTTCATTCAGGGAGCGGAAGTCCGGTCGGAGGTTGCCCTGATGATGTCCTACGACTCGCGCTTTGCCTTTCAGATTCAGCCGCATCACCCGGAATTCTCTTATGCCAGTCATCTGGTACATTACTTTAACGCGCTGCATGGGATGCACATCGCCGCGGAGATGGTGTCGCCGGACGACACCTTTTCCTCATACAAACTGGTCATCGTCACGGCGCTCTTGATCCTGGACCAACAGACTGTCTCAGCGCTGCTTCAGTTCGTCGAACAGGGTGGCATTGTCCTGGTCACAATGCGTTCGGGCGTGAAAGACCAGGACAATCAGGTCGTCGATATGCCTATGCCTGGTCTGCTTTCAACCCTGTGCGGGATCGAAATCGAGGAATGCGATGCACTGCCACCTCAGGAAACGCGGCAGTTGAACTTCGTCGATGCCAAAGCGACGACGGAGGCGCGGGCATCGATCTGGTGTGACATCATTCGTCCCACTCAGGCCGAGGTGATCGCCACCTATGGAGAGGACTATTACGAGGGCAGGGCTGCTGTTACGCTCAATCGTATCGGCAAGGGATCGGTCCTCTATATGGGGACGGCGGGCAGCGAAGCCCTGATAAAAACAGTGACCGAGATCGCACTCGACCTCGCCCAGGTGCGGTCGGTGTACGCGCATGGGTCATCAGACGGAACAGAGATCACCGTTCGCTGGCAGGGAGAGAGACGTTTCTTGTTCGTCCTCAATCATGGTCGCGAAACCAGCACGGTTCGCCTGGACAAAACATACACTGACTTATTGAGTGGTCAGGTGTTCACCGAAGTGGTTCAGATCACACCCCGCCAGGTTTTGATCCTGACGGAAGACAGCTGAAATGTTCTGAACGCATTTTGAAAAGTGAACTGGCTAGAGTTTTGTGGAGACAAAAGTTGTCCGGCAGACTCTAGCCAGGTGATTGCCAGATCAACCACTGGAAAACGATGACATTCAGGACGGATGCTTTGAACGATAGGGCGCTACATCGATCATCGGAATACGCTCGTGATCACCTATCTCGATGATATCCAGGGCGAAGCGTTCCGCTTCCTGCACGACCAGCTTCATACTGCGATTGGCATGGTTGAGCAGGTCGCCCCCGTAGCGACTTTCAAGACGCGCAAAAAAGACCTGCAATATCGCAAACGACATTTTACTGAGATTCGTCAGCGGTTGATTATGATGCACTCGCACTTCAAGATCGCACTGCGCCAGACTGTGCAGACCGAAGCGCGAAAAAATGTCGATCAACAAACCCGTTTCTACGCCATAACCACTAAAGAAGGGAAGTTGTTCCAAGACTTGTCGCCGTCCGGCATATTCACCGGACAAAGGTTGGATAATGCCGGACAGTTCCGGATAGAACAGGTTCAGGAGTGGGCGGGCGACCAGCTCGGTCACGCGACCGCCACCGTATGCCTGAAGACCGTTTCCCACATTGAGCGGACGTGTGTAAAACCCTTTTACGAATTGCAGATGGGGATACTTGAGCAGAGGACCGAGCAGCCCGTAAATGAAGCGGGGATGGATGTTGGTGATGTCGGTATCGATCCAGGCGATGATGTCACCGTGAGTCACATGCAGACTTTTCCACAACGCCTCCCCTTTTCCCGAAAAGCTGCCGACTTCATCGACCAGAACTTCCTGATGAATCACCGTCGGAATACCACAGGCTTTAGCGATAGCCACCGTGTCGTCCGATGAATTGCTGTCGATCAACACTATCTCATCGATGAGTGGCACCTGATCCATCAACGTATCCTTGATGGTGCGGATGACTCGTTCCACTGTTTTCGCCTCATTGAGTGTAGGTAACACGACGCTGATCCGAATGCCCTGCCTGGCTTTGAGATCGAGCAGTGTATCAAGATTGTCGAATTCACTGCTGTGAAAAGTATTCTCGGCAAACCAGCGATCGACACGAATCGAAAGTGTGTCATCTTCGGGCGTGAACAGATTTGGGACATGAAATTCAGCCGATTCCTGCTCTGCCGTATGAACGACCACGATTGGTTTTCTCGTGCGTTCTGCGACGGCACTCAGGATATTGTTTCGAGAGGTAGAGCGCGGACGAGACTGGCTGAGGCTGGCACCCATGACGATGATGTCGTGGGCAAGTGACTCGCGCACGATTCCATCGACAATGGAGGAGACCGCCGTCACTGTACGACCGATCCGGGGGACGGAACGCATGACTACTTCCAGATCGACGGCGGCACGTCCTTTGTCAACGGCATGGAATAAAGTGACCGTCCCCTTTTCACCAGCCAGCGCCGAAGCAATGCGTGTGCCGATTGAAAGGTTGGGTCCGCCACGCAGCGACAAGAGGACAGGATGCGACTCGGTGATGGCACCTACACCAATCGCCAACGCAACATCGTAAGAGGGAGACATGAGGATCTGCTCAAACGGAACACCACCAATAGTGTCATTCAGGCGATCCCATTCAACCAGTAAAAGATGGATGGAGCGCGTTTTCAATTCATTGAGGATGCGCTGAAACGGTTGATAATCGACTATCACCAATGCTTCGTCGTGAATGAAAGCCTGGTCGAGTGTGACTGCGTGAAACGCTTTGCGCCATTCGCGCGCCGCCATTGCCCCTTCGCTCAGTGACTTGTCCGCCTCGACTGCGATCATGCCGCGCAAAAGTAGCTCTCCGTTGGCTGGAAGCAGTCGTTTGGCGAAAGTAATCCAATCCCCTAAATCCTTGTTGTCGCTCAATACCAGCATCACATCGTTGCTCATCGATTTTCCTCCAACAGCGGGACGAGTTGTTGACGCACGATGACATCCCATTGGTAGTGATGGCGTGTGCGCACTTTGAGACGGTGCTGCGCGTTGTGCTGAAAAAAGTGGTGGATGAGGGCAGCGATTTTCTCTGGCGAATCATGATCGGGATGGAAATAGATCGCATCGCCCTGTGCAGTCTCCCGCAGTGGAGGCAGGTCGGCGCAAAAAACAGGCAGTCCAGCGATACCCGCCTCAAGAATGGGAATGCCGAAGCCCTCCTGCGAACTCGGAAAAAGCAGCCCGTCGGCGAGTTGATACAGGCTGGCAAGCGTGGCATCGTCGGGGATGAGCGGCGGTTCGCGCAGACGGTAAAGAAAATGGACGTGTTGGTCGAGATCGAGCGCGTGACGCAGCGATAACAATTCGTCCAGATAAGAGGCATTCAGCGGGTTGTGTGGACCGGGCGGGCCCGTGACGACCAGGCGATGATCCTTACCGTCAAGATCGATGAGTGCCCGCATGATCTTCAGAGCAAGGGCGATATTTTTGCGGCGCGTCAGGCGAGCGGGCAGCAGTAGAACTGTATCGGCATCAGGAAGGCGCAGCGAGTCGGACAAAAACCGAGTGGTCTCCGACCATTGGAAAAACTGAGCCAAATCGAGACCGGGAGGAATGACCGGGATTGATGCGCTGTCCAGCGCCAGCAATTCAGCCAGTTCTTCCCTGCGTGCGTGCGAGACGGTGACATAGCGCGTATTCGCCCATGCCTGCATCAGCAAATTCCAGGGATAACCTTCGTGCAGCTCTGCACTATACTGCAAATTTGTCCAGGCGAGGTCGTGACAAAAGGCGATCAGATGGGGTGCAGACAGCCGATTGAGCGCCGTAGTCAATGCCAGATTTTTGTGCAGGGTATGTACATTGTGGACGATACATACTTCACACAGGTCGAGCGCACTGCGTAACACAATGCCAATTTCATCAACGATTGCCTCGAATGAAGATGGAATGTCGCCCTGATCGAGTGCGTGTTTCAACGCGCGAATACGCGGGTCCTGTGATCCCAGCAAAGGGTGAATCACCATCTCCACATTCGGGTTGAAGGACGCACCCTGTCCAGCCACCACACGTACAGAATAGCCCAACTCGCTTAATATACGCGCCTGATGTGCAAGGGTCGTCTCAACCCCACCAATACCTGGTGGAGCGGCGAAATGCAGCAGCGCAACTTTACACTGCATCACGAGATCACTTGCTCTGATCGCGTGACACGCCTGCCAAATCATCGCGCTGCACATCTGCCAGTGGGATATTTGAACGGTAGGCGGCTGCCGCAATCGCGTGCGAGGCGACGGGCGACGAGATCAGCAGAAATAACAGCAGCCCGACCACCTTTACCAGCGTACCTGGCAGCAGCAGCGCCACCCCTACTAGAAGACCAAAGATGCCCAAAGTCGCGACCTTACCCGACGCATGAATGCGTGAATAGACATCGGGCAGCCGCATGATACCGATCACGCCGACCAACGAAAAGAAAACACCCAAAATAATGAATGTTGCTCCAACGATCTCCGCAATCATCAAAACATCCTCCCTTCAGACAAATAACGGGCGATGGCGAGTGTCGCCACAAACGAAAATGCCGCGAGTGCCAGCGCCACATCGACTACGAAGGCGGAACCCTGAATGATCGCCAGCAGCACGATGACGCCGATCAGTAATGTCGTAATCGTCTCAATGGCTTGCAGCCGATCGGCTGCGCTCGGTCCGATGAAAACGCGGTAGGCGCACGGCAGCAGCAGTCCAACCATGATGACGAGCGCGATTTGTACGATGCCATCTACGAGTTCACTCATGACGACCTCCCAAAATACGTTTGAACAATTTCAATCGCTGTGCCTGCTGCGCTGCTGCGCGTGCAGCGCTCGCGTCGACATCGAGACAATGGACGTACAGGGTATGCCCGTCTGTGACCTCGATGACCAGTTCTCCAGGCGTCAGGGTGATGACATCGGCACTTAATGCCGCAATCAGCGGATTCGCAGTCTCATCCTGAGTCTCGACCGCAATAATGCCCAGATTAAGGGACATGGTGGGTGACAGCACGCGCCGCGCGACATCGAGTCCCGACAGCACGATGTCACGCAGCAGGATCATGGCATAGAGGACGAGCGCAAACGCCTGATCGGGCAGGCGCTGCCAGCGAATCACAGGGCGAGGCGGAGGCATCAGCGCGGTGATTGCCAGCCCGATCACCACGCCGACGAAATAGCTTTCCAGCGTCACGCGACTGGTGACGATCACCCAGACCACCCCGATCAGGGCGGCAGGAAAAATGAAGCTGATCATTTTAACCTCCCAGAACAGCACGGATATACAGGGTCGGATCGCCCATCTGCTCGACGGCGCGCAACGCCAGGCTGATAAGGGGTGAGGCGAACACGCCCAGGGTTACACACAGGGCAATCAGCAGACTCGGTGCCAGAACGCTGTCTCCGTAGGGTTTCAGCTTGAGTGCCTCGTCGGGGTCCTGTAGAAAGATCAACTGCCATGTGCGGGTGATATACAACAGCGTGAGCGCCCCTGCTGCCACCACCAACCCCAATGTCAACCACTCCTGTGCCTCGATCCCGCTTTGCACCAGCGTCACTTTACTGATGAAACCATTGAGCGGCGGTACACCCGCCAGCGCCAAGCCACCGACAAGATACAATCCTCCAACCCAGGGCATCGTTTTGCCGACGCCGCCAAGTTCCGTGAGTCGGGCGGTTTTCGTCATGGTACGGCTGGAGATTACGCCTGTGATCATCAGCATCGACGATTTGATGAATGAATGGTTGACGGCATAAACCAATGCTGCTGCCAGCGCCGCAGGGGACCCCCATCCAATGCCCACCAGGATGAATCCCACCTGTCCAAACGTTGAATAAGCGAGCAACCGTTTGGCATCGTAGGTCCGCAATGCGCCGAGACTGCCGAAAAAGATACCAATGATGCCGAGAATCACGAGGACATTGCCAATCAGGGCAGCTTCGGCTGTGAACATGAGTGTGATCATGCGAATCAGTCCGTAAATGCCGACTTTCACGATGATCGAGGACAGCATTGCCCCGACGGGTGTTGGTGCAGTTGTATGAAAGTCCGGCTGCCAGAAATGAAACGGGAACACCGCACTTTTAAGCAGGAAAGCGCACATGAGCATGACCGCCGCTGCCTGTGCCAGGACGGGGCGTTCCCCTGATGCGAGCAAGCGAGCAATATCTGCCATATTCAACGTGCCAAAGGTCGCATAAAGCGCAGCGATCCCGGTTAGAAGAAACAGCGTTCCCATGGAGCTGATGAACAGGTATTTGATCGCTGCTTCCATCCCCAGTCGATTATCAGAAATCGCAACAAGGATCACCGACGAAATCACCATCAGTTCGATAAATACAAACATGGTGAAAATATCACCCGTGTATAGCACGCCGTTCAGCCCCGCCGCCATACACAGAAACAAAGGCATGAATGCCGGGGATGAAACACTCTTGTCACGACATCCAACGGCATACAACATACCTGCCGCCATAACGGTGGTCGCCATGACCGCGAATAACGAAGCGAGCAGATCGGCAACCAGCACGATACCGTAAGGAGGCGCCCATCCTCCGAGATTGTAGGTGAAAATACTGCCATCCAGATTGCCAATGAGCAGGGCAATGCTGCCTATCCATGCGCCGATGCTGCACACAATACCGATGGCTTGCTGATAGGTACGGTTGCGTGCCAGCAGAATACCCAGAGCGGCCCCACCTAACGGGATGAAGATGGGCGCGAGAAGGAGTGCATTTGTCATACCGTCATCCTTTCAGTTGATTGACGTGATCGCTGTCCACCGTGCGAAAACGGCGCGACGACACCGCAATCAGACCCAATAAGAGTGCGTAGGAACCGAAGCTGATCACGATCGCTGTCAGCATCAACGCTTGTACCAGCGGGTCACTTGGCTGCGCACTGGTCTGATTGTTCGCATCGACGTAGGGTGCAATGATGCCGTCGTAGGCTCCAACTGCCAGAAAAAGAAAATTGATCGACGTGAACAGGATATAAAATCCCATCGCAGATTTGATCAGGTCACGGCGCAGCAGTTGAAAAATGCCCATGCCGAACATGATCCCGGTCGCCAGTGCAAATAGCGTGTTCATAACGGTTCTGCCTCCTGTGGGTGAGAAATTGCTTCCATGATCATGCTGACACCGCCGAAGACCGTCAGGCAGATGCCGATCTCGAACAGCAGCGTCGAAGCGATCTTGATGTCTGCGACATAAATGCCTTCGATTTGCGTAAAGGCCAGGAATTCGCGTCCAAATACGAGGGGCAGTGCGGCATTGGCAAGCGCGATGGTAATGCCCGTACCAATAAGGGTGGCAGGATGCAGCCAGCGCAGTCGTGCTTTTGTTTCCTGATAGCCAAACACCACAAACCACAACGTGATCCCCAACCCGCTGATCACGCCCGCTGTGAAGCCATCACCCGGTGCAACCCCTGCATAGGCGATGTGTGCCAGCGCGATGACGAAAGCAAATGGCAAAACCAATAATGCGGCAAGCTGTGTGACTGGATCAGCAAAGCGTGAGTGGTAGACAATCGGCAAGTCTGGCTCGGTCTCTCCACTTGGGTCAATCTGCATACTACGGACGGGACGACGTAATCGCAGTCTAAAACGGGTTACCTTGCCCGGTTTAGGGCGTGCCAACAGCGTTAGAACCCCCAATGATGCAATCCCGAACACGGTGATTTCAATCAACGTGTCCGTCCCGCGAAAGTCGGTGACAATCGAGGCGACGACATCGTTCACTCCCGCACGTGGCAGCGCATTTTCGAGATGCCAACCTGCGATGCTGTTAGGAGTAGGACGACTGTTCACCGCCGCCAGAGCAAAAATGGTCATCGCACAGCCGAGTGCCGTAGCGATAGTCAGGTCGCGTAGCAGTCCCCAACGGGTCTGTCCCCATAGTTTGGATATGGCTTGCTGGCGTTCTTCCGCGCTGGTGCGAGCCAGAATGAGGATGATCAGGACAGTGGCAAGGGTTTCGACGAGAAACTGGACCAGCGCGACATCGGGGGCAGGTTCGAGCAGAAAAATGCCGCCAATCGCATAGCCCGCCACCCCAAGCGACAACGCCGCCAGGAGATGACGCTCGAAAAGGATACTCGCGCCCGTCGAAACCAGCGCGAGGACGAGCAGCACTGCTTTCAGTACATCGGATGCAGTCTTCAACTCGATCGCTGCGATTTCAAACGGCAGAATGCGGACAATCGCAATAGTCAGGAGTAAAACGACAGCCGTCAGGATCGCTGCCAGATAGTAACGGATTTTGCCACCCTGTGAGGTCAGCAGCAGGTCACCAAAACGCTCCACTGCACCGATGATGCCCCCAAAAATCTGTGTTCCACTGGTCAGCGTGGGCAGCCGCCATGCCAGCCACCAGCGGCGCGTCAGAAACACGGCTGTCCCTATAGCCAGTGCCGTCATACTCAGCACGAACGCCAGATTGATGCCGCCCGGCGGAAAGAGATAGAGACTGGCGGGTTTGCCTAACGCTGGCTCGATCAATGGCGTGATCAAAGGACCTATACCGATACCTGTCACGATGGAAGTGACTGCCAACAGTGCCGGTCCGATCACCATCAGGCGAGGAAGTTCATGCGGGTGAAGCTCGACCCCATCATGCGGTGCGCCAGGGCGGACAAAAACATCCCAGAAGAGACGCAGTGCGACGGTCACCGTGAATGCCGCGCTGAGCACGACGATGATCAGAGCCAGCGGATCGATTTCGGCGGCTTCGATCAGCAGTTCCTTCGCCACGAAGCCGAACAACGGCGGCACACCCGCCATCGACAATCCGGCGACCAGCGTGACCAGCGCAAAACCCGGCATGGATCGGCGCAGCCCACCCAAAAGCAGGATGTCGCGCGTCCCAGTCGCATGATCGATGGCACCCGCGATAAGGAACAGTGCGCATTTGTACAGCCCATGTGCGAGAATACCGACGAATGCTGCTTTCAGCCCTTCTCCACCTGGTAAACCGATCAATGCCACGAATGCACCGAGCTGGCTGATGGTCGAATAGGCGAGCATTGCCTTGAGATCGCGCTGACGCAGTGCCAGCACAGCGCCCATCAGCAGGGTAATGATCCCGAATACCGGGAGAACGGTCGTCCAGAGCAGGGTATCCCCCAATGCGGGGGAAAGCCGCGCCAGCAAGTAGATGCCTGCTTTGACCATCGTTGCAGAGTGCAAAAAGGCGCTGGCAGGGGTGGGTGCAGACATCGCACCGGGCAGCCAGAAGTGCAGCGGAAACTGTGCGCTTTTGCTGAAGCACCCGATCAGAATCAGGATGACCATGGCGGTGTACCAAGGATGAGCGCGCAGCACATCCCCATTCGCCAGCAGGTCGGCAATTTGGAGCGAACCGCCTGCGCCGCCCATCAGCAGCAAGCCGACCAGGAGCGCCAGCCCGCCGCCACCCGTGATCATGAGCGCCTGTGACGCGCCACGCCGTGCTGCCGAGTCGCCACCGTAGAAGCCGATCAGCAGAAACGAGATGATGCTCGTTGCTTCCCATGCGATGAAAAGCGTCAGGACGTTGCCTGCCAGGACAAGTGCTAACATGCTCCCGGTGAACGCCAGCAGCAGCGCAAGAAATCGTGACGCTGTGCGTCCATCCTCGAAATACTGCCCGGCATAGAACATAACTGCCGCACCAATGCCGGTGATCAGCAGAACGAACAGCAGCGCCAATCCATCGACATAGATCGAAAGTGTCAACCCGATTTCTGGTATCCAGGGAATGTTCAACGACGATGCGCCCAAGACGGTCACGGAAGACAATTGGAGCAGCGACATGATAAAGAGCGTGAGCATTGCCAACGCGCTGATCGTGCCAACGGTAGAAGCGCGCATTCTTGCAAAGCTGACCAGAACTGCGAGTAGAAACGGAAGCAGGATAACCAAAGCCAATACCATTACGGCTCCTTATACAACCGGTGCAATAAATGGGGCAGTACACGGCAGTTGACTGTCGTGTATGACCGAATTACTGGAATCGAAGCAGCGTTCAGGAACGCTGGGGCAGACGATTGTCGTCTACGAGCTGCCAACCATCGTAATTCTGGAGAGCAGGAGAGGGGAAAACACAAATGGGCGGGGCGATAACGGTGGATGCAGGTTCGGCAGCGCAGTATACCCCTTCATGACGTGGGGCGGTGACTCCGCCTGAGGGGATCATAATCAGATGGATAACTGCTGAAGTCCCGATATTCTGCATCGTGTTCCATGTAAAACCATGCGCTCGTCGCAGGGACTATAGAAAATTGCTCGCTCGTTGTCAATAGAAATCGCTGCAATCAGCGGACCCAGGAAGAGAATTCCTCGCACAACCACCGCGCGGCGACCCCACAGCGCGTGACCCTGCCTGTCAAACACCAGAGGGCGAGCGGGAAAGGTTCTTTGAGGCACTGGGGATTTGACAAACACCGTCGTTGCCACTTCGGCTGTCATCATTGGCGGGGTGTGCTATACAAAGTGCCAACTCGTAAATAGTGCAATGGCGAGTTGGCACCTGTTTTGTTTCAAAACTATCTTTGGAACAACTGAACCAGAATGGTTATGGCATCCAGCGTGGTCACAGGTCACGCGCAGGATCATCAGTGAGTCTGCGGACATCGCTCCCGTCAGTATTCATTGTGTACAGATCGCCTGCGCCACTCCGCTTCGAGGAGAAAGTAATGCGCGTCCCGTCCAGTGACCAGGCAGGTTCGCCGTCCCAGGCGGGATCATCTGTCAGACGAACAGGGTTGCCGCCATCGGCATCCGGGTAGCGATGCTGCGGATTCTTCGCCGTCGCCTTCTGTATGACCCGGTTGATCACGGCGGCGATCTGACGTTCTTTGTCGAGGATGCTCTCGATCAGCTCTTCGGGTGAACGGTGCGCCAGATCAGCCGCGCGTTCGGGTTGCTGACATCCAGACTGATCGGTTGCAGTCTGCGATTGCGCTCACCGGACAATCGGCAGGCGAATACAGGATGCCAGTATTTTGCCGTGAGAAACCTGCCAGACAGGATCGCCCTGTGCCGGAATACGCGCAAACGTATCGCTGTCCGCGCCTGCAAGCGCGACACGGATACGATGTCCGCGTCGGATGAGTACCGAAGTCGGCTGTAAGCCGAAGGTCAGTTCGACAAATTCACGCTGTGGCAATGGATCAGCATCAGCACGTTTGAACGTGCGGTAAGGCATCCCACTCCAGTAAGGCGTGGGCTGGGAAGACAACTGACGATGCAATCCGCGAAGTTGTCCTTCGGTGACGTAGCGCACAATCCCTTTTTCATCCACATCTTCGAGATATACGAAAAATGCGCCATCGTTATGCGTAGATGCGACGTACAGCGTAACGACAGGATAGCCCGTAATTTCGAGATCAGATTCGAGAGGCGCGGATGTATAAGTCAGCAAACGGCGATCTTCGCCGGCACGATCCGGGTAAATGAGCGGTTTTGCCATTTGCGTGTGCCATCGGTTCGTGCGCCCGGTCGTCGCGTCGAAATCAACTGTATAAGTATCACAGGCATCATCAGTCGGCATTTCCAGCGAGATCCCGCTTTGTGCCCGAAAATACCATGTTTGGATATCGGTATCGGGCAACGGGAAGCTATCGGTCTGTTTCCATTTCTCCTCACCGAGTGTGTAATAAAAAAGCACGTTGCCGGATGGAGATTGATCTTTTTTGAGTGTTTGCTCGAAGAACTGAGCCACAGCCGACCACTGCTGTTCATGAAGCGGGCTGGGTTCCGCCTGCGGCTTACAATATGGACTGCCATGTGCGGTCATTTCATGTTTCCAGGCGCCGATGACTGCAATCTGCGGATTACTCAGCGTGTTGAACGACCGTAAAACAGTGTCGGCTGTCGTTGCATCAAGCCAGCTTCCCCAGGTAAAAATCGCGCCGCCAGAGGACTCGATTTCAGTTTGACGTCTGAAAATACTGAAATCATCAAGGGTCACTCCACTATTACCGAAAGAATCATCACGGAAGGTTATCTGTGAGATGGCTGTGTGAACATCACTGTTGAACTGATGATCGCGTAGTGCCTGAGTCAGGATCGTGCGGGATTTGCGGTCTGCGTCCACGGGACGAACCCCTTTGACAAACAACCGCGCCGACCATGGGAAAAGACTGCTCATCCTGTTGTTATCGAGCAGTTTATTGCTTTCGCTCCACTGGTGGATGAAAGCAGTGTTGAAAATACCGCCCGGCAGAGCAACATCTGTATAGATGTCGAACTCATATTCCATCGGTGCTGCACTTTTAACGCCTTTAACGCCAGAAGCCAGCAAATACTGGGCAGTTGAGCCTTCGTAGGAAATGCCAACCGCGCCAGCATTGCCATTACACCAGTGCTGTTCCAGCGCCCACTCCACAACGACACCATAATCCGTCAGTTCATCGGCTGACCACGGATAACGATTGACACCTGTGGATGCGCCTGTACCCCGCGCATCCGCTACCACGACCGCGAAACCCCGTGCTACCAGATAATCAACGATTGCTTCCCGTGGACCGATCAGCGCTTTGTTGGGCTGGTCGGGAACACGTAGTTCCATACTGCGCCAGTAACGCGCCATAATCATCACAAGTGGCAGGCGCGTATCTGGCGCACGGTCGGCAGGGAGCATCACGTCGATGGCGATCTGTGTGCCGTCGCGCATCATCAGATATTGCGAGGTCGATTTCACTTTCCTGTACACTTTCTCAGGAGGATGAGCGAATAAATCCGATATTTGTTGCCGTTTTTGATCTTTCACGATGACTCCCTTATTCATGACGATTGCAAACGAGAACAACCTTGCCCATAACAGCATTCGTTTCGAGTAAATGGTGGGCATGAGCGACTTCGATCAGAGGAATGTGCTGTGCGACGATGGGCTTAAGTTTTCCCTGCACCAGAAGGTCGAACAGTCTGGACAAATCCTCACGACACCACTGTGGCAAACTGTAGTCCGCTCTGGTGATGCTATAGTTCATGACCTGTCTTTTGTCAGGAATAAATTTCAGTGCTGAACCCACAACCAAGCCGGAGATCAGGTCAGATTTATTGCCGACTGCCAGCGTGTGTGCCCCATAAGTGACTAATCGCCCGGTACGGTTGAGCGTTCTATAGGATTGCCACAGGTGAGTTCCACCAATCGGATCGAACGCCGCATCAACGCCACCGTCGTTCGACTGAAGGATACGCCTGACGAAATTCTCGGTTTTGTAATCAATCGGAATTCCGCCCAGATCGTCTACCAGTTTATGTTTGCTGTTAGATGCCGTACCGTAAGTTTTCAGTCCATCCAGCCTGCCCAGTTCAAGCAGTGCCGTGCCGACTCCACCAGCCGCGCTGTGAACCAGAACGGACTCGCCTGTTTTCACATGAGCAGTGCGATGAAGCATCTGGTCCGCGACTACATAGTTCATCACCAGGCAGACTGCCTGTGCGGGGTCTGCACCCGGAGGCACAGGCACCCATTCTGAAACAGGCAAACAGATAAATTCGGCATAGCCGCCAACCATTGACAAAGCGGCGACCATTTGTCCACTTTGAAGCGTGGTGACGTTTTCGCCAGGTTTATCGACGATACCCACGATGTCGTATCCCGGCGTGAAGGGAGGCTTTAGCGCTCTGCCTGCCCACCCTTCACGTTTTAGAATGTCTCCCCAGGCGACACCCGCAGTCAGAATCTTGACGCGAACTTCGTCTGGCTGAGGTTGAGGCAGTTCATCCTCTATCACCTGAAGCACTTCTGTTCCACCATAACGCGAGACCACAATGCGCTTATATTTCATCAGCTACGATCCCATCTTTTAGTATTCGGCTTCGATACGCTGAATGGTTTCATCCAGCCATCGCACATAGGCTTCCTCAACCAGTTCACCGTTGCGACGGGTGACATCCCAGAACAGCGCATCGCGTTTGAGTTCAGGGCGCTGTTGAGTACTCTCATTGATCAATGCGACGATTTCGTTCCGATACAGGCTCAACTGCCGCTGGTGCAGGGAACGTTGCAGGCGCAATTGAGTCAGAACAGTTTCTTTGTCTAACTGCGCGGAAAAAAAGAGTCGCACCAGCAATGAGTCTTTGGCAGGTGAGATCTCGATCATGAGTTCTGCCAGCCAGGTCTGCAGGTCGGCTCGACCTGTCGGGGTAATATGATAAAGGCGGCGATCGGGACGGGTATCCTGCTCCTGAATTTCAGATGTGAGTAACCCCTCTTTTTCGAGCATGTCCAGTGTGCGGTAAATCTGACTGGTCTGTGCAAACCAGAAGTGCCTGGTGGAGCTATCGACGAATTGCTTGAGCTGATAGCCAGTCAATGGCTGATAGCTCAACCCACCCAGAAGAACGTATTTCAACACGACAGAATTATCCCTTGCGCAGTCTTGCAACACAGCCCATATTCCATTTATCATATATGATAAATGGAATAATGACAACAGGGAAACAGGGTCGTGGTTGGAATTTAACTTTTACTCGGCAGATTTGTTTTGAGGCGGGTTTTTCTGACGGACTATGACCGCCCATCGGCTTCGCCATTAGACTATGGCGCGGTCGTCGAGCGCCAACGCGCGACGGCGTGATCCCGGTGTGGCGGATGCAGCGCGCGCACGCTCACACGCGCCAGGGTGGAAAGCTGTTTGACGGTCTACATCGGGCATGTCCCTCCTTTCGGAAATGAGCATAACCCCCTGACGTTACGTGAGAGTCAAGGGGGTGATCAGGGGAAATAATGGAGAAACTATTTAAGTCTGCCATAGAACAGGTGATGGTACTTGTGGAGCGAATTGAAGCAAACTTTGGTAGCCCTACACACCAATTCATGCCCCTTCCCTGTTGACAGCAGCACAAAGCCAGCGTACTATACCAATAAGTTAATTAACCACATGGTTAAATACGAGAAAGGTTTTGCAGGATGAGGGACTCTCTCGGCACAACCTTTGCCGCGCTGGCCGATCCCACCCGGCGTGCGATTCTGGCGCGGCTGGCACAGGGAGAAGCAACTGTGAAGGAATTGGCAGAACCCTTTGCGATGAGCCTGCCCGCCGTATCCAAGCATCTGCGGGTGCTGGAACGCGCCGGGCTGATCACGCATGGACGCAAGGCGCAGTGGCGACCATGCCAGATCGATGCAGCGCCACTCAAAGAAGCGGCGGATTACATCAGCCTGTATCGACAGTTGTGGGAAGGTCGCTTTGATCGGCTCGACACGTATCTAAATTCGCTGAACAACGAGGAGAATGCACCATGACACAGCCCGGAACGCATGACACGATGGCAACCCGCACTTTGACGATTGAGCGGGTGTTCAACGCGCCACGCGAAAAGGTGTTCACCGCGTTCACGGACTGCGAACATCTGATGCACTGGTGGGGTCCGCACGAATGGCCACTAGCGCACTGCGATATAGATTTTCGCGTAGGCGGCACTTGGCACTACGCGATGCGCGAAACCGCCACCGGGAACGAGTCGTGGGCACTGATGCTGTTCGACGAGATCATCAGCCCGGAATTCATCCGCTATCGTGACGTGTTCTCAGATGCCAACCGTACCATCAATACCGATCTGCCCGAATCCGCCTCGACGCTGCACTTTTACGCCGAGGGAGACAGCACGCGCGTGGTCAGTACGTCGATGTACGCCGATGCAGAGTCGCTCAAAAAAATGCTGGAAATGGGGATGGAGCAGGGCTTCAAAGAGATGTGGGATCGGCTGGACGCTTATATCACGCGCTGAAGGCGCGCGACAGCCTGACGCGGCAGATGCTGCCATACCGCATCCGCCGCGTGCAGCGCTCACGATTGGATCGGCGCGGGATTGTTCAAGATTTCTCCACTCATCGAACGCGCACGGCGCAGATGACTGACTTTTCTAACACTGGGAGTAAAAGTCACAGAACGTGCGCCGGATTCTGTGTTCAGCACCCGGCGCACGGCGAAATTAGTACCCTTCCGTGTCGTAGGTCACGCCTGCGAAGCGGACAGCATCAGGGGTGAGCGCGGCGGCGGCTTCGCGGTCGTCGTTCAGTTCTGCCAGCAGGAACGCCGTCGTGAAATGGCTGATCAGGTCATGCGCTCGATCCATGTCCCATACTGTGTCGGAACAGAAGGCATAGAACCCAACTTCGGCGAACAGAGGAAAATCGTCGCACGCTGTGCCGAAGATCATGTGCTCGGCATTTTCGAACCCGACACGAACACGGTGCGCACTGGCGACATGGTTATAGGTCATTTCCGTGCCCCAGGCACAGGGGGTGCCCGTGTCGGCAGTGCCGCCGAGTGCCATCACAGGCACTGTGACGTTCGCCAGACCCGATTCACCGAAGAAATAGGCATCTCCCGCCATCGGCACGATGGCATCAACACGCGCGTCACCCCACGAGTCCCACAATCCATCCGGGATCGCATCCAAACCTGCCAGTGTCGCCATGTCGCTCGCATAGGGCAGTATCAGCCCACACAGCCACACCGAGGGATCGCCGGCTGCCTCCGCCGCATCGCAAAACGTTGTCATTTCGGACAGGTTCAGCGTTGCACCCGCCATCGCCAGCGCAGTATAGCCGCCATATGAATGACCGACTACGGCAATCTGCGACATGTCGATCAGCTCCGTCCACGCACCATTCACCGTCTGTGCTTCGGCATAATCCAGCACGGCACTGATGTCATTTGGGCGTACAATCGCGCCTCGCCAGAAGGTACTGAGCGACTCGTCAACGCGCTCAGCATGTTCCAGCGCGATGACCGCGAACCCATGCGATGCCAGATGTTCGGCAAGCCACGCATACGCGCTGCGTCCGACTCCGAAGCCCGGCGAGATGACCACCAGCGGATAGGGCGCGCCTGTCGTGTCGGGGGTGGCATCGGCGAGTGCTCGCCCACTGATCGCTGCGCTCATCCCCGCCAGCATATCCAGCTTGATCACACAGGGATACTGAATCGCTTCATCCACGCTGTCGGTATTCAGTGCGGGATACCGCAGGGTGAGATCGAGAGGGGCGCCATCCGCGACCACCAGATCGCGTGTGCCCACTGGGAACATGCCGCGCACGCCATACGTCGGCGCATCAGGTCGGTTACCCACCGCCGCTGGTACTGGCTCCTGTGCCTGTGCCGTAATGCCTGCCAGCAGGCAAACCAGCATAAACGCTCGTGTGAACATCTTCATTGTGCAGCCCTTAGAAGCATATGATTACGATACGGGTAGCATATGCTGGCGGCAGTGTGGAGGGGTAGACACTTTGGTGTGTTGCCGGAGTGTTGTTTTGTGAGACTTAGAGCAGTCCTAATGCACGCGCCCATGCGACCGCCTCGGTGCGCCGTTGCACACCAAGCTTTTCGAAAATACGACGGTTGTGACCTTTCACCGTATCGAGTGCCAGATAAAGCTTGTCACCAATCGCACGGTTGGATAAGCCTTGTGCGACAAGTTGCAGTAGGGCAAGTTCGCGTGCCGTAAGTGGGTCGCGCAGCGCGTGGGGTGCGCGTGTGGGTGCAGTTTCACTTTTGATCAGGGTGGCGAGCGTGCGGATTGCGAGGATTTGCCCTGCAAACTGGTTCACATGGGCGCGCTTTTCGGCGTGAACGAGGATGTCCGCCGCCCGATCAATATCGCCTCGTGCCAGCGCCAACCGTGCGCGCAGCACCTCGACCTCGACCGCCGTTTCGAGATGAGCGATCGGAGATGCCAGTCGCGCGCACGTTTCGGCATAGCCTTCGGCAGTCTCCAGATCGCCACGAGCATAGGCGAGACGCGCCAGACCAAGGTGCGCTTCGCACGCCGCGATCACTGGCAGATCGCTTGCCAGCATCAGGACACGCCGATACAGTGCATCAGCACGATCCGAATGTCCCTCAAGTTCTTCGATCTGACCAAGGGAGGTTACCACCGCGACGGTGATCAGGGTATTGCCAGAGGCTTCGCTGATCGGCAGTACTTCCGTATATGCCTGACGCGCCGCTTTATACTCGCCGCGCAGCTGATGTGCAAAGCCAAGTGTATACAGAGCGGAAGTCCTCATCCCGATACTGCCTGGTGCGAGATGATCGAGAGCCTGGCGCGACTGGCTGTAGATAGTGTCTGCATCATTGGTGTTGATCGCCATTGTGGCGCGAATGGCGGCGATTCGCTCTCTCAGGTCGAGCGTGCTTTCGACGGTCGGCAGGGCTCCAAGTGCCCTTTCTGCCGCTGCCAGCTTCGCCTCGACCTGTTCCATCGCTTGTCCGTCGATCATACTCGCTGAGGCAAAGGTTACCCACAGCGACGGACGCGCATCCAGTATTGAGGTGGGCAGCGACTCCAGCCAGCGCAGAACCGGTACGACCAATCCACGATAAGCGAGCGGCATTCCATCCCCTTCAATCAAACGTTCGGAGGTGGCGAAGTCGTGCGCGGCGGTAGCATGCTGAAACGCTTCCAGCGCCGAGCCGTGCGTCTCATGCCATATACTCGCACGGCGATGTAATGCCGATAAATTGGGAAGCGTCGCGCGCGCCCGCTGACGCAATACATCCGCGAACAGGTGATGATAGCGAACCAGTGCCGCTCTCCATCAAGCGCTACAAGGAAGAGATTAGCGCGGTCGATACGTTCCAGCATCGCTTGTCCACTGCCCAGCGGATCATCTGTGATTGCATCGCACAGCGCAGCGCACATGCGGTCAAGGATGGCGGTGTGCAGCAGGAAACGCTGTATATCTGCGGGTTGGCGTTGCCACACTTCCTCAGGCAGATAATCAACGACATGCGCATGACCGCCCGTGAACGACTCGATGATTCCCTGCGAGTCCGGCTGATCGCGCAGGGAAAGGGCGGCAAGCTGTAAACCAGCTATCCAACCTTCAGTGCGATCAGCAAGTGTGGCGATGGCATCGGACGAAAGAGGGAGCGCGGCACGCTTGAAGTAATCCGCCGCTTCATCCCTCGTGAAACGCAGATCGGCGGCGCGCAGTTCGACAAGATTACCCTGCGCACGCAGTCGTGCCAGTGCGAATGGCGGTTTTGTGCGACTGGCGATCACGAGGTGCATCGAGGCAGGCATATGCGTGATGAAAAAGCGCATCGCGTCGTCGATTAGTTCGCTTCTGATGGTGTGGTAATCGTCCAGCACCAGGATAAAGGGAATCCCCGCGTGCGCGATCTGATTCGCCAGCGTAGTCAGCAACACCTCAGCGGGCGGCATGGTGGTGGACAGGGAATCGATCAGCCCATTTCCGATACCAGGAAGAACGGTTCGCAACGCGGCGATCAGGTAGGCAAAATAGCGTATTGGCTCATTGTCGGCTTCATCAAGCGAAAGCCAGGCGACGGCGCGATCCTGCGCAGCAAGTCACGCGCTCACCAGTGTCGTCTTGCCAAATCCGGCGGGGGCAGACACCAGCGTGAGCGTGCGCGGGAACGACGCATCCAGGCGGGCAAGCAGGCGCGGACGCGGTACGGCATCCGGTCGTGGGGTGGGGACGTGCAGTTTTGTGACAAGAATTGGGATCGACATGTGACAATTATACTGCACCGAAGTTTCAGCGAACCACCGTATGGTCGGGGTGAGGAGGCATAAAGCACCTTTTTTTATGCCTCACCCTGGATGTGTCTGAGCAAAACGCTCAGCCGAAGCGCCAGTAACTGTCTGCCTCGCTGCTCAGGGACACACTTTCACCCAATATACGGGGCGTACCTGACCCTAGACGCAGTGGCACTTCCGCCCCGTCACGTACAAACACCGGGATTTTTTCGGGTGATGAGTCGAGTGTAATTTGCCTATCGCCTTCATACACCGCTTGCGTCCACAAATGATGCCATGTGCCCGGTGGTAAATAACCCGTCCATGTCGTCATACCGGGTTGGACAACAGGGCAAACGAGCAAATCGCGCCCGAAGAAGTATTGTATTTCATCGGCATGGGGCGTGAACAACCGCAGCGCTCGCATAAACGGTTCCCCCGTTAGCGCGCAGTGCTGCGCCTCCTGCCAGATGTACGGCATCAGGTTGTGCCGTACATGCGTGAGAAAGCGCAAATGTTCCACGACGCGCTCATCGCCCGTGCGCGCGGCAATATTCCAGGGGGTGCGGTCGTGGCTCGGTTCGCGGTGGGCGTTGTATTCGGAGTGGTATTGAAACACCGGACAGAACGCCGCCATTGCCGCTGCGCGCACGTATAATTCGGCGGAGGGTATTTCGCCGCTGAATCCGCCAAAATCCCAGCCCCAGAACGAGATACCGGAGACTGCCGCCGACAATCCCGCGATGATCGAATGGCGAAGTGCATCCCAGGTGGAATTTTCGTCACCCGCCCAGTGCAAGGGTGCCGTTTGCGATCCGGCAAATCCGGCGCGGCTGAAGGTGATGGACTTTCCCACCCCGTCAGCGTGATGCGCATTGGCGAAATCATAGTAAGCTTGGGTGTAGAGTCGAGGATACTCGTTCCACAATTCATCGCCTCGCCGCCCATCGGCGAAGCGGGTGCGGCTGCCCCACAAATGTTCGCCGCCATCCGTCTTGAAACCGTCTATGCCGATTTCATCGAGCAAATACTGGCGCTTGCCCAGCCACCACGCCCGCTCCGCTTCGCTTGTCGGATCCAACAACCAGCCGCCGCGAAACCAGAACGGTCGCACCGCGTAAGGGGTGCCATCCGCCTCGCGCACGCCGAAATTCTGCGCGGCGTAATGGGCGCGGTCGGCATCATGTTGGGCATGAGGCGCATCGGACTTCTTGAGAACGGGCACTTGCCAGAGCAAAACGCGCACACCGCGTTCATGGAGCGCATCCACCATCGCTTTAGGATTGCGCCACTTGCCCGTTTTCGGGAAGGTGAAATCGGCGTAGTGGGGACGCTCACCGCCGGGATGCGAATCATATTGTGCATCATTCCAGATATAAAACGTGGTTTCGTCGCTCCATGCCTCGATGACCAGCACCGAAGGTGGAATATCAAGGTCGAACGAGGTTTGGACTTCGCGTTCTACGCGCGCCTGAGTGTTCCACTCGTTGCCACTCATCCACAACCCGAATGTCCACAACGGGGGGAGGGGTGGAAGTCCGGTCAAGCCCGTGTAATCGCGGATGATGCTGATGGGGTCGCCCGTGAAAAGGTGCAATTGGAGTGCGCCATCCTCGCCGATGTCTGCTTCCAATGTCCATACATCGGCTGCTTTAGCGGCGAGATCGAACTGCATCCATCGGGAACTCTCGACATACAGTCCGTACCCGGCGGATGAGAGCAAAAACGGGATTGGCATATACGTGCGGACGCCCTGGTTTTTGTACTGCTCGTAACAGCGTACATCCAGCGTCTGCCCTCGCAAATCGAACGTCCTGAAGCGCTCGCCCAAGCCGAAGAACGCTTCATGGGGCATCGCGTTGAACGTCAGCCGAACGCGGCGCACGCGCGTGCCATCGCCCAGATACTCGATCCGTTGTACAGGTGGAAATGATGTTGGTAGCGCTGTGGGGGCGATGGTTTCCCCGTCGGGTGTGACGATCATCCGCTGCCCATCAAATGTCGCGCTCCCTGCCGTGTACCAGCGTTCGCCCATGATGACGAACGCCAGACTCTGCGCTCGTTCACCTGTATGGCTCACGGCTTGGATTTGATAGGTGAGTGTATCTCCGAACGCCGGACCGACGAGTTGTGCTTGCCAGACATCCTGTTCTCGCCGCTCGATGCGTTCCAGAAATTCTGCGCCCACGCCTTCTTCCTGGCGCGTTTGCCAATCGGTCTGGGGATGCGCATCGATACCCGGCTGCGACACACCATTCAGCCATTGGTGAACTGTAACGTTCGCCACTGCGCCGGGCGGTTGTGTGGCGATGCCTACAGTGAACACTTCGCCTGCCAGCGGTTGGCGCGGGAAGCGTTCATGCGGGAGCGACTCGTAAGGATGTTCGCCGCCGAATGGTTCGTGCAGTACAATCACCTGAAAGGATGACATCATCGGCAGCGCCCCTTGAGCTGTGCGTGCAGAATTAAATACATTAAGAAAACAAGACACGAGGGGGCGTAACACGCACCCCCTCGCTCAATGCCGGCAGTCTTGCTACTGAATCAGCGCGTCGAGTTCGGTTTTTGCCTGGTCGAGCGCCTCTTGCGCGGTCAATTCGCCATCGACCACCTGAGTAAGGAGTGCGTTGATCGTATCCTGCATCTCGGTCTGGCGCTCGATCACGGGCGGCGTGACCGGGCTTTCCAGTGCGGTGAAGACGGCGGCGCGGTTCGTCGGCGGGGTGAGCGCCAGGTATTCGGCGAAGTATTCCGGCTGATCGAGCGCGGGCAGTTCCCAACCCGCCTCTACTCGTATGGTCGCTGCCGTCTCACTGGCGGTCAGGTATTCCGCCCAGCGTGCCGCCGCTTCCGGCGCGTCGGTGGTAGCGGACACGGCAACCCCGTTGGCGAAAAAGTGATGGGCGTTCTGATTGATGGCGGGTTCTATCTGAATATCCCAGTTGAACGTCGCTTCCTGAAATGCGCCGAACATCCAGATACCCGTAACCAGCATCCCTAGATTGCCGCTAAGGAACAACTCGGAGTCAGACACACCAGAGAGTTCCGCCGCTGTCGGCATCAGCCCGTCATCGAGAAAGCTGACCATCAGTTCAACTGTCTCCACACATGCAGGCGAGTTGATTGTGCTTTCAGTCATCTCAGCGTTGAAGAATTGGCATTCGCCATTCTGTGCAGCTTTCTTGTAGAACTCGTAGAACTGCACAGGCGAATACAACCCGTAGACATCATCGCCCATTGCGCCTATGGCTTCCGACGCAGTACGCACATCGTCCCACGTCCATTCCGTCGTCGGGTATGTGATGCCTGCCTGATCGAACAGGTCGGCATTGTAATAAAGCAGCACAGTCGAGAAGGTTTCGGGCAGTGCCAACTGTTCGCCCTCGTACTGGAAAGCTTCCAACGCACGCGGGTAATATGGAGCATCGCCCGTCACCAAATCGTCAATGTTCATCAGCGTGTCATTGGCGGCATAGGTGACGAAGTTTTCATAATTCAACTCGAACACATCCGGCGCATCGCCGCTGACCACATCGGCTTGCAACAGCGTGAAATAATCGGAGAACGGCGCGGTTTCCACCTCAATCGTCACACCGGGATTGGCTTCCTCGAACCCGGCGATGATGTTGTCGAGTTCTTCCAGATAATCTGGCGCAGCGGAGAAAGTGAAGTAGCGCAGCGTCGTTTCTTCCTGTGCGGCGATGGTGCCCACGAGCGATGCACTGAGCAGTGCAGAAGCAACCCCGAGTAAAGCGATCCTTTTGGCGAAACGGTGTTTCATCGTGAACATCTCCTTCATAAAGAGAAAACCATTTGTTGGCACACAGGCAACCAGCGCCTGATAAACCCAAATCGGATGCCGCACTACCCTTTAATGCCGCTCCCGACGACGCCCGCGACAAACCATCGCTGCGCGAGGAGATACACGATCAGGATAGGGACAATGGCGACGACGCCGCCCGCCATGACCATATTCCATTCGGTCAGGGCGCGTGGACCGCCTTGCAGAGCCGCCAATGCAACCGGCAGCGTCATCACATTTTCCTGTCGGGCGACGAACAGCGGGAACAGATAGGCATTCCACCAGCCCATAAACGAGAAGATGACCAGTGTTGCAAGTGCGGGCTGTACCAGTGGCAGCGTGATACGCCAGAAAATGGTGAAGGGATTTGCCCCATCCACCAATGCCGCCTCTTCAAAATCGGCGGGCACGCTCAGCAGCGCCTGGCGCAATAAAAATGTTCCGAATGCGCTGAACAGGCCTGGCACAATCAGCGCGGGATAGGTGTTCACCCAGCCCAGCGATTTGACGAGGATGAACTGCGGGATGACCAGCACCACCGCCGGGATCATCATCGTTGCCAAATAGAGTGTGAACACGACGTTACGCCCGCGCCAGTGCATCCGCGCGAAGGCGAACGCTGCCATCGCTGAGATGATCACCTGCCCGACCGTGCCGACGACGGCGACAAAGGTGCTATTGAAGAAGACGCGCGCCAGATCGATCCGTTCGCCAAGCTGGGCGTAGCTTTCCAGCGAAAGCGGGTTCGGGACGAGATCGGGCGTGGTATCGAGGATGTATGCCTGGGGTTTGAGCGAGGTGCTGAGCATCCATAGAAAGGGCAGCACCATCATCGCCACAAGGATCGCCATTGCCGCATAGACCAGAAGTGCGCGCGCTAATGCCCCAGGCGAGAACATATGGACGTTGGAAGCCGTAGACCGACGGCGGGATGACACGAGCGACCTGGACGTGTCGGTTGCCATTTCAGACTCCCTCATCGTAAACCCAGCGTTTCTGCAGCCGGAATTGCAAAAACGTGATGGCGAAAATGATGCCGAACAATACCCAGGATAATGCCGACGCATACCCCATGCGGTTGTACATGAAGGCGTTTTTGACCACCTCGGTCACTATCACCTCGATCTGACGGTCAGCGGCGCTATCCCGCATCGGCATCAGATAAATTTGCTCGAACACTTGAAAGTAATTGATAAGGAGCGTGATAACGATGAAGAACATCGTCGGGCTGAGCAGTGGCAAGGTGATACGGCGCAGAAGCTGCCAGCGATTCGCTCCGTCGATTTGTGCGGCTTCATAATAGGTTGGCGAAATCGCCTGCAGCCCGCCCAGATAGATCAACGCGATGTAGCCAACATCCTTCCAGATACTCGTGATGACCAGCGCCACAATTGCGCTTTCCGGTTGAAACAGCCACGCAGGACCTTCAATGCCGACCGCGCCCAACGCAATATTGATCAGCCCGTATTGCGGATTGAAGAGCCATTTCCAGATGAGCGAGACGACCACCCATGAAGCGACGACGGGCAGAAAGGTTGCGGTACGCACCAATACCATGCCGCGCACGCGCGTGTTGAGAAACAGCGCCAGCGCCAAGCCGAGCAGAAAAGCAGATGGCAGATACAGAGAGATGATCACCGCCGTCGTGCGCAGAGCCGCCCAAAAATGAGGATCGTTGAACAATTCTGTGTAATTGCCGATGCCGATCCATTCCGGCGGCGAAAGCAAATTCCAATCGTGCAGCGAATACCACAGCGAAGACAGGATCGGGGAGATGGTGAAAACCATCAGTCCAATGAGGCTGGGGAGCAAAAACAGCCCCACCCAAAAATACTTGTTGACCCCACGCAGACCTGCCATTTTGTACATCCTTTACTCGATGAAAAATCTTTGAAAAAATTTATGCGTCGCTGTTTGTCGCCCGTGAAGTCAGCATTTGTGCGGTCCCTGCCCCATATGGTGAGGCAAACACCTTGCTCATGACGAGGGATGCCGCGCCGCGCGCCCACGCCTGATCATCGGTCGGAACGATTTTTATCTCCACCTGATCGCACAGCCCGGCGAAGGTGTGCTGTTGCAAAGCCGCACGCATCGGCGCAAGCCGGAACTCGCCCGCCGCTACACCCTCCCCACTGACGATGATCAAGTCTGGCGAAAGCAGGTTGACCACCGAAGCCAACCCCATCCCCAACGCCATGCCACTTTCGAAAAGCAGCGCGCGCGCGAATGTGTTCCCCGCTTCGGCTGCTCGGATAACATCGGCAATTGTCAACGCCATATCGGGCTTAAGCTGCTGTTGGTAGGTAGAAACGATGGCAGGGTCGGCAGCGATGGCTTCCAACGTGCGTGTTTCCATGTGGCCATTTGCATCCAGGGTTTGCAGCACGATATGCCCGAACTCGCCTGCGCCACCGCGTGCGCCGCGATACAGCTGCCCGTGAACTACGATACCCATGCCCACGCCACGCCCAATGGTGACTACGATGAAATTATCGTGGTATCGTCCGGCTCCAAAGAGCTGTTCGCTGAGGGTGAGCGTATTGACATCGTTTTCAAGCAGGACGGGAAGGTTCAGTTGTGCCTGAATGAAGTCGGTAAGCGGGACATCACGCCAGCCAAAGAACGGGGAATGATGGACAATGCCTTCGGACGAGTAGATCACCCCTGCGAGACCGATACCGATGCCGAAGATTTGCTCGGATTGCCGATGCGCTGCGCTCTTGCCGATGAGCGCACGGGTGAAAGCGACGATTGCGGCGCTCACTTGCTGCGGTGTGCGAGTGGACGCAGGAAGGGTCGTCTCATCGTAGGTGAGCACGCGCGCGCCAAAATCCGTCACCGCGCCAATGATGCGATTTTCGGTGAGTTTCAAGCCGACGGCGTAGCCTGCGTGGGGGTTGAGCCGGAGCTGTACCTGCCGCCGCCCACCGGTGTAATTGCCCGCGCCTGCCTCGAACACCCATTGTTCTTCGATCAACTCGTTCATCAACCCGGAAACTGTGCCCACACTTAAACCGGAAATTTGCGTCAACCGGGTACGCGAAAGCTCGGATTCGCGCCTCAAAATATTGAGGAGCAAATTGCGGTTTATCGCTTTCATCAAATCCTGGTTGCTGCGTGAGTGAGCGGTCACTTCAAATATTTCATTGGATGAATTAAGTTAGGGTAGTGTATTGCAAATGCCAAATGGTGTCAAGTGTATCGTCGGTGGAGGACACACTTTAAAGTTCCCACTTAAATCAAGCAGTGCCAACAGTTACAGTTGATTGTCGTAATACCGATACTATCCTGTGTTCAGCGGTGAGTCCCGGAATGCCTGCACGAATTCCAACCGGATCGGGTCATTTGCCGGCAGAGCCAGGGCTGTTTAACCTGAGTTTCAAATGGTGTTGCAGCCCTCACCCCACCCCGTCTTGCTCAGGGACAACCACTAGTCGTTACGCTGTAAGTACACTGCTGTCCACACGAGGAGAAAAACACATGGGCAACCGGATTTTGCGCGCGATCGCCGTGTTCACCCTGCTGCTGCTACTGGCGGCGTGCCGATCGAGCGCGCCGACGCAGGACACCCGTCTCAGCTTCGATCTGCTGTCGATCATCCCGGAGACACTGATGGTTGGCGCGACCGAGATCACGCTGCGCGTCACCCGTGAGGGCGCGCCGCTGGCAAACGCCGCGGTGGCGATCACAGGCGATATGACCCACGCGGGCATGGAGCCGGTCTCAGCGTCGGCGCAGACCGACGCCGATGGCATCGTGCGTATCCCGATGGCATGGACGATGAGCGGCGATTGGGTGGTGCGCGTCAGCGTGACCGCGCCGGACGGCGGACTGCGCACGGGTGAATTCCCCTTGATCATCAACGACGCAGCGCCTCCTGGCTCATGAGCACGGCAGCGGGACGCACGGGCGTGCGCGCGCGGCGCGATCTGCTGCGCCTGCCCGTGCTTGGAGCGCTGCTGCGGCACCGTTGGGGGCGGCTGGCGCTGCAACTGCCCTTTCTGATCGGCGCGGCTGTGCTGGTCTATGATGGCTTCACCGGGGATCAACTGGCACCGCGTAATCTGGCGACGGTCGTGCCCTGGGTGCATGTACGCGGGATTCTGGTGCTGGCGCTGCTGCTGGGCGGCAATTTCTTCTGCATGACCTGTCCATTCACCCTGCCACGCACGCTGGCGAAACGGTTGAGCCTGGCAAGTCGGCGCTTTCCACGCGCGTTACGCGGCAAGGGCATTGCGATCCTCTCGCTGATCGGGCTGTTCTTCGCCTACGAATGGCTGAATATGTGGAGCAGTCCGCTGCTGACGGCGTGGGTGATCGTGGCATACTTCGCGGCGGCGTTCATCTTCGAGGCGCTGTTCAGCGAGTCGGCATTCTGCAAATACATCTGCCCGTTGGGATCGTTCAACTTCACTTATGCCGCCGTCTCCCCGACGCAGATCGGCGTGCATGACGCGGATGTGTGCCGCACTTGCGTCGGCAAAGAGTGTCTCAACGGCAGCTACGCCGCGCAAACGGTGATCCTGATCGACCAGATCGGCATCGATGGCGCCCCCGACCGGACGCACACGCACAGTCCACAGGGGACTCCCGGCTGTGGCACACTGCTGTTCGCGCCGCAGATTAAGGGCAATGCCGACTGCACGCTGTGTCTGGACTGTGCCAGAGCGTGTCCACACGAGAACGTCGGCTTGTTCACGCGCGCGCCGGGTGCCGAGCTTGTCCGCGCCGACGCCGCGCCCCGCCGCTGGGACAGCGCGCTGCTGATTGTGGTACTGACGGCGCTCGGACTGGTCAACGCCTTTGGCATGGTGCCGCCCGTGTATCCGCTGATGCAGGCGATCGCGTCGGCGTCGGGGCTGACACGCCTCGGGTTTACCGATCGCCTGGTCGAGGGGATCGCGCTTGCGCTGATCTTCGGGGTCGGCATCGCCCTGGTGGTACTGGCGACGATCGCGGCGACGTGGATAGCGCGGATGCTCACCCGCACCGCCAGGCGCGACACGCTGCGCGCTGCTTACACCGCCTTTGCCCCGGCGCTGGTGCCGATCGGCTTCGGCGTGTGGGGGGCGCATTACGGCTTTCACTTCCTGATCGGCTTCATGGATGCCGAGATCGTCGCGCTGATCCAGGTGATCGCACTGGTGGGCGGGTTTGCGGGGTCAATGTGGGTCGCGCAGACGATCGCCGCCCGGCTGTACCGCCGTGACGCGCTGATCGGGCTGCTGCCCTGGGCGCTGGTGATGCTGGCGCTGATGGGGGTCGGGTGGTGGCTGTTCAGTCTGCCGATGGAGATGCGCGGGACGATCGTGTTTGGGTGAGCGCGCCAGCGACGCGATTGTCGGACGCATCGTGATGCGTCCCTACAAGACCGCTTCTTCGATCTGGCGCGCCTCGTAGTGCTGGCGCGCGCTGAATACGTCGTCGAGATGGATTTCCGACCAGCGACACAGGGTTTTCAGCGGTTCGACCAGGGTGTCGCCGAGATCGGTCAGTGAATATTCCACCCGCAGCGGCGTCACCGGATACACCTTGCGCGTCACCAGCCCGTTTTGCTCCAGTTTCCTCAGCGTGAGTGTCAGCATCCGCGTCGATACGCCTTCTAAAAGGCGCTTCAACTGCGTGTGACGCAGCACCTTTTCGTGCAGATGATAGATGATCAGGATCGACCATTTATCCGCTACCAGTTCCAGCACGCCTCGCGGTCCAAAATCCTCGCGCTGCTTCAATGTCGGTTCCTTTTTGTACCCTGGTTTCATCGCTGTAACCATAGCACACAATAGTGCGTACAGACAATCCACACACCGGGTTCTAGAATAATTCCGCTGGCTGTACCGATTGTCAGCCGCCATTCAGGAAGGATGTCATCATGCAGGGTCGGATTCTCGTCACAGGCGCGACAGGCACCATCGGTCGTGAACTGCTGCACCAGCTTCGCTCGTCCACCGTAGCGGTGCGCGCCGGCGTGCGCACGCTTCCCAGTTCAGAGCCACAGACGCATGTCGAATTTGCTGCTATCGACTTCACAGAGCCAGACACACTGCGCGCGGCGATGCAGGGCGTGGACAAGCTGTTCCTGCTCACGCCGAATGCGTTCAACGCAGTCGAAATGGCGACGACGGCTGTCGCAGTGGCGAAGGAGACAGGCGTGACGCATATCGTCCGGCTGTCCGCTTACAGCGATGAAGAGGAGACCACCAATCCGCATCGCCTGGTCGAGAACGTCATCGAGGGGAGTGGGCTGCCTTACACCTTTCTGCGTCCGGGTCCGTTCATGCAAAACTTCGCGCTGGCATTTGGCGCGGCGATTCGCGCACAGTCCGCCCTGTACGAGCCGTTGGGCGATGCGCGCGTCAGCTATATCGACACCCGCGACATCGCAAAGGCGGCGGCGGTCGTCCTGACCGAGCCAGGGCACGAAAACCGCAGCTATCATCTGACGGGACCCGAAGCGCTGTCCGACACCGATATCGCGCGCATCCTGTCCGAGGTCACCGGGCGCACCATCCGGTATGTCGATATCAGCGAGGATGACGCCCGCAGTGCCTTCATCGGAATGGGGATGCCCGACATGACGATAGCGAATATCCTCCGCTTGTACGGGCTGATGCGCGTGGGCAAACGCGCTCAGGTATCGGATGCCATCGAGACCCTCACGGGCGCAAAAGCAGGCTCATTCCATACATTCGCACACGACCACCGAGACGCTTTCGTGTGACCGGGCAATCGGGACAAAGAGAATATCATGGCAGAGAACGCCCTGTTTCGTTTTCAGGTGGAATCGATCGTCGAGATCGCTGCGCCGGCTGAGGTGGTGTGGCGCACGCTGATGGGCTTCGACGAGTATACCCAGTGGAGCACCATGCTTCATTATGTTTCCGGTCGGGCGGTGGTAGGTGAAAAGATGACGCTGCGCCTGGTCATCCCGCAGGTGGTCGATTATAAATTCTCACCCACGATCGTCGCCGTAGAAGCAAATCGCCGCTTCGTCTGGAAGACGATCACCGGCGTACCCGGCATTTTCGACGGCGAGCATGGCTTCACCCTGGATCGGCTGAGCGATCGCCAGACGCGCCTGACCAATCGAGAAGTCTACAGCGGGCTGTTGACCCCTGTGATTCAGCGCACCGCCATGATGCGCGCCGCGCCAGCCGGGTTTGTCGCCATGAATCATGAAATTCAGCGGCGCGCCGAGTCGCTGGCTGTGCAGCGCGGGTGAGGACAATTTTCATTGACTTCTGATCTGGCTGCGCTATGCTGTAATTGAATCTGAGCCTCGGCGCATCCGAGTAGTAGGATTCCCCTGGGGAGCCAAAAGCTCCCCTCATGAGCGCGGAAGTATGAAATTCTGCGCGCTGTGGAAACCCGAATTCTTTACTTAAATCACGACGAAATTGTATCAACTCGTTGAGTGAGGCTTCCCTGCACCCCCTTCTCTGCCGGCGCAGAAGAGGACGCACCAAGGGACAGGTTACGGCATGCCGACCAATTCCACCGCGTCGATTTCGTTCCAACTGGCAATTTCCGCCTGATCGAGATAGATCACGACAAAATCGATCGGTACGCTGACAGCGCTGGCATCGACCGTGAACACACCAGGGCAGGGCGTATTGCCCACCGCGTCAGCGCTATCCTCCAGCGGCAGCACCCGATTCCGGTTCGCGCTATTGCCCACGTCTACCTGCACGATCGCGCCCGGATTGAAACTCTGATGGATGTTGATCGCCACCGGGATCACCGCCTGCTCGAATTCGACGGTCAGTATGGCGCGTTCACCCGTTGTTTCGGACGCCCAGGCGGTGGAAAAATCGCCGCAGGTCATGGTGTCAGGTTCGCCGATCGCCTGGATGAACCCCCAATCGACCTTGCCATACTGACTGCTGCCCGTCGCGGTACTCGCCCACTGACGCACAAAGTCGCCTCCTGGCTGGGGAGCGGACTGAGGTATCGGATTCTGGACGGTCTCCGTCAGCACCTGGATCGAATTGACGATCGCCAGCACCATTTCCGACGGTTCGCCCGCTGGCTGGAGCGCGACCAGGATCGGTTCGGGTGCTGCCTCCAGCACATACAATTCGCCGCTGCCGCCAGGGATACCGCGTTCCAGCGTGACATGCACGCCGGGCAGGTCAAAGGTGGAGTCGGTTTCGATCTCCGACTCGCTTCCGACCAGATCGCGGAAATAGGCTGCCGCTTCCTCAAGGGTGGCGCCTGCCTCCAGACCCAGAATCGAGACGGGCGCGATCGTGATGGCAATGGCGTCGGCTTCAAAGTCGCCCAGGTTCATGATCAGCGAATTCAGGGCTTGCGAGGAATTGGCGATGTAGAGGGTGCTGCCGCCCACATCAGCCGACCAGTCTGGCGGATAGCTGACCGCCAGGTTGAATGTGCCGCTGGGAGCCGTCACCAGCTCGGTCAGCTCGCTGGTGGGATCGCTGGCGGTCAGCAAGCCGCTGCCATAGCTGATCGACTCCAAAACGACCGCCAGCGAGGGGTCATCGTCTCTGCCCGGCTGCACCAGCACCAGGATCGTCCCTTCAGCGAAATCGAGCGCGATCGCATCGCCTGTTCCATCAGGGGTGTCCAGCGTAACCGCTAATGCGGGAACTGTGAACGAGTCGTCAGGCGCGGGGCTGCCTTCGGTTTCCATGATCACCATGAAGAGTTGCAGCACCGCTTCCGGCGAGGAAGGCAAAGTCGGATCGATCGCCGCCAGGAATTCAGGCAGCCCGATGCTGATGCCGTACCCGCCTTCCTCGAACGGGCTGGCGATTCCGGTGAGCTTTTCCATTGCGGCGTCGCTGCTGGCGATCTGCACAATCGACCGTTCGATGCTGTATTGATAGCTCCATCCTTCAGGCAGCGCAAAAGTCAGGGTGATGGGTATCCCTGTTTGTTGTACCTCGATGGTGATGACCTCGGCGTTTGATTGCTGTGCCACAGCGAGATGAGCCGAAAAAGACACGAGCAACACAAGCAGGATTGCTCTTGATAATACAAAACGCATCATGAGGTTTGTATCTTCCTGATAGTGAAGGCGTAAAAAAGAATCCTGCTCGATATTATAGCCACAACTCCAGCGGCGTGGTTGGGCACCCCCCTGGGTGACCTGTGTCACAACATCACCGATACGTAGGTCGATCGGCGGATGTACGCACACCAGTTTTGGCGGACAATGCAGGGGAGCATAATCATGCGGACGATGTACGTATTCGTCCCACCCTATGAGGATGACCCATGAACAAACGAGCGATTTTCGTACTGTTGATCATCGGGCTGCTGGCATCGGCATTCCCCGCCTTTGCCCAGACCACCCCCAATCCGTTCGAGCCGATCGGGACACCCGCGAACCCCAATGCGGCGATCACCTTTCCGCCCCCGATCTATCTGCTGCGCGGCGCGGTCGATATTCGCGGCACTGCCGCCGTGCAGGGGCAAGCCGGCTACTATCTGGAATTCCGCCCCCTGCAAGCCGACTTTACCTCCTCGGAAGACAATGCCGGGTGGTCGCCTGCGACTCTGCCCGTCAACGCCGTCGTGAACGATGATATCCTCGGCACCTGGGACACGACCGTGATCCCCGACGGCGCTTATGAACTGCGCCTGACCATCATTCAGAGCAGCGGCAACGTGTTCGCGCGCGTGAGTCCGCTGCGCGTGGAAAACGAACCGCCGCCGTTCGTGATCGTCGCGCCGCCGACCACTGTATTTGTGGCGACGCAGCAGCCGCTCGCTCCCGCTCCGACCGCCATTCCGGCGGGCACGAACGGCACTGCCTTAGCCGATGTCAACGTGCGGCGTGGCGACAGCACCGCCTATGAGCGCTTCACCTTCATTCGCAGCGGCGAAACCGTGCCGATCGTCGGCATCAGCAGCACCGGGACGGGCTGGTATGTGATCCAGCTTCCCGACGGACGTCAGGGCTATGTGGCGCCCAACACGCTGCGCATCACCGGCAGCACCGCCGGGCTGCCTTTCTTCACTCCGCCGCCCCCGCCTGCGACGCCGACTCCCGCCCTGCCGACCGCAGCGCCGACCTCGACTCTGCCCGACGGCACGATCACCAGCGTGCGCTTCGACCGGGCGATCCGCCAGGGTGAAGCGTTCCAGGTGATCATCACCGTCTTCAATGGCAGCGCGACTGGGATGGGACCCGTAGTGGTGGCATGCAATTTCCGCCCGCAAAACGCCTTCTTCAGCGCGCAGCTCCCCGGCTTGGGCGCGTTCACGCAGCAGGATGTCAGCATCACCGCCCGGCTGGACAGTGGCGCCGGCACCAATACGACAGCGGACTGTGCGATCGATCTGAACAATCTGATCCCGGAGTTGAACGAAGGTAACAACTTCTTCAACATCACGGCGCTGCTGGCACCGTAACCGAACGACAGCAGCGACAAAACGAACAGGGCGCCCACTAAGGCGCCCTGTTCGTTTTGTCCGCGCGGCGGCGGACGTATCCATGTCCCTACGGCGTTATGCCCAGCGGATCAGCCCCGGCAGGAACGGCGTCAGCAGACTGTCATGACGTGGCAGCACCCGCACCGAGACTCCACGTTCGCCGCTGGTCTCGTAGCTCAGATTGCCCACGAACGTATAGACACCTTCTCCGACCGTCTCCGAAAGAACCATCGGCACACAGGCGCCGCCGTCGATCTGTCCGCGTGTGGTCAGGCGCCCGCTGTACAACTGCACCTGCACTTCGCTCGGTGTGAGCGCGCCCAGCGCCACCGTCGCCGTCACCACCAGATCGGTGCCGACGCGCACATGGCTCTCATCGACCTTGACATCCTGCACAGCGACCTGCTTCCACTCGCCGCGCACCTTGACCTGATACGCCGTGAGCGCGTGCCCTTTTTCCAGAGTCGGTGTGGTCAGCGCGCGCGCCAGCTCCAGGCTCGGCACATACATGCGCTCGGTGTATTCCTGCACCATGCGGTGCGTGCTGAACATGGGCGACAGCACGCGCATACTGGCTTTCATCTTCTCGACCCAGCCGCGTGGCAGATTGTCGCGGGTACGGTCGTAGTAGAGCGGCACCAGATCGGTTTCCAGCATATTGTAGAGCGCTTCACTTTCGATCTGATCCTGCATCTTTTCGGCAGTTTCCGGATATTCTTCGCCGTTGCCGATCGACCATCCGACTGCCGGGCTGTAGCCCTCATCCCACCAGCCGTCGAGGATGCTGAAATTCAGCCCGCCGTTGTAGATCACCTTCATCCCACTGGTGCCACTGGCTTCCTTGGGGCGGCGCGGGTTGTTGAGCCACACATCGACCCCCTGCACCAGGTAACGCGCGACGTGCATGTCGTAGTCCTCGATGAAGACGATGCGATGACGCAGCTCGGCGCTACGGGCGTAACGCACAATCTGGCGGATGAAATCCTTGCCTTCTTTGTCGTGCGGATGCGCTTTGCCCGCGAAGATGAACTGGACGGGGCGCTCAGCGTCGTTGACCAGCTTGATCAGCCGTTCCAGATTGCTGAAGATCATCGTGGCGCGCTTGTAGGTGGCAAATCGACGTGCAAATCCGAAGGTCAGCGCTTCGGGGTCGAGCACCTCGTCGGCTTCGGAGAGATCGCGTGGCGAGGCGCCCTGACGCTGAAGCTGCATCTTGAGACGCTGGCGGGTAAAGGCGATCAGCCGCTCACGACGGCGGACATGGGTGCGCCACAGCTCGGTATCAGGGATCTGTCTGACATTCTCCCAAATCGTCGGGTCCCAATCCTCGGTGCGCCAGCGCGGACTCAGATAGCGGTCGAACAGCTCCGCCATTTCAGCGCTGATCCAGGTCTGCACATGCACGCCGTTGGTGACGGAGGTGATCGGAATCTCCTGTTCGGGCACCAGCGGGTACATCCACTGCCACATCCTGCGGCTGACCACACCGTGCAGCTTGGCGACGCCGTTGGCACTGCCGGACATATTCAGCGCCAGCACTGGCAGCGCGAATACATCGCTGCCGCCGATCTGCTCTTTGCCCAGGCTGGTGAATTCTTCCCAGGTGATGCCAAGCTGTTGGTTGTAGTCGCGGAAATGCTCGCTCATCATGCTCAGATCGAACCGTTCCAATCCAGCCGGGACGGGTGTGTGAATGGTGAACACATTCGACGGCGCCAGGATGTCGCGCGCTTCCCAGAAATTGACGTTGTGCTTGCCCATGAACTGACGGGCGCGCTCCAGCGTCAGGAACGCGGAATGTCCCTCGTTGATATGGCACACCTCCGGCTCGATGCCCAGAGCGTTGAGCGCGCGGATGCCGCCGATGCCGACCAGGAGTTCCTGGCGGATACGGATGCGCTTGTCACCGCCGTAGAGCTGATCGGTCAGGTTGCGATCTTCTTCACGCGCGTTGTCGGGCACATTGGTGTCGAGCAGATAGAGCGGCACCCGTCCGACCTGCACCTTGCGCACGTAGGCGATCAGATCGCGCCCCGGCAGCGCCACCGTCACCTTGAGCGCGGTGTCGTTCGGTCCGATCAGCATCGAGACGGGCATGTTGGAAAAGTCGTTGATCGGGTAGCTTTCCTGCTGATAGCCGTCGGCGTTCAGATATTGGCGGAAATAGCCTTCCTGATACAGCAGTCCGACGCCGACCAGCGGCAGACCGAGGTCGCTGGCGCTCTTGAGATGGTCGCCGCTGAGGACACCCAAGCCGCCGGAATAATTTTGCAGCGCCTCAGTCAAGCCGAATTCCATCGAAAAATAAGCATAAATCGGTTTATCGACGGCGCCATAGGTACGGCTGTACCAGGTGTTTTTGGCGCTCATGTAGCTGTCAAAGTCAGCGAGGACGCGCTCGAAATGCGTCATGAAGGCGGAATCTGCGACCAGCGCGTCCAGACGTTTCTGATCGAGCAGACCGAGAATCATCACTGGATTGTGCCCCGTCTCCTCCCACAGATCGCGATCGAGGCGGCGAAACAGACTGATGGTGTCGTGATGCCACGACCAACGCAGGTTATATGCCAGTTCGCGCAGACGTTCCAGCGGCTTGGGCAGGTTCGGGACAACGCTGACCGTTATAATGGGTTTTACCATGATGGCGTGAGTCTCCTAAGCTGTCGGAGTCGAGCTGTATAAGGACGGCGCTGCTAGGATACCGCGTTTTCGATGATGTCGAAAGGCAGGGGCAGCGACCAGCGCCGCAGTCAGTGTGAGAAGGAAAACGACGATGATGCCGCGTCGCAGCATTAGGCTTCTGTGTCCTCACCAAATCGATTAACTGCTATTATGCCCGCGATCGGGAACGCTGGACAAGGGGTGCCCCATTTTTGAAAAAATGACTTCCTATTGAAAAAATAGACTCACGGTGGAATGGCGAAAATGAAAAACCCCCGCGCGGGGCGTCGCGCGGGGGATAACGGAGGGAAGATGCGGATGCAGGAACAATGATTGCATTGTCCGCGCAAATTTAGATGCCGGGTGCCGGGGTCACTTCCGGTTGCATGCTGTCAGCGCCGCCGCGACCGCCGAACATGCCACCGCGTCCACCGCGACTGCCGCGCCCCTCACCGAACAGCTCGCGCAGTTCGCCGCTCAATGCCTGAGTCAGGCGCGTCTCGAAATTGCTACGGCGCTCCACCTGATTGGAGTCATAAATGGCGAGCGCGGCGGTGGTGAATTCCTCGGTGGTGCGCCCATTGGCGGTGATCAGGTCACCCAGGGTCGCGCCGCCGACGAGGGCTTGACGCAGCGCGGCGGCATCCAGCCCGGTGTATTCCTGGACGAGCAGTGCCAGCTCACTATCGTGCATCGGACGGCGGTCGCGCACTTCGGCGGCGGCATCCGGGGCGACTGGAGCCACGTCCTGAGCAGAGGCGATGCCGACCAGGAGCAGGCTGGCAGCGCCGATGGCGACAATTATGGTCTTGAGGGTGCGCTTCATGAGTGACAAGTCTTTCTGATCGCAGGGCGATCAATGTGGGATGCAGTTCAGATCATCGTCTGTGGAGGCTGCATCGCATCGGTCTACACCCCTATGATCGCGTCCAGATGTTTGAAAACTGCGCGCATCGTGTAAAACGTATGTAATTTCTACACCCGATCGCGCCGCAGGATGCGTGCCCCATCCGCCGCCAGCTCGACCGCCAGTCCCAGCAGCGCAAACCCGTAGCGCGACAGCACGATCACCGCCACCACCGCCAGCCCGACCGCCGACCCGACGCCGACCCAGCCCGCCAGCGCGACGATCGAGCCGTCACTGACCTCGATCCCCGCGATCGAGATCGGGATCGCGCGTGTGACCAGTGCGACAAGCGTGACCGCCAGCGCCAGCGCCGGATCGATCGACGCCAGCGCGGTGAACAGCACCACGTAGCTGCCCGCGAACAAAAGATGTCCGATCGACGAGATGGCAATCGCCAGCACCAGCGTGCGCGTATCGATCGACGCGGCGCGCAGCGACTCCGGCAGCCGCGATCGCACCCATCCCCACCAGCGCGAGCGCATCATCCACAGCGCCGCCAGCACCGCGATCGCCAGTACCGCCGCGCCGACGATGAACCCCGCATTCGCGGCGAGCGCGCGCAGCGACTCCGGGGCATAGGGCAGCAGTAGTGACGCCAGCGCCAGCGCCAGCAGCGTCAGTGTGACCACGCCGACGATGCGGTCGATCACCAGCCCGACCAACACAGGGGCGGTCGGCGCGCCGCGTCCACGCAGGTGCAGCAGCCGCGCGCCGTCCCCGCCCAGATACGATGGCAGCACGATGCTGATGAACTCACTCAACAGCCCGACACGGTACAGATACGCCAGTGAAAATTGTCCAGCGCCAGCACCCGCATTGATCACCCTCCAGCGCCAGGTATAGCCCACCCGCGCCAGCGCGCTCAAGCCGACGCTGACGGCGATCGTCGGCAAAGTGAAGGCGCGCACCGACGTGATCGCATCACTCACGCCGTCGGTGCCCAGAGCAGCGATTACCCCGGCGCCGATCACCAGCAGCAGCAGCCATTTGGCGAGCAGCAGCCAGGGGCGGCGCGATCCAGAGGCGGCGGGAAGTGGAGTCATGGCGTCAACTTTCTGGTGGACATGAATTAAGCGTGAATTTGCCTGACCTCAACGGAAATCGAGCGACGCTTCATGTTATAGTACGCGCACAATGCCAGGCGATCAAACATGCCCTGCTACCTGGTTAAGCAAAGGGAAAGCGCGTGATTCCGGTCTGTGAACCCGTCCTCGATGGCAATGAAGCCGCCTACGTCGCAGAATGTATCGCCAGCGGCTGGGTGTCGTCGGCTGGCAAATTCGTCACGCAGTTTGAAGAAATGTTTGCCGCTTATTGCGGCGTGCCGTATGGCGTCGCCTGTTCCAGCGGCACGACCGCACTGCACATGGCGATGGTCGCGCTCGGCATCGGCGCCGGGGACGAGGTGATCATCCCCGATTTTACGCTGATCGCCTCCGCCAACACCGTCATCCAGACCGGGGCGCGTCCCGTGCTGGTGGATGTCGATCGCGCCACCTGGTGCATCGACCCGGCGCGCATCGAGGACGCGATCACCCCACGCACACGGGCGATCATGGTCGTACACATGTACGGGCATCCGTGCGATATGCGTGCCATCGGCGCGATCGCCGCGCGGCACAACCTGGTCGTCGTCGAGGACTGTGCCGAGGCGCACGGTTCCGAGGTCGATGGTCAGCGCGTCGGCAGTTTTGGCGCGGTCGGCTGTTTCAGCTTCTACGGCAACAAGACGCTGACCACTGGAGAAGGTGGCATGGTCGTGTGCAGCGACCCTGCCATCGCCGAGCGGCTGCGGCTGCTGCGCAATCAGGGCTTCCGCGAACCACGCTTCGTGCATGATGTGGTCGGCTTCAACTATCGCCTGACCAATATGCAGGCTGCTATCGGCGTGGCACAGACGGAGCGCGCCGACGCCAAAGTCGCACGCAAACGCTGGATCGCGGATCGCTACTGCGAGCGGCTGGCGCACGACCCCGATCTGACGCTGCCGATCGAGGCGCCCTGGGCGAAAAATACCTACTGGATGTATGGTGTGCTGCTCGGTGACCGCTATCCCGACAAAGAGACGGCAATGGCACGGCTGAAAGCGGATGGCATCGATACGCGCTCGTTTTTCTGTCCCATGCACCTGCAACCCGTGTTCCGCGATCACGACGGGTCGAATCCAGCATATCCGTCGGTCGATGTCGATCACCCGGTCAGTGCCGATCTGTGGACGCGCGGGCTGTATCTGCCGACCGGACTCAACCTGACCGAGGCGCAGATCGACGAGTCGGCGTCAAAACTGCTGGCTCTGAAAGGCAGCGCATGACCGACTCGCAGCCGATGCCAGGGCGCGCCGTCTACGATCCCGATCCGGTCGTCTCGGTCGTGCTGGCGACCTACAACGAGCGCGAAAATATCCTCGACACGATCGGGGAGGTATTCCGGCACGTCACCCAGTCATGCGAGGTGATCGTCGTGGACGACGACTCGCCCGACGAGACCTGGAAAATGGTCGCAGACCTGGGCGATCCGCGTGTGAAGATCATCCGGCGGGTGTCCACGCGCGGTCTGGCGTCGGCGTTCAACCGGGGGATCATCGAGTCGCGCGGACGAGTGGTGTGCTGGATGGACGCGGATATGTGTATGCCGCCGGCGATGCTGCCCGACATGATCGCGCGGCTGGAGATCGACGACATCGTGATCGGCTCGCGCTACGTCAAAGGCGCGCAGGACGACCGCTCGCCGCTGCGCGTGCTGGCGAGCCGTCTGATCAACGGACTGGCGACGCTGGTGCTGGGCTACGGCATCCGCGATTATGACAGCGGTTTCGTCGTGCTGCGCCGCACGGTCTTCGACAAGGTGTCGATCATCCCGACGGGCTACGGTGCCTATTTCATCGAATTTCTCTATACCTGCCGCCGCAAAGGGCTGACGGTGTACGAGGTGCCTTACGTTTTCCGCGATCGCACCAAAGGCATTTCCAAGTCGGCACCGAGCCTGATCGCCTTTGCCATGACCGGATCACAGTACGTCATGCGCATCTTCGCGGCGCGGCTGCGTCCGATCGATTGAGCGCGGACGCATCAATAGGCGTCCCTACATCTTGCCTTGCAGATCAGGAAAGACAGCGCCATGACCCACCCGATCCTGAAACCCGGTTTCGTGCGCCGCGACGATCGGGGCACGCTGACCGAAATCCTCAATGCCGACTCGTGGGCGTCGATCCTGCACGGCGAGATGGTCGCTGGAGCGGTGATCGGCAATCATTATCACAAAGAAACAGTCGTCTTTTTATATCTGTTGAGCGGCGGCGCCGACATTACCACCGTACACGTCCACACCGGGATGCGTGATCATTTCGTGTTACAGGCGGGGGAAGGGGTGATGCTGGTGACCGATGAATCGCACGCGGTACGCTTTACGGTGCGGTCGCAATTCCTGCTGCTCAAGTCGCACCCTTACGACCGTGACAACCCCGATACCTATCCGCTGCTGGTGTAGAGCGTCTCAGGCAGCTTGATTCCATGCCAAAGCCGGGGATTGCGATTAAAATGGTGTGTGAGATGGCGATGGGTGCAAGGGACGTTTATGAGTCATTTTTTCCTGGTATTCGAGGGGCTGGACGGCAGCGGCAAGAGCGCGATCTGCACACGGCTGGCGGCGCATCTGGCGGCGCGCTGCGGGACAGAGCGGGTACTGCACAGCTTCGAGCCGCATGATCCATCGGCGGCGGGCGGCTTCATCCGCGACGCGCTGGCAAAACGCATCGCCACCAGCACGCGCACGCTGGCGTTAGCATTCGCTCTGAACCGCATGGATCACAACGAACGAGTGATCACGCCCTTTTTGCAAAGCGGAGACGAGCGGATCGTGCTGTGCGATCGTTATATTCTGTCGTCACTGGTCTACCAGGGGATGGCAGGCGCCGATCTGAGCATCGAGGCGGTGGCGGCGCTGAACGTCGGGGTGCGTATGCCCGATCTGACGCTGTTCCTCGACGCCACGCCAGAGGTGTGCTATGCGCGTATGGGGTCGCGCGGCGGCACCCGCGAGCTATACGAAGAGCGGCTGACCGACATCCGCGCCCGTTACCATCATGCCATCGACTGGATGCGCGATCACGGCAGCGCGATCACTGCCATCGACGCCGACCCGGATATGGAGACGGTGTTTGCCAGCGTGCTGGACGCACTGCGATCCGCCCCCGCCTGGCTGCATGGGTAGTGCTTGTCCGGCTCACGGTGCCCCCGGCAGATCGACGATGAACGTCGTGCCAGCGCCCTCGATACTCTCGAACGCGATCGTCCCGCCATAGGCGTTGACCGCCATCTTGACGATCGCCAGCCCCAACCCCGACCCGGCGATCATGCCGACGTTTTCTGCCCGGTAAAACAGCTCGAACAGGCGTTTTTGCTGCTCCTGTGGAATGCCGATCCCCTGGTCGCGCACCGTCAGACGCAGCGCGTCGGCACTGCAATCCAAATCGACGTGGATGTCGCTGCCTGACGGCGAGTATTTGATGGCGTTGGAGACCAGATTGTGCAGAATATGGCGCAGCAGCGTGTCGTCGCCGTTCATGGTCGGGGCGCAGCCTGTCGGCGTGAAGACGATCGTATGCCGTCCCGATGCCAGCAGCCGCAGCATCTCGATTTGTCGTCCTATAAAACCGATCAGGTCGAACGGACGCGGCGCGAACACCATCCCGACCCGCTCCGCCTGTCCGAGCATGATCACGCCCTCGGCGAGCTGTGTCAGGTGGTTGACCTGAATGGCGATGTTGTTCAGACGCTCCTGACGCGCCTCCAACGTCATCTTCTCGCCGTGCATCTGCAAAATCTGCGCCGACATCAGGATGATCGCCAGCGGCGTTCTGAATTCGTGCGACAGCATCGAGACAAAATCCGCCTTCAGGTCGTCGAGTTCTTTCGCCTGCGCCAGCGCCGCACGCAGACTGTTTTCAAGCTGCTTTTGCGTGCTGATGTCGCGGATACTGCACACGACGAGATGCTGTCCATCGATCAGGGATTGCAGCGGAGCAAAGACCGCTTCGGCGTCGATGATACGCCCGTCAGCGTGCAGACAGCGGAACTCGTGACGGATAGTCGCATCTGTCTCGACCGTCTCGGTGATGCGCGCCGCCACCGCGCCTGGATCGACGAACAGACGCGCGTCTGGAAACAGCCTGATTTCGAACAGATCGCGTGAGCGTCCAAAAAAGCGCTCGAAGGCCTGGTTGCTTTGCAGCATACGCCCCTCGGCATCCAGCATCACGATCACATCGCCCGCGCTCTCCAGGATGGTCTCGACCTGGGCTTTGGCGCGCTGGAATTCGTCGGTGCGCTGAAAGACACGCCATTCCAGCGCGGCGGCGTGGCGGTTGATAGTCTCGATCAGGGTAGCGATCTCCAGCGCGGCGGCGGCATTCTCCGCATAGGCACTCAGGAGTCGGTGATCGCGGTCGCTGAAGGCGTCCAGGTGATCGCTCTGCAAATCGAGTACGCCGACCACGCGATTCTGCATACGCAGCGGCACGACCAATTCCGAGCGCGTCTCCACTCTGCCGACCACATAATCTGGATGGAGACTCACATCGGGCGCATAGACGATCTGACCCGTGCGCAGTGACAGCGGGATCAGCCCCACACCGTTGAGGCGCATCTCGGACAGCTTGATGTCGTCGCCAGTTTCACTGGGCAGCAGCAGCAGTCGCTCGCCGCTCTCGTCCGGGACGATCACCCGACAGTCGGTATAGTTGAATTCGCTCACGACCGATTCAGCGATCGCGCGTCCCAGGTCGAGCAGATTACTGGAGCGGAACAGCAGCGAGGTGGCGCTGTACAGCTTGCGCAGTTCTTCTTCGTTGGCACGCTTGGTGGTGATGTCGCTCTGTGCTGAGACGAAATACAGCAGCCTGCCGTCGGATGCGAATAAAGGCGCGATCTGGAGTTGATTCCAGAACAGGCTGCCGTCCTTGCGGTAATTGCGCAGCACCACCTGGCACTCGCGCTGTTGACGGATGGCGACCCGGACGATCTCCAGCTCAGGCTGATCGCGGTCGCCGCCTTGTAAAAAACGACAGTTGCGCCCGATGATCTCCGCCGCGCGGTAGCCCGTCATTTCCTCGAAGGCATGATTGACATAAATGATGGGGTTATCAGGCAGGTTGGGATCGGTAATCATGGCGCCGATCGGACTCGCCTCCAGTGCCCGGTTTTTCAGCAGCAGCTCCGCCTCGACCAGGCGTCGCTGGCGGCGGTGGTCGGCATCGCGCAGCTCACGAGCGACCGCCGGGGCGAGGCGGAGCAGATTGCTTTTCAGAAAAAAGTCGGCTGCGCCCGCTTTCATCACTGCCGCCGCTGTCTCCTCGCCCACCACCCCCGTAACCACCATTACAGGCGCGTCGATCTGACGGCGTTGGATGATCGCCAGCGCCATCAGCGCGTCGAATCCGCGCATCATGTAGGCGGTACAGATCAGGTCTGGGACAAATGTATCGAGTATTGCTTCCAGCGCTGCCGCCGAATCGACTACGCGCGCGGTCACAGCGTAATCATGATGTTCTAATTCGCGGATCAACATCAGTGCATCGTCCGAAGACTGTTCAATCAGCACGACCCGCAGCGCCTCTGACATGAGACTCCCTTTTAAAAAACCGACATATCACTTTTAATTATAGCGCTACATCCTCCCAACAATATAGTAGTAGTCCATCAGTAAGATAATTACACATTTTCGGACGCATTATTATGTGTCCCTGTTATTCCGATTGCGACGCATTTCCTAGGGACGCCAGACAGGGCGTCCGCTGGCATAAAACCCTTTCTGATTCACGGCTAGTTCAATCTTTTATCGTAACTACGTATCCCTCATCCCCCGACCCCTTCTCCCACAAGGGGAGAAGGGGAGAAACGCAGTAGCAAGTCCCTCTCCTCTTGTGGGAGAGGGATTTAGGGTGAGGGCTGTGTAGCCTTTTATATTTGCTTTTCTTCTTGATGGACTACACCTGTTTTCTCCGCGCCTTCGCGTCCGCCTGTTCAATCTTTCTGATTTCTTTTCTCTCATGCCCGCAAATAGAATTCATGTTCTATTCTAATCATTTTCTACCGCAATCGATGTTATGCTACACTGTATGGGAGGGGTGTCTTTTAGCCCCGCCTCGAACTGTTCGAGAAACTCAGGATAGAAGCTTATGAGCCGGTTCGACGATGATATTGAAGACGACGATCTCGAAGAAATCGATGATGACGATGAGGGCTTAAGTGGCTCGACTTCGCGCAGCAATCCTTTTTCGAGCGGCGCGTCTGTGCGTGGGGCGGGGCTGCCATCCGCTCGTCCAACGCCGCCGGAGGGCGGGACGGGATCGTCCAATACGCCCAGTCCATTCAACCGACCGGGTGAGACACGCCCTGATAGTCGTTCCAGCGAGGGCAACACGCCACAGCCGTTCAATCGACAACCATTGGGTGGCGGCTCGACCGCGAAACCTCCGACTCCGTTTGGCGGTGCCCCTGGCGCGCCACCGCGCAGCGACAATACCTTCAAACCACCCGCCGCGCGTCCCGCTTTCAACCTGGACGATGACGACGATAAACCCGCCGCGCCCAAGCCTTCTGCACCCGTGCAGCGTCCATCGCCCTTTGCCAGCGGTGACAAGCGCGACGACGCAGCGATTCAGCGTCCATCTCCATTCGCGTCCGAGCGTGGGGGCGATGCGCCCGCGCGTCCAGCCCAATCTGGGGGCAACCGAGGCGACGACAAGAAAGACGATCCGCCCGCGCGTCCTTCTGTATTTGGCAGCCCGAACAGGCCGGATGACAAGCGCGACGCCGTGCCAGCGCGTCCGACGACGCCATTTGGTGGCGGCAAGCCCGACGACAGGAAAGATGATCGCAGCTCCGATCGAGGCGCACCGCCCAGGTCGGATGCGAATAAACCCGCCGAAAAGTCCGGTGGTATCGGCGGCGCACTGGGCGGGGCACTCGGCGGTCTGCGTGACCGTCTGCCCGGCAGCGGCGGAAAATCCGACGACAAGCCCGCGCCCAAAAAAGACGATAAGCCCGCCGAAAAGTCGGGCGGTGTCGGCGGCGCAATAGGTGGCGCACTCGGCGGTCTGCGTGACCGTCTGCCCGGCGGCGGCAAATCCGACGACAAGCCCGCGCCTGGAAAAAACGATAAGCCCGACGAAAAGTCAGGCGGTGTCGGCGCCGCCTTGGGCGGCGCGTTTGGCAGTCTGCGTGACCGTCTGCCCGGCGCCAAGCCCGAAGAAAAGAAACCCGACCAGCGCCCCGCGTCTGGCAGCGGCGGCGCCAGCACCAGCACCGCGCCCAGACCTGGCGGTGGCTTTGCTGGCACACCGGGACCGGTCATTGGCGGTGGTGCGTCGTCCAGCCCGGCACGTCCGGGGTCAGCGCCTGCCACCTCCGGCGCCAGCGCGCTGTCCACGCCCGTCCGCAAAGACGATAAGCCCGTCGCGGGTGCCGCCGCCTCTGGCGGCTTTGGCTCACGGTTGCCGGGTCTGCCTGGGCTGGGCGGCGCGAAAGACAAGGATGCTAAGCCCGCCCCCAAAGCTGGCGACAAGAAACCTGCCGCCAAAGCGGGCGCCCCTGTCTCGCTGGTCGATCGAATGCGGGCGCTCAACCCCTTTGCGACCACCGCCAAAGACAAGAGCAAGCCTAAGACCGCAAAAGGCGTCAAGGTCGATCAGGACGGTCTGACGCTCGACAACAAGCTCGACATTCTGGGAATCGGGCTGGTGATCGGCGCATTGGTGATGCTGTTGAGCAGCCTGTCTCCGACCAAAGGCGCGATCACCGAGACGATCAGCGGCGCGCTGTCCTATGCGTTTGGCGCGCTGGGAGCGGTCGTGGTCGCGGTCATCGTCTTAGTGGTGGGTATCTGGCTGCTGGCACGCCATTTTGGAGACGATGCGCCGACCGTCAGTCGCACGCGCATTGTAGGGTTCGCCCTGCTGTTCGCGGGCGCGCTCACGATGGTCACATTCATCGATTCTTTCGCGCTGCTGGCGGAGATCGAGGGAGAGTATCTGACGACGGTACGCATCATCCTGCCGATCGCCTACACGCTGGGACGCGGCGGCGGCTATATCGGCGGCGAGATTTACTATCTGCTGCTGAGTAATTTTGGCGAGATCGGTGCGTTTTTCGTGCCGCTGCTGGGGATCATCATCGGCGTCATGCTCAGTCTCGACCTGACGGTCGCGGACTTTGCCGTGATCGTCCTGAGCAATGTGCGCAATCTGCGCGACGCCAATACGCGCCGCTCGCAGCGCGTCGCGTCGCACCGTATGGAACGTCAGGAAGTGCTGGCGAAAGCCGCCGCCGCCGCCGCTGCTGCCGCCGCCGCG
>Ga0163154_10000484_pt1 | contig 61159 bp, 71 predicted proteins | sample OliLakLV19MP9P1_FD_148649 | JGI IMG/M metagenome (GOLD analysis project Ga0163154, IMG submission 148649) | Freshwater microbial mat bacterial communities from Lake Vanda, McMurdo Dry Valleys, Antarctica - Oligotrophic Lake LV.19.MP9.P1 | ecosystem: Environmental > Aquatic > Freshwater > Lake >...
CAAACTTTTCAACAACAAGCCGACGAGAATCGTTTTTTCCGTAAAGTCATGCCAGCGCAACGCGGCTTAATTCTCGATCGATATGGAGATCCATTGGTCTGGAATATTCAGCAGTACTTCCAAGTTTCTGATCCTAAAGTCTTGTTTCCTATTACTACTCCAGTAACCAGGGATGCGGCTCTGCAGCTTATCGCCAGTGGTGGAGCAGAGGCGGTAGTCACCAGACCTCAAAGACTCTATCGCTTTCCCAGTTCTATCGCTCATGTGGTGGGTTATGTTGGGGAAGTGACTGCGGAAGACCTTCAGCGACAGACTCAACTCAAGCCAGGTATGGTGATCGGAAAGGCAGGTTTAGAGCTGCAGTATCAGGAGCAGTTGCAAGGGAAAGAGGGCCAGGTCGTTTATGAAGTTGATGCATTGGGCAGGAAACAACGACAAGTTCAAATACAGCAGCCGCTGCCAGGAAAAGATTTAGGAACAAGTATTGACCCGTACTTGTCAGAGTATGTTTCAAGACAACTTGGTGATGCGATTGGGACTGCCATCATTACTGATGCCGCAACGGGCAAAGTACTAGCCATGACCAGCCGGCCGGCCTTTGACCCAAACGTGTTTAGTCAGGTTAGCCAGGATCCGCAAAAGGAGCTGGAACGAAAACAACAAATCCGGCAACTTTTTTTGGATCCTCGGAATCTTTTTTTTAACAGAGCGATTTCTGGAGCATATCCACCAGGATCAGTGTTTAAGTTAATGACAGCATTAGCTGCTCTAGAAGAGCAAAAAATTGATGCAAACACTCAAGTTGTAGACGAAGGAGTTCTCAAAGTTGGTGAGTATCAATATGGCAACTGGTACTTCCGCCAATACGGTCGGGTTGAGGGTGCAGTGAACTTGTCTCGTGCGCTTGCTCGGAGTAATGACATTTATTTTTATAAGGTTGCGGAGTGGGTGGGCCCAACCGCTCTCGCAGAGTTCTCCCGAATGTTTGGGTTTGGGGTGAAAACAGGAATTGAGCTTCCCGCAGAAGCACGTGGAATTGTTCCTGATCCAGAGTGGAAAGAAATGGTTCGAGGTGAAAAGTGGTTTTTAGGAAATACGTATCACTTTGGGATTGGGCAAGGAGACATGCTTACAACACCGATTCAAGTTGCTCAGATGAGCCAAGCGTTAGCAAATGATGGTTTGTTGTGTCCACTCTCCGTCTTAGCTGGGAATACGGAGAATGGAAATGTACTCGTTGGAAATGCTCCAGACTGTCGTCAGGTGGGATTAAGTTCTGAGCATCTGCAAAACGTTATTGATGGGATGATTGGCGCCTGTACCCAAGGGGGAACTGCATTTCCGATGTTTAGCTATAACGAAGGCAAGTATGACCCACAGAAGTCACCGGAAGTGAACTTTGCTAATGGCGCAGTTGCGTGTAAAACTGGGACCGCTGAGTTCGGTGGGGCCAACGAGCAAGGTCATCGACGCACTCACGGATGGATTACAGTGTTTGCAGTACTACCTTCTGGGTCTGCTCCAGCCACCGTTTCTGCCTCAGCTTCTAGCTCTGCCACAATAGCTTCAGCTTCTGCGGTTATCAGTGAAGTAGGTAGCGATCTTCCTGCATCTTTAAAAATGAAAACAGTGGCGGAGATGAGTGATGATGAGCTACGCCAAGCATGGTCAGTCAAAGCAAAACAATTTGGTTTTCCCTCAACGGTGACGATCACGATTTTAATGGAGAGCGATGAAACGGTTCCATTCAGAGAAGGTTCTGCAGACGACGGACCTGTTGCTCGCAAAGTTTTAGACTTCCTACAGGTGTTGTAAGGTTGAAGCAGTAGTCTTTGAGCATGCAAGATCAGACTTTGTTGTCGACAGCTGCACTGTTAGCGGTTCCTGGATTTCATCGAACTCTTATTCGGAAGCTACTATCTTGTTGGAATAAAAGAGAAGCATCACCTGCTGAGGCCTGGCAAAGAACACGTCTTTGGAAAGATGAACAAGAGATTCTTTCTGAAGCTCAACAGTCCGCTTGGAAAGCTTTTCGAAAAGAGTGGGGTATTGAAGGCTACTACGAGTTTTTGAAAGAGAAAGAAATCGAGGTCGTCTCGCCCTCACAGTTTCCGCAGCTGTTGCAACATATAAGTGATCCTCCTTTGCTGCTTTTTTTACGTGGAGAGAGAGAATGTCTTGAACCACTTCACGTTGCAGTAGTAGGTAGTCGAACTCCAACTCGTTACGGCCAGTGGGCCACTCAAAAAATTGTCAGTCAGCTGGTTCAACATCAGATGACCATCGTTTCTGGGTTTATGGTGGGTATTGATTACCAGTCGCACCAAGCTGCCGTAGCTGTGGGTGGAAAGTCCTTAGGAGTATTGGGGTTTGGTTTTGGAGAGATGTACCCAGCTCACTTACAGAAAGCAGCACTGGAATTCCTCGATGCCGGCAATGCACTCATAAGTGAGTACGCTCCGGGTGTACCACCCAACAAATGGCAGTTTCCAGAAAGAAACAGAATCGTGGCGGGTATCTCTGCAGCTACTTTAGTGGTCGAAGCTCGAGAAAACAGTGGTAGTTTGATTACCGCGCAGTGTGCGCTAGATGAGGGGAGAGTGGTGGGGGCGGTTCCTGGAGCGATAGATAATGTGTATAGTCAGGGTACTCATTTATTACTTCGCCAGGGAGCATTGTTAGTGACCTCAGGGGAAGATATCGTAGAAGAACTCGGCCTTATAACACCTAAAAAGGGTCAAAACAGAGCAGAAAGTCCTTAGCTGTATCTGGTAGGACAGGCTGTGTTATTATGCCATGTACGGAATTTTGTTATGAAACTCGTGTTAGTTGAATCACCAACCAAGGCCAGAAAGCTGAGCGGATACCTCGATAAGCAGTATGTGGTTCGCGCATCTGTGGGTCATATTCGTGATTTACCGAAGTCAAAACTCGGAGTTGATGTGGCGCATGGATTTGAGCCTGAGTACCTTATTCCAAAGGATAAGGCGAAGGTGGTTAAAGAGCTGCAGCAGTTAGCTGCCAGCGCTGATGTCATCATTCTCGCTACTGACCCTGACCGTGAAGGAGAAGCAATTGGGTGGCATCTGCAGCAAATTTTAGAACCAAAGGTTGGAAAGAACACAACTTTTGTACGTTCTACTTTCCACGAAATCACCAAGCAAGCAGTCTTAGACGCAATTGCTCATCCTGCGAAGTTAGATATGAACATGGTGGACGCGCAGCAAGCCCGCCGCATTCTCGATCGTTTAGTCGGTTACTCAGTATCTCCAGTGCTTTGGAAAAAAATTCGCTACGGTCTGTCTGCTGGTCGCGTACAGTCAGTGGCTTTACGCTTAATTGTTGAGCGTGAGCGAGAAATCGAAGCATTCAATCCAGAAGAGTATTGGGAGCTTGATATCTTGCTCGATACAGCGCAAGGAACATTATCAAAACCTGAGGCAGACTGGAAAAACGGAAAGCCAGAATTTACGCCAGCAGGAATGGTCGTGGCTCGTCTAGTGAAGCTGAATGGAAAAGAGTACTTACCAACTTCGGCTCAAGATGTTGTCCCTGTTGTGGAAGTACTACCTACATCCAAGTACGAAGTTGTTTCGATAGAGAACAAGGAACGTCGTCGCACCGCACCACCTCCATTTAGTACCTCAACACTTCAACAGCAATCGGCTACCCGCTTGGGTTACACCTCAAAAAACACCATGCGTCTTGCCCAGCAACTGTACGAAGAAGGTTTGATTACCTATCACCGTACTGACTCGTTGAACATTTCTCAGCAAGCAGTGGATGCTTCTCGCGCATATTTGGCACAGACCTATGGTCAGCAGTATGTACCTGAAAAGCCAAACTACTTCTCAAATAAATCAAAAAATGCTCAAGAAGCTCACGAAGCCGTCCGTCCTACAGACGTACCTCTTTCGCCAGAAAAAATTCGAGCCAGTCATGGCGCAAAACTCACCGAACAGCACATGAAGTTATATGAACTTATTTGGCGAAGATTTTTATCTAGTCAGATGCCACCAGCCATCTACGACCAGACCACGGCCATGATTTCTTTTGCTGCCGCTGATCAAAGCCAGAGTGGTCAACTCAAAGTCAATGGATCGGTCTTGAAGTTTGACGGATGGATGAAGCTCTTCCCAAATCAAGGTGACGTTATTTTGCCCGCTTTGACGATGAAGCAGCCAATGGAGTACCGAGATCACCTTGATGCTCAGAAGTTTACTCAGCCACCACCACGCTTTAACGATGCTTCACTCATTAAAACCTTGGAGCAAGAAGGTATCGGCCGTCCCAGTACCTACGCCTCGATCATTTCGGTGATTGAAGATCGTGGATACGTTGAGCGAAAAGAGAAGAAGTTCTTCCCCACAGCCATCGGTATGGCAGTTAGTGACTTTTTACTTGCGCACTTTGAAAAAATTGTTGACTACAAGTTCACAGCCAACATGGAAGACGACCTCGACGCAATTGCTCGTGGTGAAAAAGACTGGCGAAAAATCATCGGTGAATTTTACGAGCCACTCGAAAAACTGATTGGCACCGTGGTGGAAAAAGCAGACCGTGCACAGATTCCTGTTGAGAAAACAGGCGAAACTTGTCCGAAGTGTGGCGCTACTGAAAACGGTGAAATCGTAATTCGAACGGGACGCTTTGGTAAGTTTAAGAGTTGTATTCGTTTCCCAGCCTGTGACTTTACCGAAAACATCGTTACCAAAATCGAGGGGGTGTTGTGTCCTCTTTGCCAAGAGGGTGAAGTCGTCATCAAGCCTACCAGGTATGGCCGAGACTTTTACAGTTGCACAAGGTATCCAACGTGTAACTGGGCCAGCTGGACAAAGCCAAATCCAGGCGATAAAGTCACTGCTGAACAGTGGAAAGTCATGCAAGCTGAGCGCGAAGAGCGTCGTAAAGTGAAAGAAGCTGCTGCGATTGCGGCTGGTAAACCACTCAAGCCATACGGAAAAGCAGCCACCAAAACAAAGACGAAAACGAAAACTACAAAGGCCAAAGCAGCCAAGAAGACCGCTACGCCAAAAGCAAAGAAAGCTGCTTCAGCAGCAAAATGACAGACGATTTACAGCAACAAAGAATTGCTTTATTCGGGGGAAGCTTCGATCCTCCTCATGTTGCCCACAAAGACATTCCCCTTTTTCTCTTGAAACACGGGTATGCTGACCAAGTTTGGTACGTGCCAGTGAAGCATCATCCATTCGGAAAGACGGTGAGTTCAGACGACTGCAGAGTCGCGATGCTTGAACTTATTCTTGAGCAGCTCAAAGAAGAACAGCCGGAGCTTGCTCAAAAGCTGCGCATCGAAAGATGGGAGCTCGAGCAAAATGAGATGAGCTTCACCGCAAATACCCTTCAAAATTTGTCCAAAAAATATCCCCTTGCCCAGTTTCGATGGGTGATTGGCTCAGACAATGTTCCAAAGTTTGATCAGTGGCGAGACTACCAGCGTATTTTGAAAGATTACGGTGTGATTGTGTATCCCAGACAAGGTTTTTCTACAAACGCATTGCTACCGGGAATGGAGCTTCTCAAAGAGGCACCAGAAGTGACTGTTTCATCCACCCAAGTTCGAATGCTGGCCAGTGGAGAACAAGAGCTGAATGGTTTTGTCACTCCTGAAGTTGCAAAGTATATTTCTAAGCATCAACTGTATCGACCACAAGCCTGAAACGAGTGGCTGTGATATAAATAGCGCATGTCACTCAAGTTGAACTCACCAGAACAGAGCGTTATAGAAATTGTTACCTTTATCAGGGAGACTTTCGCTGCTCAACATAAAGCCTATGCCGTGATTGCCGTTTCCGGGGGGATTGACTCCGCACTCTCGCTGGCGTTGCTCGCTCAAGCGCTCCCCAAAGAAAAAATCATCACCCTGTTTCTGCCGTATAACACTCAATCCACCACTGATGCAGAGGCAATGGCGATGTTCTTGGATATTCCTAAGCAAAACCAACACAAAATGAACATCGCTCCAATCGTAGATGCGGCTGCGAAGCTGGTGCCCATTACTCATGAAGACCATCACCGTAAAGGAAATTTGATGGCTCGTGCCCGGATGATGCTCGTCTTCGATACAGCCAAGAGACTAGATGCTTTAGTCTGTGGCACTGAAAATAAATCAGAGCACTTTTTGGGGTACTACACACGCTTTGGCGATGCAGCTTCTGACCTTGAGCCAATTGCACATCTGTATAAAACCAATGTGCGTGAACTAGCTGAGTACTTAGCATTTCCAGCCCAGTTTTTAGAGAAGTCTCCGTCGGCTGGTCTCTGGCAGGGGCAAACAGATGAAAAAGAAATGGGCTTCAGTTATGAAGTTGCAGATCAGGTGTTGTACCAACTCGTTGATGAACGTAAAGAGCCTGAGCAGATTTTTATCCGAGACATCAACAAAGAAACCATTGCGGCGGTCATTAAGCAAGTCAAAAATAATCGTTTTAAGTTCCACGTTCCGTACGTGATGAAGTAGGAGACACGTATGGTTGACGCTCATCATCCCGCCAAAATGATTTTAGATGTGCAAGAACTGTTGCCGTTGCTGGCAAAGTACCGAAAAGAAGGCAAAAGTATTGTGCTTACACAAGGTGTATTTGATTTAGTGCACATTGGTCATGCCCGGTATTGTGACGAAGCAAAAAAGTATGGTGATGTCTTGATTGTGGGAGTGGATAGCGACGAAAAAGTTCGTCACCGAAAAGGTCCTGATCGTCCCATCGTTCCTCAAGAAGAACGATTAGAAATGCTGACATACTTAAAGTCTGTAGATGCGGTTGTTCTCAAAGAGCTTGACGCTCCAAAACTGAACTTAATTAAGTTGATTCGCCCTGACGTGTTGATTGCCACCCGAGACAACTACAAAAAAGACACCCTGAAAGAGCTCGATGAGTACTGCGGAAAAGTGGTGGTGCTTGAGCCAATGGCTACCACCTCAACCAGCGCCAAAATTCGTCGTCTCCAGATAGGGGCAGCCAAAAAAATCGGGGATACGCTCAGTGCAAAGTTGGTGGGAACCATCGAAGAAGTCCTTCGAGAGCTCAAGGGTGAGACAGTTGAAGATGAGGCCACCAAGTTGATAGCTGTCGGCGAAAGAGGAACTGTTCGGGCGAAGCGTCTCAAAGCTAAAGCCGAACGTGTTTTATCGACGAAGATGTAACAGAAAGAGGGTTTATGAAGTTCATCATTGCGTATGTCCCAGTGCTGCAATCTGGATATGTTAATTTCTTTGCGAAGCATGCCGATGCCGATGGTTTTTTTCTGCTGGGAAAAGATCTTTTGGCCAAGTTTGAGTGGTTGCGGAAGGATATTCGCGCACTCTCACCAGATCAGGCTGCGGCAGGATTAGCCACAATTCTTCAAGAGCAAAGTATTTCCGTTCCGATAACAATTCTCGATGAAAAAAACGTGCAAGAATTATTTGACCCGAAAAAGGATCGATTGATCATGCCGGATGAGGAAATCATGCACTCGTTGGCAGAACAAATTTTGCCAAAAATGGACCTCGAGTTTGAGAGTGCTTTTCTGCGATGGGACAGTCAAAAAACCACTCAGCAGAATGTAGTGAAGAGTGATAAAAAAACTACGTTTGATGCCTTTTCGACTAGATTTATGGAAAAAGCAGAAAATCTCTCAACCCGAAGTGCAGATTGGTGGAGACAGGTCGGAGCGGTGCTGGTTCGCGGGAATACGATTGTGCTGACTGCATTCAATCAACATGTCCCGGATCAGTATCAACCGCTCTACAACGGTGATCCTCGAGGAAACTTTAAAAAGGGGATACATATAGAGTTAACCACTGCATTTCATGCAGAAGCTGCGTTAATTGCCGAAGCTGCGCGTAAAGGCGAGTCGTTGGAAGGGACGGAGTTGTACGTAACAACGTTCCCATGCCCCAACTGTGCAAAGCTAGTGGCACACTCAGGCATCAAGAAAGTCTTTTTCAAAGAGGGTTACGCCATGGTCGACGGCGAAAGTATTCTCAAAGAAAAGGGAGTGGAGATTATCCACCTTTCCCAATCTTAAATCGAACTGGCACAAAGCCTGGTTTCTCTAGATCTGGAATAATGAACTGCGCATGAATGTGATTGACTGTTCCTGCCGAGTGACTCGTGTCTCCAAATCGCATTCCAATTGCTCCACCTGGAGTTTTGAACTCTTTTTCTGCCCAAGTCATCATCTCAAATAACTCATGACCAGCCTCGGCTGGAATTTCTGCAAGTGTGGTGGCATGTTCTTTCAAAATGGCCAGGAGATGCACTTTGGTGAAGTCATAGGGCCATTGATTTGGAGTTAAGATCCAGTACTTTCCGTCTTTGAGAATTTGTTGCTTGTGATACTTACGAAGATTTTCCATACAGAATGGGCAGTGCTCTTGACTCACAATTTCTTGCATGACCTGACGTTGTTCATCCAGACGTGCATTGTCAAGATCAACAAACTGAGGGATGACTGGTTTGGAGTCGGTCATAAGAACTTTCTAAATTGCCACCGGAATATTTTTAATCCCTGGGTGTGGATTGTAATCACTCAGCTCGAAATCATCTTTGCGGAAAGCGAAGAGATCTTTGGTGGGGTTGGTCAGTTTCATGGTAGGCAGAGCCCGTGGTTCGCGGGCCAGCATCTGTTCAACTGCCTCGACTTGATCGACGTAAATATGTGCATCAGAGACGGTGTGAATGTACTCGTATGGTTCTACATCAAGGACTTGGGCCAGCATCATCGTTAACGCGCCGTACTGCACCATGTTGGAAGGGACACCGATGGGCACGTCTCCAGAGCGTTGCATCATGTGAACAGTTAGCTTGCCATCAAGAATGCGGAAGTGTAGCCAGCCGTGACATGGCGCTACTACTACTTTTTGTTGTTTGCCTTTCCCACGAATGGTGTATTGCGGGATCCACGGAGTCACGAAGTGGGTACGAAGATGAGGCAGTTCTTTCATCTGTTCGACGATGTTCTGGAACTGGTTGTACGTAGATCCCTCTGCAGTCGGGAAGTCGTGGAATGCGGCGCCGTATGAACCAGGACCTAAGTCGCCAGTCTCGAGTCCGCGTTTGTGACACTTGGCTTCAGTTCCCCAAGGAGCCCACCAATGACAGCCATAAAACTCCAGTTGTTCTAGCGTTCTGGCGCCATTAATAAAACCAATAATTTCAGCGATGGCTTGCTTCCAGATCGTGACTTTCAGACGCTCGTTTTCTTTGGGGGCCATGTTGCGTTCAGTAATCATTGGAAAGCCGTCGGCAAGTTTAAAGTGCATTGAGCCTGGAGCCATTAAGGTGATCGCATCCGTCTCGAGTTGAGTGTTGGTTCGTTCACCATGGTCAAGGATTTTTTTGAGGATCTCACGGTACTGTGTATCGATGGTATTCATATCTTTGAAAATACTCGTTAAGTCTTCTTGATGCAAGTGAAGAAGTTCTTTGTTACTATCCAGGCATGAAGATTCGCATCAAATTGTTCGACAAAGACCTCCCAGCACCTGAGTATAAGTCTGAAAAAGCTGCAGCCCTAGATCTGTACGCACGCGAAACAATCACTATCCAACCTGGGACGGTGGGATTGGTTCCGCTCAACATTGCGATAGAGCTCCCCAAAAATCACTGGGTGCTAATGTCTGCACGAAGCTCACTTCATAAACGAGGTGTGATGATGGCGAATGGAATTGGTGTTGGTGATGAAGATTACTGTGGGGATAATGATGAGTATCGGGCCGCACTACTTAACTATACAAACGAAGCCGTCACTATTGAGCGTGGGGAACGGATTGTGCAGATGATCGTGATGCAGCGTGAGCCAGTCGAGTTAGAAATTGTGGAAAAGCTTGATGGAAAAGATCGCGGCGGTTTTGGAAGCACAGGAACCAGATGATAAAGAACACGTGGGTACACCAGCTACTGCTACCAGTGTTAATTGGCCTCTTCTTGGTTACCGCGTATCTTCCTGCGCTCACCAACTACCAGCTCTCCGGGGATGATCTCATCTTGATCACCAACGCACCGACAACTTTAGAGGCGGGTGTTCGGAAGTTCACAGACTTTTCAAATCAGTACCGGCCGCTCACGCACATTCTTTTTGGTGTCTACGGAGCACTGCTGCCACAGACTGGTCTTATTTTGGCACTGAACTTTGGATTACTCGTTTTCGTTGCGATCTTGACGTACTTGAACATGAAGCGTCTTTGTGACGAAAAGATCGCGGCTGCATTGACGGTATGTACGTTTTTATCGCCGATTTTTTACTACCACTTTTATTCTATTTCCTCGCTAAATAATATTTTGATGTTGATCTTTGGATTACTGCTGTTGCTGTTGGTCAAGTTACCCAAAGATAAGTCTATCGAGTGGAAAAATACTCACGTTCTCATTGCAGCCACAGTCCTTTTGGTACTGTCAGTGATGAGTAAAGAGTCATTTTTTGTAAATGCGGCGCTCTATGGACTGATTATTTTCCAGCGAACAACTCGGAGACAGATGGGGGTTCTTTTCGGTGGGTTAGCTGCCTTTATTGGTGGATATTTATTTTTAAGATTCTCTAGCTACTCATCTGCAGGGGAGTACTCGGTCAGGTTTTCATTCGCCACGATGATCAAGAGTTTGCTTGACGTATTTGCGTGGGTGTTGGGGTACCCAAGAGGATGGCAGTACGGGACGCCAGAGCCAAAGTCCGTCTTAACGCTAGTGACAGCAGCAGTGACGGCTGCCAGCTTAGCTATGACGGTAATTGTCGCTGGTCCACTCAAGTACTGGAAGAAACATCTTTTTTTTGGAGTACTGCTGGGACTGAGCGTGGCACCGTTCCTCATTATTGAACGAGTGCTGCCGTTTTACTTTGATATCACCATTCTCGTAGTGGTCTTCTGGGTTCTCGAGACAACGCGTCACTCAAGTACACAGCTGCGTAAGATCGTCCTGATACTTTTAGGACTGAGCTTTGTGCTGCAGTACTTGGCGTACTTTTCGCAGTGGCAGAAGTACTCCTTCGTGGCCAACGCCAATCAAGCGGTAACGAGCTACTTGGGTGTTCTTTCTCAAGAAAATCTCCAAAATTACCCACAAATTTGTATTAAAAACCATACGGTCGGAATTTGGGGGACGATGGATGGTCTTTCCGCAAAGTATTTGCTGGGGTATGAAGGAAAGATTGTGTCGCTGCCAGAAGATATGATCCCTGAAGAGTGCAAAATGACAAAGTCTTTGATTATTCGAAACGATGGACTAGAGTACGTGAAAGTTGAGTAGTGAACGAACTATTGTTCAATGTGAGTGTGAAAGGATCTATGAATGTTTTCTTAATTGCGGCGATCAGCGCTGATGGGTTTATTGCCCAGTCACCAGATCAGGTATCTACTGCATGGACGAGTAAAGAAGACCATACATTCTTTGTTCAAAGAACCCGTCAGGCAGGGGCGATGGTGTTCGGATCGAGTACTTTTCGTACCTTTAAAAAGATCCTTGCTGGACGTGCCAACATTGTCTACACCCGTGACATCGAGAAGTTTCGGGAAAGCATTGCCCTAGAAGTTGTAGAAATTACTGCCGATACCACCTCTGTGGCAGACTTCACAAAGTTATACGCTACCAAGCTTTCACCTTCAGAGTTGGTGACTGTTCTGGAGAAGTGTGGCATGCCAGAGCTGGCAGTCTGTGGTGGCGCATCGGTGTATGCGCAGTTTATGCAGGCAGGTGTAGTGAAGCAACTCTTTTTGACGATTGAGCCGATCGTGTTTGGCAAAGGCGTGCCGTTGTTTGGGAACGAAACATTCCAGCAGTTACAGCTGAAGAACGTAACGAAGCTCTCAGAGCAAACGGTACTGCTTGAGTACGAGGTCTTAATTTCTGGCTAAAATGTGCCAGTTGTGTGGATCTGACTTTTGAATCTCTTCCCACATCTTACGAGCAGTGGCTGTGAAGAAGCGAGTCTCGATGGCTTGTTCGCGTGATGGATACAACGCTTTGCCAAGTTTGTTTCCCATGGTCTCAAGCTCTTTGAGTTCGAGGTCGACATCAAGATGATCGGCGTCTTTAACTATTTTTGCTTCAATAGTCTTGCGCTCTTCGTACTCTTCCCAGATTGGTAAGAACTCATCCAGCAGCACTGTTCCACCCAAAGTGGCCTCGATGGCTTTGTCTTCGTGGCGATCTGCGTATTGGCGAGAAACGTAGTTGACGTCCACACTTCGACTTTCAGAAATATCGTGGACCAGTGCCATCTTCATGACTTTCGAAGTATCTCGGACACCTTCAAGCTCGGCGATGGTTAAGGCGATCCAGACCACACGCAGCGTGTGTTCAGTCAGATTCTGACAGCCTGGGTTGAGAAATTGACTCCAGGTACGCATGGCGTAGCGAAGACTGCCTACCTCATAGAGAAAGTCTAGGTGGCGAGCAATGGTGGTGAGGGCTGGGATGGTTGGCTCTGGGGGAGTAACTGGGTGTTGGTCTGATTGGGCTTGATCTGTCATACAATTCCTTTAGAACGCTATTCTACCAGATACGGGAATGGGCATAAATCTCAAACACACAGTCTTTTTTCCTAGTTGCGCTTTGTAGTCTTTTTCTTTACCCTCCACCGAGGATACTTTGATGTTAAACGCTACAGAAGTTTTTCGTCAGCTCGATGCTGCTCTTCAAACAAGGGAGGGTGGTGTCCACTCATTTTCCGATACGCTCTCCCAACAACTTCAACTCGCCGAACAAGTTCAGTCTTTGATGACAGATGCACAGCAGTGCATTAGTGTCCCGGACTATCTGCTTGGAGAGCTACAATTTTCTGATCGAGTCAGGCCACATAGTTCTACGGGAGAAATTCTCTATGTTGAGCAACCAGGCGGTGAACGCCTAGCGTTAAAGCTACTCAGAAAACTCGGTGATGATGGTCAGTTTCGCGAGAGTCACGACATCATCTACGCTTTTCACTATCCAGAGGTGAGGTTGATGACGGCAGTGGGTGAGTCTCTGATGGGCAAGGCAGCAAACATGTCGGTTCCTATTCCGATGTACTATGGCGTTGGCGGCGTGACAGGTCTTGGCGCTGAGGGAGTGTCGCTACTGCCGTTCGATATTGAGCAAATTTTGAGTGGAAACATGGAGCCGGTGATCGTGATGAGAGCAATGCAGTCCTCTATGTCGGAAGTTTTGCTTGATACAGTTGACGCAAGAAATAGTAACCAAGCCGCGCCATACTCCGTTGAACAGCTCACAACCTGGACAGATCAGGTTTTTCATAAAGTCTTAAATGCCAGCGTTCCGCTTTCAGATGAGCTCGCGGCGCAAATTGGTTCTCCAGCAGAAATTCAAAACTTGATGGTTGGTAAAACGGTAGGATGGTTGGCTGGTCGTGCGCAAGATCCAGAAGTGTTGAGACACCCAGCTTTAGTGAACGCGGTCGAGCGGGCTCAAGAAGCGCAGCTGCTCTTCGCAAAGTTTTTTGCCATGCCAGAGACGCAAGTCAATCTTGCTGCTCGGGCTGTTCCTCAACTCAAAGACAGTGTGCCAAGCCCCCTTGGAAAGCTGGCGCAGACTTTTAGCCCGGGTGATACCAAGTTTTCCAATGTGATGATTGGCAGTAATGCTGACGGTACCGAAACGGTTGGCTTGTTTGATCCCCAGTGGTTGATTTTAAATCCAGGTGCGCAAGGAAATGTAGGTCATGCGTTCGCACCCTGGCCATTCGCAGACTTGATGCAGATTTTAGCGTACACCGCTGCTGAGCCAGCTTCATATGGCTTTCCAGATTTACAAAAGAGCATTTACGATGGTGTACGAAACTACTATGGCGAAGATCACTGGTCCGAGTGGCACGAACTGTACTTGAGGTTACTGACATCCTACAAAATGTTGGTGGATGTAGCCGTAAATGTTGATTCATATATTCAAAAAAAAGCTTCACATCAACAAATTCCACGAGCGTTAAACTGGACGATCGAGAAGCATCCCAGTACGGCCACTGAACTGGCGCAGGACGCACTTCGCGTCTATGATCAAAAAAAGCATCGATAATCATCTCCTGAGAAACCCATGGCAAAAAAACTTCCCACCAAAAAAACAGCAGAGAACGTCCTCAAGAAACTCCTCTCCGCAAAAGACTTACAAACTCTGACTAAACAAGCCAAAGTAGTGCTGATGGTAGGAATGCCCGGAAGTGGGAAATCCACAATTAGTCAGTTGTTGGCGTCGGCGTACGGTTTTTGGCGTTTCTCCAGTGACCAAATCCGCATGGACGAACTTTTCCCAGATCAGGAACATCGACAAGCCAGTCAACATGATCAGGTGATGCTGGCACGTTACCAAGTTTACACAGAGTTAGCGCGCCGAGTGGCGGACGCTGTCAAACGTGGACAACGGGTAGTGGTAGATAGCACCAATCTCGATGACAAACGCGACATGATCATCAAGGCACTTCTTGAAGTGACTCAGCCTGAGTCAATCGCAATGGTCTGCGTTAAAACGCCAGAAGAGATCATGAAAGGGAGATTTACCTGGGAAGGTGCTGAGGCTGCGCAAAAATGGTTATCTGTCTATGACTTTTGGCGCAACTACCTAAGTGAAGGCAAAGCCAGTTACCCCAAACAAAAAGATTATCCTGGCACACATATTTCCACCGTCAAGCGATACGATCTCGAAACATTTGACTGGATTACTGAGATTGGTGTGATTGTTTGGGACGTAGATCGCACGTTGTATCCACCAAATAAGAACATTTCCGTCGCTATTCAGTCGGTGATCATGGGAGAGATGCAGAAGAAGTTTGCAGTGAATTTGGTTCAAGCGCAAGAGATGTTTAAGGAGCAGCAACAAAAGATTGGCTCATCCACATTAACACTTGATCATTTTGGATTTGATGGCCGTGATTTAATTGATCGGGCTTTTCGTGAAATTGATCTTGAGTCACATCTAAAACCTGATCCTAAGCTTAAAAAACTTTTTCAAAGTTTGCCGCAGTTTCATCATGTGATCTTGTCGAACGCCACACTCAAAACAACCGAAAGAAAGCTGAAAGCACTTGGCTTGCCACTCAAACTTTTCTCAGAAATTTACGCTACCTATGAGCTGCCAGTGATTAAGCCAGACCCACATGTGTTTCAGCACGTGATTCGTCAAACAAACTTTGCTCCACACCAACACTTAATGGTCGGCGATGAGCTTCGCACTGACATTCTCCCTGCCAAGGCAGCGGGAATGCGTGCGGCCCGAATTGGCGACCCTAACGAAGCTGCTGACATCAGTTTTGAGACCGTGTATGGTGTAGGAAGATTGTTTGGCGTAGAGATTGAGAAAGGAACCCATGGCAAAAAAAGGAATGCTGATTAGTTTCGAGGGTGGAGAAGGTGGGGGCAAGACCACCCAAATCGTTCGTATTCGTGAGCGGCTTTCTCAAGCAGGATACGACGTGATTGCGGTCCGTGAGCCTGGTGGCACCGCTGTGGGTGAGCAAATCCGCGAAGTGGTCCTCTCAAGTAAGAACTCGGGAATTTCTTTTACTGCCGAAGTACTGTTGTTTCAAGCCGCGCGCGCCCAAATTTATCGTGAAATTGTGATTCCAAGTCTCAAAGCTGGCAAAGTGGTGCTGATGGATCGCACCCGTGACTCGTCCGTGGTCTACCAAGGTGTGGTCAGAAAGTTTGGAAAAGAGCTCATCGACCAACTGAACAATATATCTACTCAAAACACGTATCCGGATGTTACATTTTTGCTGGATGTTCCAGTGGAAATGGGTCTTGATAGAAGATCGAAAGCAGGCGAAGTAAATCGTCTTGATATGGAAGCCAAGGACTTTCACCAACAGGTGAGAGATGCCTATTTAGATCTCGCAAAGAACGATTCAAGTGGTCGTTGGCTGGTTATTGATGCCACTCAGGCAATTGAAAAAGTTGAAGAAGATTTGTGGAAACACGTCGAATCTCAACTGAAGTAGAGGGTATCAAACCGGAAGGTTTTTCTCATCACGGCTTGTTTTGACCTTGGAAGCGACCTTCGTAGTTGGCTTCGCCTTCGCATCTCTGGAAAGCCAGTTGGCAAATTTTTGTTCCGGCATGGAGCACTAAGACATTCGGACTCAGATTGGTAATCTCGAGAACTTGGTGGTTACTCACCCCTGGTTGAATTAATCCAGCTGAAATGTGAATCAAGAGCCCAAGCCGAGCAAAACGACTGCGGCCTTCCAGCCAACCACAGATGTTGTTTGGCAAAGTAATTTTCTCGACAGTTACGCCGAGTACCGTTTCTTGAGGGCAGAGAATGAGCGTATCCGCAACAATTTCCTCAGTCAGGTCTTTGTAGTCAGTGCCTTCAATCAGGTCAACTGTTTTGTTGGTTTTTTTATAGAGGCGGAACGAGTTTCCTAAACGGAGATCGATGGACGCTTCACGAATCTGGGAAGGATCGAGAGGGGGTTCAACTTGAATGTTTCCTTGAGCAATTTCTTGAGCAATGACGTTTTTGGTCAGTACTGGCATGTTTGTCCTCACAGGTATTTTAATCTTCTCGAGGTTCTATTATACAACCTCGGGAGCGCACCGTTACTTAATGCATACGTATTTTGCTTGTTGAATGTAAGGAATTATAGGCTTATACTAGCTTTCCTAGTGCACGTCACTAGGTTTTTTGTAGATACAGCGTTCTTCGTAAAGTCCTAGTAACGCGCACCCCCCGTTAGAAAACATATTTTTAGCCTCGATTTCAAGCTCTGAGGAGGGCTGGCTCGGACTAAATGCAGGAGGGCGCATGGGACCTGAAATATTCTCAGACATGATCGCAAAGATTAACCCTGATCTGGAAAGAACACCCTTAACCGAAGAAATCACTAAGTTTGGGGGACATCCCTTAAGAGTGATCTTGGACGGAAAAGAAGTAGATTTTTGGTCAGAGTTTGTCAGAGTGAATAAAGGAAAAAGTCGGACTCTTGTTTTTCGGGTGATAACCAGGATTACAGATAGTTCCCAGCAGGGAGACCTTGTTCTACGAGGTGTCCGTTCTTTACTCAATGACGTTTCTACAAATCCGCGGATTATTACGCTTGATAGTCGCTCTAACTTAGAAAGAGAAATTGAGCCAGGAACTCGCTCTTCAAGTTCTACTCAAACACGTGATCTCCAGCTAACGTATCAAAAACTGCTTGGTGGCGAAATCGACGTACTTCTCACGCCTATTCGTGAAGGAGCCCTTGGTCCAGCAGAAGTCATCGGGAACGTGGGGCCATTTTCGGAAGAGTCAGCAATCAATGATCCACGAGTTTGGGACATCTCTGAAGAGATTCAAGTTGCACGGCTTATGCAACTCACATTTTCTGAAGCGAGCCCAACTCGAATTCTCGATTTTTTGAGATCCCAGATAATCAATCAATACCATGAATTTGCCCTTCCTTTAGCAAACCTTTTAAATGGAGAACTGCAAGTCATGGACTTAGATGAACTTCCGGAGTCCATCTCGGACATGAATGCGGATGTGAGTTTCTTTAGTGATCGAGAACAAACCAAGGAGATAGATCTCGGATTTGGGAATAAAAAAGTAGAACAAGTTATTGCTTATCCATACCCAACAGAACATGGGGTTCTATACTCCAGATTATTTAGAGTGTGGAATGTGCAAGGGACCCAGTTTGAAGTTGTGAGAGTACTCCAAACAAAACCTTCTCTAGATCAAGTTGATGGACTGAGAATTGATAGTAGCTGTGTTGACGGAGTGCACAGCTTGGATTGTCACTGTGACTGTAAAGCTCAGTTAGAACAAGCACTCTATGAACAGGGCTTAGATCTTGATAAAAACGTGGTCGTTATTCAAATGGCAGACCACGAAGGCAAGGGATGGGGAAGTGTCCTGAAAGGGGCTGGAACCCATCGACCAGTTCGGGAATACAATCAAATGAATCCTGATAATCCCACTGACCATGTAGATGTAGCTGCCCAGTTTTACAACTCTTTAGGTGTTCCACAGGATAATCGAAACTATGGTGCGGCTCAGGCTGTTGTTCAATTTCTGGGCTTAACCCATGTTGAGAGTCTTTTCATGGATAATAATGACAAGATCATGGCACTCGTGGCTGCTGGTGTAACGTATGACAGAAAAAAGCCACTGTATCCTGATAAATCTCAGTTAACGCAGGAAGCCAACAGAGTTAATGTAGCAAAAAAAGAAGGTAAGGTTCTTGGGACGGATGGTCACCCCGTTCTTTATCCTGGCCAAAATGAGGAGAAATAATGTCATTCAATGACCAGCTCATTCAAAGCATTGAAACAAAAGGATCTAACGTGTGCGTTGGTCTAGATAGCCGCTATGACCTGCTACCGTCGTTTATTAAATCTGGTGTATCCGTCAGTGAGGCAATCTTTTCTTTCAATAAAGAAGTTATTTCTAGTACACACAAGTATGCAGCTGCCTATAAGTCAAACGTTGCGTTCTACGCGGCCTTTGGGCAGGAAGGTTTAGAAGCACTTCAATTGACAAACACATTCTTAAAAGAAAACTTTCCAAAGATTCCTCGATTGGCAGACTGTAAGAGAAGTGAGATGGGTGAGTCGGTGAAGATGGTCAAGATGGAAATATTTGACTGGCTCAATTTTAACTGCGTCATGGTCACTCCTTGGTTTGGCTTTGATACGGTCAAAGATTATCTGGGAGATGATTCTCAAGGTGTGTGTGTCTATGTTCATGATAGCAATCCTTCAGCCCCGGAACTGCAGGCCCTGAAACTAGAAAATGGCCAATTTCTGTATGAGTATTTATGCGAGCGAATCGTGACGAAATGGAACGTAAATAAGAACATCTTTATTGAAGTCGGAGCAACCTACCCCGATGCCTTAAGAAACTCCAGGAAGATTGTCGGTGAGGAGATGGTGATCTTGACTGCAGGGGTTGGAAAACAGGGTGGTAAGGTCGAGGACCTCAAAGGTCAATTCGGTACAAATAACGCTCGATTCTTAGTGAATAGCTCTCGAGGTATCATTTTTGCCGGAAAAGAAAAAAGTAGCTCAAAGGAATACTTTGCAGAAGTCAGTAAGGCATCCTTGACGCTCCGAGATGAATTATTGAGAGTTTCTGAGTAAATTTATTACTATTTTCAGAAAGTAGTGTGTTACATTTGTTCTCATGCAAGATATCTCTCTCCTCAAACCCGAAGACATTGATTTGATTGAACGTGCGAAAGCGCACATCAAAAAAATGTATAAAGTGGATAGAACCAGTATCGCGGCAGTTCTCCTAAGTAAAAGTGGCAAAGTATTTACTGGGGTGAACCTCAAGTTTCAAACGCGTGGCGTTTCAATGTGTGCCGCCCGTGTTGCATTTTTTAAAGCAATTGATGAAGGAGAATCATCATTTTCAACTCTGGTAGAAGTGAAGTATTTTCCAGAAACAGACGCTTTTGAAATAATGAACAATTGTGGGGAATGCCGTCAAGTATTTTTATACTACGATGCATTTGACGTACTGGTTGCAGATCAAGATCAAGTAAAAAGAGTCTCCACCGCAGAGTTGTTACCGTATTGTTACGTCTAACACTTTTGGTTGATTGCTTTTTGCGAGGCAAGACGAGTACTATGGGGTATGACAACCGATCAAAAGAGAACTCTTCTCAAACAACTTTTTTTACAGAGCGCATTTGTTAAAGATGCCGAAAAAGGCTACGTTGTCGTTGAAAGCTTCAACTTAGCTATCGATCCAGATGTACTGGAGTTAGCATCCCGCTGTTGGGCCGATTTATTTAAAGACTTCAAGGACATTGATGCGGTGGTTGGGTTGCCCGACGCGGGAGCTAGGTTAGCACCGTTGCTTGCCGAAAAGATCCATGCCAAAACGATTCTTCCCTCAAAGCGCGTACCACATCCACCCGGAGCCTGGAAAGATATCGTCACCTACTCCAACTCTTCTTTTACTACTAACCAAGACGAAGTCGTTAGCCATATTGGGTTTGTTCGACCTGGTATGAAAGTGTTATTGGTAGACGATGTGGTAGCTCATGGAAACACGGCCGTTGCAGCCATTCAAGCACTCCAGAAGGCAGGGGTGATCGTGATTGGCATTGCAGTCTTGTTCGATAAAACCTGGCAAAAAGGCAGCCATCGGATTGAGAAGGAGACAGGTGTAAAAGTTTCTTCATTAATTTCACTTAAACACATCACCCCAGCAGGTGAGATTGTTTTAGAGTAAACATACTGGAGGACAAGAATGACCACTCACAAAAAAGTTGCAATTCTTGATGCAGGTGCTCAATATGGGAAAGTAATTGATCGTCGAGTCAGAGAACTTGGGGTGGAGTCTGACTTACTTCCATTTGATACGGCGGCTAGTGAGCTGGAAAATTACGGCGCAATTATCCTTTCGGGTGGACCAGAAAGCGTGTACTCACCCAAAGCACCTACCTTTGATAAGGCACTTTTTTCGTTAGGGTTGCCTGTTCTGGGAATTTGTTATGGCATGCAGCTGATGAACGCTGTGTTTGGTGGGACGGTGAATCGTAAAGATCGACGAGAAGATGGCGAGTGTGTGATTTCGGTTGAGGCAAATGCGCGATTATTTTCGGGCTTAGAGATCCGCCAAGAAGTACTGATGTCGCACGGCGATACAGTAGATAAGGTTGCTGAAGGTTTTCGCGTAGTGGCCGACTCAGATGGACTGATTGCCGCCATGGAAAATCCTGAAGCCAACATGTTTGCTGTTCAGTTTCATCCAGAAGTAGACCTCACTCAGCAAGGGAAAAAGATCCTATCCAACTTTTTGTTTGAGGTTGCCAAGTTGACTTCTGACTTTACGGTCAAAGATCGTAAAGAAGTGGCGATTGAGTTGATTGGACAGAAAGTGCAAAAGGGAAAAGTTCTTGTTCTGGTGAGTGGCGGAGTAGACTCGGCGGTGTGCGCGGCGCTGCTTAGAGAAGCACTTGAGCCAGAGCAGATCATCGCCATTCACATTGATACTGGATTCATGCGGCTTGCGGAGAGTAAAAAAGTTATTCAAGCACTTCATGAGGTAGGACTTGAAGTAAAACTGGTTGATGCATCTCAAACATTTTCTCAAGCAACTACGATGATTGATGAAAAGCAGACACTGCCATTAGATCAAGTAATAGCTCCCGAAGAAAAGCGAAAAATTATTGGTGACACTTTCGTCAAAGTTTCAGAGCAAGAACTCGCCAAACTTCACCTCAACCTTGATGAAGTCTTTCTTGTCCAAGGAACTCTTCGTCCCGACTTGATTGAGAGCGCCTCCAAAATGGCCAGCAAAAATGCAGATCGAATTAAAACACATCACAATGACACCCAGCTGATTCGTGACCTACGTGAGCGAGGCAGAGTCATTGAACCCCTCAGCGAGTATCACAAAGACGAAGTCCGGGAGCTTGGCACTCAACTGGGACTTCCCACGGAGCTGGTGTGGCGACAACCGTTTCCAGGTCCTGGGCTGGCCATTCGGATTCTCTGTGCGGCGGAACCGTACAAGACAGATCAGTTTGAAGAGCTGCAACAAAAACTTGAAGAGTTGGTCAAGCCAACATTTTCGGCGGCGGTGTTGCCGGTCAGAACAGTCGGCGTTCAAGGTGATGGACGTACATATAGCTATCTTGCAGCGCTGAGTGGAAAAGAGGATTGGCCAGAGCTTTTTGATTTGGCCAGGCAAGTACCCAAGCATCTCCATCAAGTAAATAGAGTAGTGTACGTTTTTGGTGAGCCGTTTCAGAAGGTTCCAGTAACGATTACTCAAACGCATCTTACCCCAGATACTATTGACCAATTGCGGCAAGCTGATGACATCGTCAATCAAGTACTGCTCAAGTATGACCTGATACGCAGCCTCAGCCAGGTGCCAGTGATTCTTTTCCCCGTCGATTTTGGTCATCAGGGTAAACGAAGTATTGGTATACGGACGTTTATTACGAATGACTTTATGACTGGTGTACCTGCACTTCCTGGGAAAGACATTCCAATAGAAGCAGTCCATGAGATGGTGAGTCAAATTTTGGATAACGATGCTGGAATTGCTCGAGTAGCATATGACTTAACCTCCAAACCACCTGGAACGACGGAGTGGGAGTAAAATAGCCGTCTATGACTAGTAAAGAAGTTCGACGTTCACCAGACCCAACGATTGAAGCAAAGATCTCTAAAGACAGCGCAGCGGTGATTGAGTTGCTCAAAGAAACTTCGTTTTCTACTGCGGTGGTACTTGGTGCTCCGGGAGCAGGGAAATCCACACTCGTAGAGCGAGTTGCTCCTGGCTTGGCTTCTGAAACAATCATGGCCGATGAAGTGTTTGGTCAGAATCCCTTTTTTGGCCCTGATAAAACTGACCGGAAAAGATGGGCATTTTCTAGTAATACTTGGTTCCTGACAGAGAAGTTTAAGCTGATCTCCAGCCGGTATGCTGAGCTTAGATCTGGAAGCACCCCGCCCAAAGTCATAATGGATAGTGGACTAACTATGGGGCTTGCCTACGCAAGGCTCTGCCGAGAACAAGAACTTTACACTCCAGACGAGTACGAACTTTTTGTGCAACTCTCTAATCAATTTTTGTCTCAATTACCGCAGCCAGAGCTCTATCTTCGGCTTAAAACTGATCCAGCCCAGCTACGTCAGCGCGTACTCCAACGGGGGCGGCAGTTCGAAATAGATCGCTACACAGAAGCCTACTTAGAAGCTATCGAAAAAGCTCTGAATGAAGAGTGGTAAGAGCTGCAAAATACGAGTGCCACATGTCTGGAGTACGACCTATAATTTTACCACTTGCAAAAAGTGAGGAAAGAGGGTTTAATACTCAACACTAACAAAATGAGTGAAGAACTGCGAAGGCATCAAAAGCTTTCGCTCCCAAGCGACGAATCTTGCCAAACAAGAGGAAACCAAGTGAGCTGAAGCCGAGGGATGTCTTTTTTTATACAACAGTAAGGAATACGCATATGTCCGAACCTGAAAAGCAACATCATTCACCAGAGGGCGATACCGGGGGACAACCCCTGAATGCGCCAAACTTTGAAACGACGCTTTTATCCGAACTCGCTGCCTTACCTCCTGGTGTGCATGAAATCGAATCCAAGACAGGAGAGGTTTTTGAAGCTCGGTTTATTGAGCCAGAAGATGCTCCTGAAATTTCCCAAATTGTTCAACAAAACTTTGACGAAGCTCCAAGTTACCTCAACTTAACAGCAGCAGCGCGCCAAAAGTACAAAGAAGCGAATACTCCAGAAGGTATCTTAGAGACCAGCTCTGACGATCGTAACATCGCCAGTTTAGTGGTCCGCGATAAGGATGGCAAAGTAGTTGGATATCGTGTGATCCGTGAAGGTACCCTTCGCCAGGAATGGAAAGGTGCCGCAGAAGGTACTCCAGTTGCAGAAGGCAAGCGCATGCACATTGCCCGAGGATACGATGGTCAAGGATTAGGTACCGCGCTGCTTCGTCTTTCTGAGCAAATTGCCCTAGAACGTGGCTATGGCATCATGGTCGTCAATGCCAGTGGAGACTCTTACCACTTCTTCATGAGAGCCGGTTATGAAGTTATTGCCCACGAAGATAATCCAGATTTAGCAAAGGCTGGTGTGCGCGCCAACCGTACCTACTTAGGTAGAGATCTTACTGAAGATAATCAGAGATAACACAGGAGAGGGACGTAATTTCATTACAGTCCCTTTTTTTATCTATGGCATTGTTTACCAAATCTGTACAAGCACCTGTTTCACCAGAAGATGGTATTCGCGTCTGTATCATGCGACGACCTGGAGCAGATGTTGTCTGGGATATTTGGATGCCTCACTTAGCGCCGTCTCACGAAGTCTTAACTGCTCGACATCAAAACACCATGACCAAGCCTGAGTTTAACGAGTGGTTTGCCAAGCACATTTTGGAAGGTGAGCGAGAGTACATAGATATCTTGATTGGAATGGCCAAGAAGCACACCATTACCATTCTTTGTTGGGAAGAAGACCCAGTGACTTGTCACCGAAAGCTCGTTGCCGATGAGTGTAAAAAATTAGATCCTTCTTTAGAAGTGGTTGTACGTTAGGACATATCGATGCCTGATATCTTCGAAACCGTCAGATACACCGATGCAGATGTTTTGTTTGCAACTCAGTCTTCTTCAAAAGTTGAGGCCAATAAACGCACCATTCAAGAGATGGCGGACGCTGTCGATGTGACCATGACCGTAGACTCTATCGATCCGGAAATATTCAAAAAAGAATCTGACTCTCAAAGCCCTGACGAAGTTGCCATGGACAAGACCGAAACACTGCGCAAGAACGTGCTGTTTAGCCCTGAGAAAAGAACCTTGATCGTGGCATTCGACGTCGTGACGATTCTACGAGAGTCACCAGATGACTTTGATGCAGGGAATGGAGAAGACTTAAAAAAGCTGCTTCGACAGATTGATTTCAGTGAAGATGTGGAGACAAAACAACTTTGGGAAAACATCATTCAAACTCTTGATACAGAGCAAGTTCGGATGTTAGAGATGTGTACTCAAAATGCCTTTGCCATCGAGTGGCACATAGGCTTTGCCTTGAATTCCAGTGATCAGACGGTGGTAAACCGCGGAGCTATTATCCTTCGAGCCACATTTACCGCATTGAATCCCGAAGTGGTCTTCCAAGCATTTGCATTAACTGAAGAGCTCCATAAGAAAAAAGACAATGGTGAGCGCCCTACCGAAAAAGACTTAACCGCGGTCAAAGCCTTTGCCATCGGCCCACGGCTTCCATTCGTGAAGCTCATTCCGCAGTACGCTGATCAAGAGAGCTTGGTAGCCTTTAATAGAGACTATCCAGAAGAAATGTCTGCACTTACAGCAGAGGAATTTTTGAGTTTGGTTCGTGACTGTGCATTAACACCAAATATGATGTTTGAGCTTTTAGCAGGTTCTGAAAGTGTAGAGCCTATAACTGACCCACTTGGCACAGAACCCGTCAAGTTCGGCTTTACTTCATGATATAATCACAACGGATTTCTATATACCTATGACATATACACATGAGATGGATCACTTGGGCAAACAAGAGACAGATGCAAAGCTAGACCTGTTGCGCAAGCTTGGCAAATACCAGATTGTTCGCATGGATGAGCACACCATTGGCATCACTGACCCTGATGATCTTATTGATGGTGAGGAGCCACGGTTGTTGGCTTCTCTTGACCTTCGAAGGGGCAGAGGACTCAACGATCTTTTTTCAATCTTGATTGGTCCGGCTATGTTTATTGCCGCAAATAATACAGACTTTGTTTTAGGAGAAGACGCTCACCCTCAGTTATCTACTGGTGACTAAATAGGAATTCATGGAAAGACGTTATAACCTCAAAGCACTTCAAGTTGGTGTTCATGATCGTCACTTAGTCATCTCTAACACAGATGAAGTAGTAGATGGTGAGCCTGCGATGTTAATGAGCGTTGACCTAAGTTCTCCTCGAGAACTTACCGATTTTCTTCGTTTGTTTACTCCAGTTTTAGTTGCTGCAGGTATTGATTTAACCACATTAATTCCAGGTGGCGCCAGTGATTAAATCCCGCCTTCCTGCCCTCCAATCTTTCTCAAGTGCTCAGTAAGATCTGAGAATTGTCACGCTGCCGAAAAATTATTCTCGTGCTGCGGTTTTACCAATTCTCCTCCCGTGATTTGCGCATCTGCGCTATATTCGTGTATACACAAGGAGTGTCATGACAGATCAAGTTTTTCAATTAGTCGAACAAGAATACCAACGCCAACTTCACAAAATTGGCCTTATTCCTTCCGAAAACACCGTTTCCGACGAGGTCTCACGGGTGTTGTCGTCCTGTTTATCGAACAAATACTCGGAAGGGTATGCCAACCGCCGCTACTATGAGGGGAATCAATTTATTGACCAAATTGAGCTCTTAGCGATCGATCGGATCAAGAAATTATTTGGGGTACCGTATGTCAACGTTCAGCCATACTCAGGCTCTCCGGCCAACTCTGCGATTGAGTTTGCGTTACTACAGCCAGGCGACACGCTGATGGGACTAAAATTAACGATGGGTGGGCACTTAACACACGGTCATCCAGATGTAACTTTCTCCGGAAAGTACTTTCAGTCCGTCCAGTTTGGTCTGGCAGGCGATGCCCGAATTGATTTTGATCAAGTCCGAAAGCTGGCACACGAACACAAGCCAAAGCTGATCATCGCTGGCAACACCGCTTACCCATTTATTTTAGATTTTGCCAAGTTTCGTGAAATTGCCGATGAGGTTGGTGCATGGCTGATGGCGGACATTTCTCATGTCACTGGGCTAGTGATTGGTGGAGAGCATCCCTCGCCAGTCCCGTATGCAGACGTGATCATGTCGACCACGCATAAAACCTTCAGAGGACCTCGAGGTGCGATGATCATGGTCACAGAGCGCGGTCTTGCCAAAGACCCTGATCTTGGAAAGAAAATCGACTCTGCCATTATTCCTGGACTACAGGGTGGACCACACAACGCCACTACTGCAGCGATCGCGATTGCGGCTCAGGAAGCCTCACAACCTGGCTTCAAAAAGTACGCCGTCCAGATTCGCAAAAACGCCACGGCCTTGGCACAGTCTTTGATGGACGAAGGTATCTCTCTTGTAGGAAGTGGCACCGAAACCCATCTAATGATCATGGACTTGAGCACTCTTGGGTTTGGACTTGGTGGGCAAGTCTCGTATGCCATGGATGTGGCCGGCATGTACGCCAATCGAAACACCGTTCCCACTGAGCCAAGCTCTCCATTTTATCCATCAGGAGTGCGGTTGGGGACACCACTGGTTACTTCTCGAGGTATGAAAGAACAAGAAATGAAGCAGATTGGGAAGTGGATTGCACAGGTAGTAAATCACGTTAAGCATGCAGAAATGCCTCAAGAGAAAAAAGGAAGAAACGCCTTTTTGCAAAACTTCCGTCAACAAGCAAATCAAGATGAAACACTCTTGGCAACTGCCCAAGAAGTAAAAGAAATGTGTAGTCGTTTCCCGCTCTTTGCGGAGACGAAGTAAAAGGAATCTATGCGTGAAGTTGGCGGACATGTCTCAGCAGCTGGTGGAATTGACCTCGCGATAGAACGTGCAGCGGCGATTGGTGGGAACTGCGCCCAAGTCTTTTCGGGAAGTCCACGGGTGTGGGCACGACCAGACATGAGTAAGTTTGATGCCAAAAAAATTGCTGCAAAACGAGCAGAAAAAGGCATTGGATCAATCATTACCCACTCTTTGTATTTGGTGAACTTAGCCACAGACAATCCAGAAATGATGGAAAAATCAATGAATGCACTGGCATTCGATCTGCGGTTCGATGCGCACATTCAAGGGAATGGAGTGGTTGTTCACGTAGGTAGCCACAAGGGGAACGGGTGGGAAGGATGCAGGGATAGAGTTCGCGATGCCATTGCAAAGTTAGTCCATGAGGCACCGGAGGGCTCGACGTTCCTGATTGAAAATGCAGCTAGTCCAAACGGGAAAATCGGCGGAAAGCTCGAAGAAATTGCCTGGCTTATTGATGAAATTGGAACGAAAAAGCTCGGGTGGTGTTTTGACACCTGTCACGCGTTTACGGCTGGATATGGTCTTGGTAAGTCACAGCCAGAAGGAAGTAACTTGCCACGGACTGCGGAAGCCGATATTGAACGACTGGGTTTGTGGTCGACACTCAAGTGCATCCATGTGAATGATAGCCGAGACCCGTTTGGTTCAGGTCGAGATCGTCACGAAAATCTTGGTGACGGACTCATCCCACACGATGATTTAGAGTATTTCTTAAATTTGCCTCAGGTTCAACATATCCCATTACTGCTTGAAGTTCCCGGAAAAGAAAAAGAAGGCCCTGACGCCGAGAATATTGCACGTTTAAAGAAGTTGGTTCACGAATGATCATTTTTGATGGATACCACTATGCATCCCAAAGAGAAGCGCAGTTAGCCGCTGATGTTGCTGTGTTCAAGACGCAAGGCGAGAAGATCGTGATTGCAGCGGTGCTTTTTGCTGAAGACAAAGGCAGTCAGCTCTACACTGGTTTGAAAAAACAGGCTGCAGAGCGGGTGGGGATCGAGTATAGAATCGCGGCTTTTTCGCTGACGGATGAGCCACAAAAAGTGATAACCGAGTTACACCAACTCAACCAAGCCAGCGAGGTAACCGGGATTATTATTCAAAAACCCTGGCGAAGAACTTGGGCGCACGCCAACGCTAATGAAGATCCAAACGCCTATCAAGCTTGGTGGTCAGCGCTGGTCAAAGAACTAGATCCAGCCAAAGATGTGGACGGACTTCATCCCGAAACGCTAGCAGCCATTGAGAACGGAACGTGGACAGAAAAACAAAAAGTGATGCCCGCAACTGCCAAGGCAGTTCTTTCCATTCTAGAGTCCACAAATACTTTGACTGACGGCAAGTACATCATTATTGGGAAGTCAGAAATTTTGGGAAAACCACTGGCCTACGAACTGAAAAATAGAGGGCTGAGTATTGAGCTTTTGGGAAAAAAAGAACTCGATGCCAGAGTCGCAGATGGGCGTTTGTTGAAAGATGCAGATGTGGTCATTAGTGCAACAGGTCAAGGTAAGTTGGTTCAAGGATACATGTTGAAGCAAGGGGTAGTAGTGGTAGACGTGGGTGAGCCCAAGCCAGACGTGGAACGGTCAAGCCTCGAAGAAACTGATGTCGCTGCGTTCCTTACACCCGTTCCAGGTGGAGTGGGCCCAGTGACAGTTGTGTCCCTCTTAGAGAATGCTTTATATTTAGCCGAAGTACACAAAGGATCTCATGATTGAAGGTTCGAACTCCCAAGGTAACCCACCTGGCAAACTGTCTGACGAAACCATGGTGAACATTCCAATTCCTTCTTTTGAAGGTTCAGCAGCTGCGCCAGAACCAATTTCTACAGCACCAGGTGAAGTTCCACTTGCACCTGCAACAATTGAAGCTCCGACGATGTCGTTGGGTCAAGATAATCCTCCAACTTTGATAAATATTCCCGTTCCTACAGAAGCAGATATGGCCGCAGTCCCACCGGCTGCAGAGTTTAACTCAGCAGTGACTTCTACTGGAAAGTAGATGCCGCCAACAGACGAGTTACCATCTACCAGACATTTACTGACGCTCAAGAACAAGCAACAGCTCCGGGATTCGACTGGGAGGCGATCGCCAAACTCAAGCGGGAAGCAAGTATCGTTGCCACCAAGCCGAGTACAACCGAGTCACGCCTAGAGTTGGTGAAACCACAATAATCTGCCGCTGAGTCCAGCCAAGGCTTTGCATCTCCTCGAGTTGTGATATAATCGCCGAAGTAAAAAATTTGTAATAGCGTGCAGAGATCTTCTTTTCCTGAATTTTTGATCTCATGCATACGAGCCGTCAAAGTATTTCCTCGAGAAAACTTTGAGTACAACGGCGAAAAGGAAGGTTTTCATGATTGATGTGACTTCATTGCCACAACACGCTCCAGATTACGATCTGCGAGAACTTTTAGAAGCTGGATGTCATTTTGGACATCAGGCTCGTCGTTGGCATCCTAAGATGGCCAAGTGGATCTTCACTGAAAAAGATGGTGTCCACATTTTTGACCTCGCCAAAACCGCTTCACAACTTCAAGTTGCATACAACTACGCTTATGACCTGGGTGCCAAGGGGAAATCCTTGATTGTCATCGGTACCAAGAAACAAGCTCGCGACATCATCAAAGAAGTGACTGTTCCAGCAGGAGTGATGAGTATCACTTCTCGTTGGCTCGGTGGTCTGTTGACCAACTGGGAACAAGTGGGCAAGTCTCTTCGCCGTATGATCGAGATCGAAACCGGTCTTAAAGAAGGTAAGTTTGACGTTTACACTAAACGTGAACGCGTCCTTCTCGACAAAGAGCGCCAACGCTTAGAGCGGTTCTTCGGTGGTATTCGTGAACTTAAAGGAAAGCCAGATGCCTTGTTCATCGTCGACCCAAGTCGCGAAAAAGTGGCTGTGCTCGAAGCTGCTCGTAACAACGTGCCAATGCTTGCCTTAATTGACAGCAACACTAACCCAGACTTAATCGACATTCCAGTTCCAGCAAATGATGATGCAATCAAGAGTATTGAGTTCATCGTCAAAGCCATCGTTGATGGTTATGCAGCTGGTAAAAAATCTAAATAAGAACAAAGAAAAGGGTGTGTAGTCTAGTAAAATAGGTGCACACCCTTGTTTCAAAAACTCATCCCAAAGGAGACAGATATGGCAAACTACACTGCTGCTGACATCAAAGCACTTCGCGAGGAAACTGGCGCTGGCATGATGGACTGCAAAAAAGCACTCGAAGAATCACAAGGTGAGATGGAAAAAGCCCGTGAATGGGTTCGCCAACGTGGCTTAGCAAAAGCGGAAAAGAAAGCAGACCGCGAAACCAACGAAGGGTATATCTCCTCGTACGTTCATGGCACTGGTAAAGTCGCTGCATTGGTCGAAATTCTGTGTGAAACAGATTTCGTTGCTCGTAACCCAGAATTCCAAGAAATGGCCAGAAATGTGGCAATGCAAGTGGCATCCATGAACCCAGCCAACGTGGAAGAGTTACTCGCTCAAGATTACATCCGTGGTGAAGGTACCATCGATGAGTTGGTCAAAAGTCTGAGCGGTAAAATTGGTGAGAAGTTTGTCGTCAATAAATTTGTCCGCTATGAAGTGGGCGAAGAAGTTGAAGAGAAGACTGCTGAGTAATCAGTACCTTGAATTTTTTTTGAAATTGAAAGCCCGGGCGAGAGTCCTGGCTTTCTTGTTGACAGAACATATCAGAGTATGTTACTATCTTTTGTATATGACAGAAAACGATAACAAACCAAAAGTCGATAGATACAGTTTAAATAAAATTGTAGAGGCGTCCACATCAAAGGGAAAAATTGATGTATTGGACGCTAAGAAAATGATTGCACGTTTGAAGGGTTCTACGCTCACAGAGAAGAGACAGCTACTGCAGGGAACTCTTGATAGTGTAGATTTGCTACTAGCAAACCCGTCACTAATGGGAGTGGAACGCATTGAGATTTCCAAAGTTAGAGACACTCTTCAAACGGAGTTAGATTCAGTGGGTGGTCCAATTCCACCAGAAGTCTCTGAGCCAGGCGCACAGTAAACTTTTTTTATTAGTAATAAAAGCAGAAGGGAGTAGTGGAAACGCTACTCCTTTTTTAATGAATTTTTTCGATCGGGCTTTGAGGGAATTCTTTGTAGTATCTGACGATCAGACGTACGAGCATGATGATATCGTTTTTATCTACATGCTGTTTTGTCTTTGCTTTCTCTCGCACATTCTTTTTTGCTTCATCAACAGCGTTATACACTTCCATTTGTGAATAGCCTTTTTCAATCAATACGACAGTCCATTGATCGAAGTACTTTGGCCAGTAGACTGTAGCTGTGGCTTTAAAGATTTCTGTAATAGCACGATCCCCGTTGGATATGCGCGGTTTTTGACTTTCAATTGGCATACTCGCATTATCTCATAGACTCTATTCCATGTTACTATCCTGGTTGTGACAAAGCTTCCTCGAGCCATCCGCCAGCTGATTGAAAAATTCGAACGACTTCCCGGAGTTGGTCCAAAGTCTGCGCAGCGGTTGGTCTTTTATCTGCTCCATAATCCCGAGCACGAACTCCAAGACTTTGCAGAAAAATTGGTGGCACTCAAGCAAAATGTAGTACTGTGTACCACCTGCCATAACGTGGCTGAGCATGATCCTTGTGAGGTGTGTAGTGATACCGGCAGAGACGAAAGCTTGCTTTGTGTGGTTGAGCAGCCGTTGGATTTACTCGCTCTGGAAAGATCTGGAAAATTTAACGGGAAGTATCATGTGCTTCATGGTTCGATTGCGCCACTCAATAACATCGGCCCTGACCAGCTCTACTTGCACGATATGCTTTCTCGCTTGGAAGGTGTGACAGAGGTTATTCTCGCTACCAACCCCACAATGGAGGGGGAAGCCACTGCGCTGTATATTGCTGAGCTTATTAATCAATCAATTCCTGATCCAGAAAAACGTCCACACGTGACGCGGATCGGTCATGGTCTGCCTATTGGCGCAGACATTGAGTATGCTGATGGCGTAACGTTAGCCAGGGCACTTGAGGGTAGAAGAACGATCTAGAATTTCCACAATTGCCGTAGTTTGATTCCCTTTGCTTCCTTGCCTCTTGAGGTGTGATTTGTTATAGTGTGACCTACAGAAGTACTTCTTGGTTATTCAAATAAGGTGTCTTTTTCACCTCTGGTGGAAGAGCGAAAGGAGAGACGATGCACGTCATTGTCCAGTCCAAAACCTTTGCTGTCACCGAAGCGCTTCGTGCCTTCGTTGAGAAGTATGTGAGTCGGCTATTCCGCCGACAAACGAAGGTCACCCAAATTACGGTATATCTTGAGTGTGTCCCAAAGAAAAAGAATGATGTCTTTGCCACCTCAGCCAAGATTTATATCGACCTTCCAGGAAAGAACATCATTGTTCAAGAAAAAGCCGAAGATCTTTACTTCGCAATCATGCAAGCCGCACATTCAGCTGCTCGAAAAATGCGAAAAGTAAAAGAACGAAGAACTCACCATTTATCATCTGCAGCTCGTTGGGCGTTAGCCCCTGAGAGTTCAGGATAAACGCAGTGCAAATAGGAAACGACTCTGTCTCAACAACAGGGTCGTTTTTTTATGGTAGGATGAGAGCGTATGACCGACGCTACTCAAGTAACACCACCAAACACAACTCATCCAACATCTCGTCCACCCGATCCGAGTGCAACTCCAGCCGCTGCGCCTAGTGACCAAAGTCCTCTCGATATTCTCGATCAAATTCTCAAAGATGCGCAAGCGAAAGCGTCAGAAGCAGCCGATGAAAAGTTAGCTAACGACCAAAAAATCAGAGAGGAAGAGCGTGAGCGCCAACGCCAATTAGATCAACAAAAAGTCCAAGAAGAACTCCAGCAGATAGAGATGATGAAGACGTCTCCAGAGTACCAAGCCATGATGCAGCAAAAGCAAGATGTGGTGGAACAAGAACAAGCTCACAAAAAGCAAATGACTGGTATGGAAATTTTGCAGCTGGAACGCTCAAAACTGTAATTCATATGTCCGGTTTTCAATCCCCACCACCTGGGTCGATGCCACCTGGCGCTGCCTCTCCAGACATGGGATCGATGGAAGAGATGTTGGCTGCTCAAGGGGGACAAGCGGGTACAAAAACCTCCTCAACTTCCTCGTCACACTCTGCCTCGCAAAACCCTCCGCGTCACGCCACACCAATTGGATCTCCCTTAGAAGAAGCCAGAAATATTGCTGGTGGTGTAGGGACTGATCTTTACGAGTTTCTACCACCAATTCTCAAAAACATGATCTCTTCAAAGCCAGAAGATACGCCGGAAGAAGCTGCCAAGAAAAGACAGATGCTACAGAACTATCAAAAATTGACTGCGGATGAACAACAGTACGTGCATAAAAAACTCCAAGAAGAAGAGATGGAAAAACGACGAAAAGAAGAAGAGGAGCAGATTCGTCGTCAGCAGGAAGCAGCCGCTCAATCAAGCGAGATGGCGGTTCCGGAAGGGAAAAAAACCGGTGAAGCAGCGATGGGTGGAGGGAAGTCACAAAAGTCTCAGACTATCAGTAAACTGCAAAATGACCGAAAGAAAATGAGTAGCTCGGGCTAACATGGTATACTTTCATTCAATGCAAAAGAATGTTTCTCGCCCTTGTTGTTGTTCGTCCAGTGTTTAAAGTCTTGGACCAATAAGGTGTGCCGCCGTCCAAGAGACGGTTTTTTTGTATAAAGGCACGTAGAATCAAAAACGGAAAAGAAATAAGGAAATTATGAAGTTGTATAACACCATGTCACGTAGCATTGAAGAGTTCGTTCCGATGGCCCCGCCAGCGGTGGGTCTCTATGCCTGTGGCTTGACGGTTTACGACTACACGCACCTGGGACATCTTCGAAAGTACACCATGGACGATGTGCTGATTCGCACGTTGCGACATGCTGGCTATAAGGTGGAGTTTGTCCAAAACGTAACTGATGTTGGGCACCTCGCATCTGACGCAGATACTGGAGAAGACAAATTAGAAAAAGGTGCCAAGAAGTACGGAAAATCTGTCTGGGATATTGCTCGTGAGTTTGAAGACTACTTTTTCCGCTCAATGGACCTGATGGGGAATGCGCGTCCAGATATTAGTTGCCGTGCAACTGAACACATTCAAGAACAGCTAGAGATGGTCATAGCCCTAGAAAAAAAAGGATTTGCCTACGTCATTGAAGGTGATGGCGTGTACTTTGATACGTCAAAACTTGATGACTACGGAAAGTTGGCGCAGCTTGATTTAGAGCATCTTCAAGAAGGCGCTCGAGTGGAACGAGTAGAAGGAAAGCGAAGCATCACTGACTTTGCGTTATGGAAGTTTGAGCGTCCTGGTGAAAACAGAGCCATGGTCTGGGAAAGTCCGTGGTCAAAACGCAGCTTTCCTGGTTGGCACATTGAGTGTTCCGCGATGGCCATTCGTTACTTAGGAGATCAATTTGATATTCACACTGGTGGGATCGATCACATTCCGGTTCACCACACCAATGAAATTGCCCAGGCGGAAGCCGCGACCGGCAAGAAACCATTTGTGGGCTACTGGGTGCACCATAACTTTTTGAGAGTTGATGGCGAGAAGATGAGTAAGTCCTTAGGCAACTTCTTCACGATTGATGACGTACTAAAACGCGGTATCGATCCAAAAGCATTACGATTACTGTTTTTAACGACGCATTATCGGGCGCAAATGAACTTTACTTGGGAGTCAGTGGAAGGAAGTCAAAAAGCCTGGCAAAAGCTGTCTCGAATGATGCTTCAGTTTAAAGCAGAATCGGGAAGAACGATCTTAAGTGAAGAGAAGCTGGAAAAGGTAGACGAGTATCGCCAGCGATTCTTCAGTTACATGGAAGATGATCTGAAAACTGCAGAGGCAGTAACAGTCATGTATGAAGTGGTGAAGTCAAACATTCCTGGAACAGATAAGTATGAACTGCTGTTGGAGTTTGATGAGGTATTGGGGCTGGGTCTGCGTGACTTAGTTGAAACTACCACCACGACTGATGTGGTGAGCGATCTCTCCACACTATCAAGTGAAGTGCGTACGCTGATGCAAAAGCGAGAAGCTGCACGGCAAGCCAAAGATTGGGCAAGTTCTGACAGCATTAGAGACGAAATTGTGGCTCTCGGGTATGACGTGATCGATGGAGCTACGGGCCAGCAGTTGCGCCCAATCCATCCAGTCGTTGGAACTGATCAGTAATTTCCGTAGTGCTGGTTTGAAGTAACGACGGCAATGTGGTACATAATAGAAACAATGCAAACACAACTTTCGCTTGGACAAAAAATCCGCTACGCCAGACGCTCTTTAGGGATTTCACAAAAGCAGCTGGGTGATTTAATTCAGCTCAGTGACAAAGCAGTGAGTTCCTATGAGGTAGACAGAGCAGTTCCGCCGTTAGAAACACTCAAAGAGATCAGTAAACATACCTCAAGACCAATGTCGTATTTTTTAAACGACAGTACCAAAAACGAACAGACTATTGCGGAAAAAATTGCAGGCATTGAAGAAGAGCTGCGCGAGATTAAAGAAATGATCGCAAATCAGTAGACGCTCTTTCAGTTCGAAGTTACCGTCGTTGAAACCATTTTTCTACTTCGTTCCAAGTGAATGTTTGAATTGTTGGGCGTCCGTGTGGACAGCTGAATCCAAATGGGGCAGCTTGAAGTTTTTCCAGGAGTACTTTGGCCTGATCTTGGGTGAGTGGATCACCAGCCTTTACGGCGCTCCGACAGGCGAGGTACGCCAAAGTTCGATGAGCCAGCTGATCAACTCCAGAGAGTGAGACTTCATTGTGAATGTCTTCCAAAACACTTTCGATAACGCGTTGAGGGTTATGTTCTTTCAACAGTTCTGGCATGGTGCGGACCGCAAAGCTCTGGTCTGAGTATGGCTCGATGTCACAGCCAATGTTGGCAAAGACTTCGAGCTGTGATTGCAGAATCGTCGCAGCGGCTGGACTCAGTCGGATGATCACAGGTGGGGACAGCTCAACGACTTCGCGTTGTTCAAGTTGCTGATGGAACTGTTCCACAAACTGATTATATAAAATCCGCTCATGTGCTGCGTGCTGATCAACGATCATCAAACCATTGGCAGTTTCGGTGATTAGAAACGTATCTCGTACCTGAAGGATAGTCTCCTCACGGGTGGCGAGGGCGTGATACCACTGCGGGGCGCTACTCTTCATGGTGGTGTGCAGCTGTGGAAGTGTTTTAGCAAAGTACTGCGAGAGTGGTTGAGGGTCATTATCATTCACCGTAAAAGCAGACTGTGGTTCAGGTTGATACTGCAGAGTGAGGTGCTGTTGAAGAACGGTTTTTATGGTATTGAGGAGCGCCGTCTCATCTTGCCAGAGCACTGTTTCTTTTCGTGGATGGACGTTCATGTCTACGGTGGCAGGATCAATATCTAAAAATAACACAAAGGCGGGAGCAGACTTGGGCTCTAAGCTGGATCCGTATGCATCGCGCACAGCTGCGCTGACCGTTGGCGCCAGAATTGGACGTCGATTCACCACGATAAATTGATATGGCTGCGAACGACGAGCGAGGCGGGGACTTCCCAATACACCAGCAAGTGAAATGCCTTCGCCTTGATGGTTGAAGGTCCACAACTGATGAGCAAACTCTTCACCAAAGACGTGACCCAATCTCTCAGAAAGTGTTTGACCCTCAGGAACTGACAGCAATGCTTTTCCATCTTCTGTTACGGTGATACCGACTTCTGGCATGGCTATGGCAAGGTTGGTGATTGTATCTAAAATTGCTTTTCGTTCGTGAAGTGCAGACTTCAAGAACTTCCGCCGCGCCGGAATTTTAGCAAAGAGCTGTGACACGATCACCTGAGTTCCAGGAGACATCCCAACAGCGTTCGGTTTGCTTTCCTTACCATGATTGACGGTCAGCTCAGTCCCGGCTTCTTGGTCTGCCGGCCGGGTTCGTACCGTTAATTTACTCATGCTGGCAATGCTGGAAAGCGCTTCACCACGAAAGCCGTAACTCTGTAGCTGATCAAGATCGAGGTTGGTCCGAATTTTACTGGTGGTGTATCGCTGAACAGCTAGCTCAAGCTCATCAGCGGGAATTCCGTAGCCGTTGTCGCTGATGAAAATCCGCTGTCGGCCGCCATCTTCGAGCATGATCTTGATGTCGGTGGCGCCGGCATCGAGTGCGTTCTCAAGCAGTTCTTTGACGATGGTGGCTGGGCGTTCAATCACTTCACCAGCGGCGATGAGTGAGACCACCCGCGGATCAAGCACTTGAATAGGCCGACGGTTAATCATGTTTGTCCCTGCCAGAATGTGACGCTTTCCAGCGAGCTAAAATGTTTAAAGCATCAATAGGTGTGAGTTCTTCAAGCTGTAGGGAATTGAGCTCATCAATGATGATGGACCGGGGAAGAATGTCTTGAGGATTTTGGGTCCTGCTTGCTTGCTCAAGCTGATGGAGAAGGGTGCTGGCACGATTAGTAATCTCGGTAGGAATACCTGCCAACTTGGCGACTGCCAAGCCAAAACTATGTGACGCGCCGCCTTCTTTGAGCGAATACAGAAAGACAGGTTGATGATCCCGCTCGGTAACTGCCATATGAGCATTATGGATCTTGGTTGGATAAATATCGGCCAGGGCTTGGAGCTCGTGATAGTGAGTCGCAAAAAGGGTTTTGGGACCACGCGTCTTTTTGACTAATGCTTCCGCCACTGCCCAGGCAATGCTAATGCCATCGTAGGTGCTGGTTCCTCGGCCAATTTCATCCATAATTACTAAACTTTTTTCACTCGAGCACTGCAGAATTTGTGCTGTTTCAACCATTTCCACCATGAAGGTTGATAAACCTGCAGTGATCATGTCAGCTGCGCCACTTCTGACAAAAACCCGATCCGTGAGGCTGATATTGGCTTTTTTTGCTGGGACGAAACATCCAATGTGCGCCATGATTGTGATCAAAGCAACTTGACGCATCAGCACCGATTTTCCCGCCATGTTGGGACCGGTAAGCAGCAGTAACTGCTGGTTTTCTGGATGTAAAGAAACACTATTGGCTACAAAACGATGTTGCAGAATTTCTTCCACCACTGGGTGGCGTCCGTTGGTGATGTCTAGCTCGCCAGAAGTGTTGAGTGTGGGGCGAGTGTAATTGTGAAGCGTTGCTGTTTCGGAAAACCCTGCTAAACAATCGATCTGAGCGATGGCCTGAGCCACACGCTGCACATCGATGATTCGTGTTTTTACCAGCTCTACTAACCCTAAGAAATATTGGTACTCGATTTCATCAATTTCTACCTTAGCGTTCAAGATAATTTCTTCGTGCTTTTTGAGTTCAGGAGTGATGAACCTTTCCGCATTTACTAGCATTTGCTTTCGGAGAAAGTACTCAGGCACGAGAGGGAGGTTCGCTTTACTTACTTCAATGTAAAACCCGAAGACCTGGTTATAACGAATCTTTAATGTATTGATCGTCGTTTTCTGCCGTTCACTTATTTCTAGCTGTGCAATCCATTCCTGACTGCTACGCACAACCTGATTGAGTTCATCAAGACGAGCGTGTACGCCATCACGAAGTAATCCGCCTTGCCGAGGATCAAAGGCTGGGTCGTCGAGAAGTGCAGCGTCGAGCTGCGTGCGAAGCGTGGTGAGTTGTTCAGTAAACGCATGGGTGTACGCATCAAAAAGATCAGTACTAGCCGCTTCAAGGCTGTGTTTGAGTTGCCAAAGAATAGCAAGCATGTCTACCAAGCTACGAAGATCTTTAGGCGAGCCTTGCTTGAGCACGATCCGAGCTAACAACCGTTCGATATCGATTACTTGCTTGAGTTGCTCCTGCAACTGTGACAACAGTTGGGGATGCTTGAGAAAGTACTCCACCATATCTTGGCGATGGGTAATTGCATCTAGGTCATTGAGGGGTTGGCGTAGCCAGTTGCGAACCAAACGTCCACCCATGGCGGTTTTTGTTTTATCGACCAGCTGAATGAGTGTGGTGACTTGCTGGTTTCTTTCAAGTCCATTTCGTAGGCTCGAAAAAAGTTCAAGATTCGCGATCGTGGCAGGGTCCATTTCCAAATGACTGGGAGTGATTAAGTTTTCTGGAGACTGCAGATGGGGCAACACCATTTTTTGGGTGGACTCTAAATATTGAATCAATGCAGCTACTGCCTGGACGCTTAAATCTGAATGTAACAGTGGGTGAGCCACACTGGCAGGGCCAAACTGACGAACTAATAGTTCTTGGCAAGTATCAAGCGTATCTGGCCAAGATGGGTCGGAGGTCACGTAGGTAAATGTTTGCTCACATAACGAGTACAAGGCTTTAGTGCTCAGTATTGTTGGGCTAACCACTACTTCAGCAGGGTGAAGGAGAGTGGCGAGCTCTTGAAGTGGAGCTTTTGCAGATGCTAAATACGCTTCTTGGTCAAAGGTATCTGCTGCTTTGCTGGTTTTTTTTCGTTCGGATCGAGGCAGTGAGAGTGGAACTTCACTGACCAGCACTTGACCAGTTCCTAAGTCAGCCGCAGCTGCAGCGATGCTCACTTTTCCAAACGCTAAGAAGAGAACGTACAGGTGTTCTTTCTTCTCCAGATTCTTTTCATCCAGAACTGTTCCTGGAGTAACGATCCGGATCACTTCACGTTCTACCAGGCCTTTGCCTGGCTCTGACATTTGTTCGCAGATAGCAACTTTCTTGCCAGCTTGAACCAGCTTGAATAAGTAGTTATCTAGGGCGTGATAGGGAATGCCAGCCATTGGAATTCGACCGTCTTTGCCACGAGCTCTGGCTGTCAGTGTAATTCCCAAAATCTCGGCGCCAGCTTTGGCATCATCTAAGAACATCTCGTAGAAGTCGCCAAGTCGATAAAGTAGTAAACAGTCGGCGTATTTTTCTTTAATACGTAGATACTGTTGCATCATGGGAGTGGAAAATTCATTCACTGGCTCAGACATACTTCAAAGATATCATCAATAGGCTCTGCTAGCAGTACACCGTCAAACCGCTTACAATGAAAATAATGCCCAAGCTTGATTCAGTTCGCTTCGGTTGTCAATGAAAGGATAGTTATGGTGATTCAACGCAACTCCTTCCTCAAGATTGGTGTACTCGCTGTTGTGGTGATAGTGGTGATCACGTTCTTGATGAATGATTTTCTGCTGAATAGAGGCATTGTCCTACCAGGAATGCAGCAGCGAGCCTGTACTTTAGAAGCACAAATTTGTCCTGACGGTACCGCAGTCGGCCGCACAGGGCCAAACTGTGAGTTTGCTCCATGCGCCTGGGGAACCACCCAGCCCTCTGCTGAAGAACTGCGCTGCACTCCAGCCAACATTACCATTACTCAGCCAACCCCGGGTTCACATGTGAACTTCCCAATTGTCTTCACTGGTACGATTGATAATCGTACTAATAAGGACTGCAGTTGGACGCTGTTTGAAGGTCAAGCAGGTTCAATCGAAATTCGAGATGCAAATGGCGCCATGGTGGGAATTGGTGTACTGGAAGCACTTGATGATTGGAGGAGTGAGGGACCGATTGATATAGAGGGAACAGTGGAACTCATGTCACCTCCGCAAGGCTCCGCTATGAGTGTGATGATCACTGAAGAAAACCCAAGTGGAGTGGGAAGTGGTCAGCAAATTCGAATGAACTTGACCTTTTAAGTGAAAGAATGCCATGCCCAGAACAAAGAACGTTGATGTCGTCGAAGCAGAAATCCAGCAAGAAATTGAAACGCTCATTAATGAAGATAGAGTGGTGAATTTTTCTGATGCAGTTTTTGCCTTTGCAGCAACGCTCCTGGTTATCAAAATTGATCTCCCAGATTTAAGTGCTACGACAAACATCGAAGCGAACTTACCCTTAGCGATTCTGCAGCTGTGGCCTACATACTTTGCCAACATCGTCAGTTTTCTGGTGATTGGGTACTACTGGATGAACCATCATGCCTTGTTTGGCATGCTCAAAAAATTTAACATGACAATTGTTTGGCTGAATCTCTTCTTTCTGATCTGTATCTCGTTTTTACCTTTTCCAGTGGATTTATTTGGAGACTTTAGTACGGTACCCGTGGTGGTGATGTTCTATGCGGGGAGTTTGGCTGTGGCAGGCTTGCTGATGTCCATTATGTGGTGGTATGCAGCATGGCCCGGAAAGCTGGTGGATGAGAACATGTCTCCTCGTCGACGCCGATATTATTTAATCAGGAATTTAATTGCCCCAATTGTTTTCTTAACCTCCATTCCAATTGCATTTTTTGACCACGGATTGGCAAGAGCGTCATGGTTCTTTTTGATCATCGGAGTGATTTTTGTGAATCGTGCGTATAAATATAAACACCTGAGTAAAATTGAGCAGGCCTTGGCGTAAATAAAGAGCATATGGCAAAAAAGAATTCTTCTCCTCACATAAAAACGGTGTCACGTGTACCAATGTCTGCAAACAATCAGTTAATTGTGATTTTTATTGGAGTATTATTTTTAGCGTTGGCTTTTGTTTCGATGAAGTACCTGTTGGCGCGCGATTCGTGGATTCGGTACGGCAATCAAGCGCAAGAGCAAATTCTGAACTACCCAACCACCGACGCTCTCAACAACGCCAGTATCATTGCCACGACCGTGATTGAGTTTCCCGATGGCAACGCCCTTTGGAATCAGCCAAAGCTGCTTCAAAATTATGTAGATGTGATCAGTAAAAAAACAGGAAGAGATGTAGTCGTCATCGATGTGAATGGTGTGATTCTAGCTGACACTGTTTCAGACAACGTTGGACAGAAATGGGCGCAGGATAAAGAGGGCGAAGTGATGTTGACCATCATGGACAGGAAACCTCGGAGCTTCGGCTTAATGCAAGTAGTGCTGCCAGTTATAGATGACTCAGGAAAAACTTTTGGCGCAGTGGTGCTGTCGTCTGATTCAACCTTGTAGAGGTTGATGATGCGCGCCTAAAAAGCGTTCTTTGATCACTTTTCGTGACTCACCTGGAGGAATAAAGTCCATTAACTTGACCGTGACGTGATGTTTCGCTCGGCGAGTACGGAGTCGTTCCAGCAGAATTTGAATCACCTGCGAGGCTTGTTGACCCTTTTCTACTTTTGGCATGACCGGCTCGCCACCGTAAATGTTCAAGACCGCCATCGCTACATTTGCCTCGTGCGCTAATAGGGCCGGCATATTCTGAATCGGAGCACCAATAGTTCTCGTGCCTTGTGGATAGATAGTTAACGATTTTGCCACAGAACCATCCTCAGGTTGCAGCAGCTCAGACATCTCGTGAATTTGTGTCATCATCGAACCGACAGTTAAGTTCTGACGATCAAACAAGTACGGCTCATTAATAATGTTCCGGGCAATCATCTTGCTGCGACGGCTGCTCCACGTATCTTTAGCCGAAACGAACTGTAAGTTGGAAATGAGATGAGGTGAAAGTTGCTCCACCGCTTTGTAGACATAGAGCGAGTCAGGGTGGCCAGTGTGAGGTGCAACGGAATAGAGCAGGGCTTGGTCAGGATTTTGAGCAGTGTAGTCCTCAAGCTCAGACTGGGCTGTGGGGTCTGCGGTGATCGTCAAGTCCACCATCAACAGCCACAACAAAAAGCTCAACCGCTTACTTTGAAGGGATAGTTCAGGGTTTTTTGCACTAGAGTTGTTGCGTTCCCGCTCGTCAGACATCGAACCGATATCATAACATCTCTCAAGTAGGCGGCATGTAAGGATGGAGCTGAAGGGCTCACTCAGGGTTTTGTTCGATGGATTTTGACAATAACTTGATAAAATAGGCAACTATGAACCTAAGCATCGGCATCGTCGGTTTACCTAACGTGGGCAAGTCCACACTTTTTAACGCGCTCTTGAAGCAGCAAGTGGCTTTGGCCGCCAACTATCCCTTTGCCACCATCGAGCCCAATGTGGGTGTGGTTCCTGTGCCTGACGTTCGTCTGCAAAAGCTGGCCGATGTGGTGCACAGCACCAAGCTTGTCCCGGCAATTGTCGAGTTCGTGGACATCGCCGGTCTCGTTAAAGGCGCCAGTAGTGGTGCGGGTCTTGGTAACAAATTCTTGTCTCACATTCGCGAAACGCTCGCCATTTGTCATGTTCTTCGTGGTTTTTCAGATGCTGACATCATCCGCGAGGGAAGTGTTAGTCCGGTAGATGACCTCGAAACGATTCGAACCGAGTTGCAGTTGGCAGATTTAGCTACACTCGAGAAGCAAATGCAGCCAAAGGGCGTTATCACTCCAGCAGATAAAAAAAAGTGGGAGTCGATCAATAAGTTTAAAGAAGCGATCAACCAAGGCAAGATGGTCAACGAAGCTATCGAAAATGATGATGATAGAGAAGTTGCCAAGCTACTTTCATTAATTACCGCCAAACCTGAACTTTTTGCAATTAACGTTGACGAGGGTTCTTTGAAAAACGCTGCTGAAGTCCAAAAAGATCACGCCACAAAGCTGGATGTGAATCCCGAGCAAGTTGTTGTCATTTCTGCCAAAGTTGAAAGTGAGCTTTCTGCACTTGGCGAGGAAGACCAAGCGTTGTTCTTGGCTGAACTCGGTGTGGAGGAGAGTGGCTTGGAGAGATTGATCAAAGCCGCCTATGATACTTTGGGTCTTCAGAGTTTCTTGACCGCTGGGGAAAAAGAAGTTCGCGCTTGGACGATCAAAAAAGGTTCAAACGCCGTTGAAGCTGCAGGTGAAATTCACACAGACTTCATGAAAAAATTCATTCGCGCCAGCATTGCCAACTACACTGACTTCCTCGAGCACAACGGCTGGAAGGGTGTCAAAGAAATAGGCAAACTTCGTACCGAGGGTCGAGATTACATCATGCAAGACGATGACGTCGTCGAGTTCATGATTGGTAGTTAGTTGCTCGTCTTAGAACTCGTCTCTAGAAATTTTCCGAAATCTTCAGATAACCACACTCCAAGCTGCTGATGTGTTTTCGGGTTGTAGTGCCTGTCATAGGTGAAGGTGAGGGGTTGTTTTTCCGAGAGCTCAGTCAGCTTTTGTGAGTAATCAAAGTACGTCACGTTGGGTATTTTGTCTGCGATGTTTTGCAATGTGCCGCTGTCAATGTTGACTAGGATAAACTTGCCGCCTTGTGCTTCAACATCACGCTTGAACGCTTCCAAAATCAACGCCGTTCTGTCTTCAATTGCCTTTACCTCGGTCAGCTCCTTTTCTCGTTCTCGTTCGGTTGTAACGCCAGTCCATAAGCTCGCATCGAACGCTTTCATGTCTTGTTTCATTTTCCTGATCGAAATGTGGTATCCCAAGTAGGAAAGAAAGTACGAACGTTTTGAAAGGGGAAGCTCAAAATCCAAGTTAGGATTATTGCGTTCAATCACGTCGCTATGAAAAGTAGTTTTCGGGCTTTGACGATTAAAACCTGAGGAATCTACGACTCCGTCTTTGACAATGTCGGAGGAGTATCTTTCGGCATCCAGCCAGTTAGCGGCGATGATCACATAGTCCGGTTGGAGAAACGAACCAAACTGGTGATATCTCGCATACTCTTCGTCAATTCCAGATCCAGGAACCCCAAGGTTTATTACTTCGATGGCAGGATATTTTTGAGCAAGGACGTCGGTATAACGTTCTCCGTCTGGAACACCTTCGCCAAAAGTAAAGCTATCTCCAAACACCAACACTCTTTTTTTTTGATTTTGTTTCTCGAGGGAGTGTTCTTGAGCACGATATCCAAAAGAGTTTAGCCTGTAGAGCACAGAGAAGTCTGAGGTGGTGGCAAGCGCCTCTGCTCCGGGCTTCAGAGCGCCATCGACAAAGAGTTCGGTTGGTAGACGATCCGAGTTCTTCAGTTCTTTTTGATACAAACGAAAATCAATGTTGTGAAGATGCGCATAGACTCTAAATGTCACTTCAGTGACAAGGAAACAGACACCAAACGTAAATATGCTCGCAACTAGTGAAAGACTGAGTTTTCTTACGATGGTTTTACCGGTCATAAAAAATCACTTAGAAAATTTTATACATCCGAATGTGCTCGCCTTTAAACACCATCGGGTAGTGGCGTTGCATGAGCTTGTCAGCGTTTTGTAGTGAGCACTTCGATTCTGGATTACTGGTCTGATCAATTAGAATGTACCTTGGCTTTAGATCTTGGCTGCGATTTGCAATTTCTTGGAGTAGCTCTGGGTCAGTAAGACACAGTGAGTAGTGTCCATACTCGATGACATATCCAACACGTTGCATCTGAATGAGCATGGATGAGTCAAGTTTGTACTGAATGGTAATCAACCTATCGGAAGGCGAAAGCAGTGCAGTAATTTTGTCATAATCTGCTTGGTACTCGGGGGTGCCAAGCAAGGTTTGTGTTCCAAAGTACTCTTGTCTGATAGCAAAAAACTCAGTTACTCCAGCAAATGCGCTGAAGATCACCGCAATAAATACTCCAACCATAAAAAAGTACCACTCGTAAAAATGATGAGGAGTGAGCGGAAACTTGAGATGACTTTTTGCATACTGTTGCAGGAACGATGACAGTCTCCAGAGACTGATGGCTACACAGAGCGCTGCCATAGGTACCCAGTGAAGATTGTAGTAATCATGCCAAGTAGAGCCAGCTGCTACCACAATGTAATTCAGAGCACTGCACATGGCGTAGTACGTCACAAATGCAGCAAATGGTTTTTTGAAGAAGTTGCTTGATAAAACGAAGCCACAGATGGCTAAGACACCACCAAGTGGGGTGAGCAACATTCCAATGAAGAACTGCTGGAAAAATTGGGTGATCCAGCGTGACTCAGTGAAGTACTTTAGCCACCCCTGATTATTATGGAGAAGCCAAAGGGAATGGTCAGTGACAATCCAGTTTCCGTAGACGAAGTGAAGTGCCCAAAGCCGCCAAACAATGACAGAGATGATGGGAAGAATCAGTACCCAAAGTATTTTTTTGAAGGGTACATTATTCGAGACTTGGAAAAGATACATGCACAAAGGTAAAAAAGATAAATAGAACGGTTTCGTGAGGGCGGCAAGTGTAAAAAGAGTAGTAAATAATGCCAACCGGGGAGCGTCTTTAACCCCATATAGAGCCAGGGCAATTGCAGACAGTGCGCAAAGTAAACCGAAAATTTCGGGACTATCAACTCTTCCCCAAAAAACAATTGCCGGGAAGAGGCAAAAAACGGTGGCAGCCAGCGCACCAAAGTTACTTGAATGAAGCCTTTTGCCAATAAAGTAGATGACGAAGGTAAGACAGGTAGACAGAAAGATGTTGAATAGCCTGACTGTCAGCACAGAGATTCCGGTAACTTGAAAAAGCCAGGACACCAATAGTTGGTAGACGGGAAACTCAGCCAAGTCGAGATGTTGCTCATCTTGAGGATTGATAGCCTGGTACGTACTCGGGTAAAGTAGCGACCCTTCTCCAAGAGTGAATCGTTGGGATATCGAGAAGGTGGTCAGTTGACGGTAAAAGTGCAGATCGTTGAGGGCGGGGTTTTCCAGGTTGTAGAGCTTAGGGACTATACTCACCAGTAATAGCAGTAAAAAGATGCCAATTTGTGTGATTTTTTCTTTGTTTGCTCCAGATGGCCAGGAAAAAGGGAGAAAAGAAGGGAGTTGCATAGAGGTAATTACTTCCGGTAAGTATGGTTTTGGATCTCAAGTAAGTCAATCACTCTACAGTTCCTGTAAGGATGATCGGCTAGATTTCTCTCAATTACAACAAAAGGAGGTGGTTCAGGCAGAACTTCCCGCATTTTCAGCTTTCTCCAGCCATATCTTGTGGTAAAATACTCGAAGTTTGCTTTATGTCGAAAAATATCGACATATCCAGGTGTATCCCAGGCAAAACTAAGAAAGGAATAGTATGGATACGAGTCGCAACTATGAGTTGACCTATATTTTGTCCGGTTCTTTAACCGACAATGAGGTCGCTCAATTGAAGACACAGGTCGAGCAAATCCTGAAGAAATATGATGCTCAAATCCTCAAGAATGAAGACTGGGGCCGACGCCCTTTGGCTTACACCATCGTTCATGAAGGCAAGAAACAAACCGAAGGAGTTTATACTCACGTTGTGTTTGCTCTCGAGCCATCTAAAGCTCCAACTTTAGAGCGTGAAGTGTACTTGTCAAACTTATTGGTACGTCACCTCATCGTCGTAGCCGAAGAAGATGCGCCAGAAGTAACCCCTGAAGCATAACCAAAAGAGGAGACACGTATGTCAGCTCGATCTTTGAACAAAGTCATGTTAATTGGAAACCTCACCCGTGATCCAAACATGAGATATACCCCAACTGGTTCGGCAGTTTGTAGTTTTAGTATTGCCACCAACCGTAGCTGGACCCCCAGTGACGGTGGTGAAAAGCAAGAAAAAGCTGATTATCACAACATCGTATCCTGGTCAAAACTGGCTGAGGTGTGTGGTCAACTGTTGCACAAAGGTGACAAGGTCTATGTAGAAGGTCGTTTGCAGACCCGTGAGTGGCAAAACAAAGAAGGCCAAGATCAACGAACCACAGAAATTGTGATCGATAACATGATCTTGCTCATTTCCCGCACCGGCGTAGCGCAAGCTGCCGCCGAGGATAGTGGAGACTTCTCAAGTTCGTCAGCTGCCTCTTCAAAACCAAAAAAAGAAAAACCAAAAGCTTCTGAAGAAGTTCCTAGCGATGAAGTCACCGCAGTGGAAGACATTTCAGAAGACATCGATATTCCATTCTAAGGAGAATACACATGCCAAAAGCAAAAGATATGATATTTAGTTACAAAGATGTGAAAAACCTGCGACGTTTTATGACCGAGCAAGGCTACATCTTACCAAGAGCAAAAACTGGTTTAACCCAGAAGCAACAGAAACATCTGTCTCGCGCCATTAAGCACGCTCGACACTTGGCTCTGCTTCCATTCACACAAACTGTTTAAACAGTTTCCCGAGTGGAATGCTGTTCACAGCGTTTGAAATTCAAAGGCCTCTCGCAAGAGAGGCTTTTTGGTAACTCGGGGAGTAGCGAACAGAGCAAGCGTGCTCTGAATTCCAGTGTTACAATTGGACGCTATGTCGAACCAAGCCCCTCAAGCTAAGCAAATTCTGATTGGTCTTTTATTGATTGCCCTCGGCGGTGTGGTGGGCTACAAAGCTCGTGGAAATGAGCGTATTCCTGGGCTTTCACCAATTCTCGATAAGACTGGTTTAACGAGTGTTCAAAACACGGCACAACCAGATCAATACAAAAATGTAGACTTCCGACAGTTCTGGGAAGTGTGGCAGATTCTTGAGCAAAATTACCTTGAGCCAGACAAAGTCAAAGCTAACGAGATGGTCAATGGTGCTATTAGCGGCATGACATCCTCACTTGGTGATCCCTATACCATGTTCCTGCCACCGGATGATCAAAAGAGAAGTGAAGAAGATCTTTCAGGATCGTTCTTCGGTGTTGGTATCCAGCTTGGATACGTGGATAGCATCTTGGCAGTTGAAACGCCGCTCAAAGGCTCTCCTGCAGAGAAAGCAGGCTTAAAAGCCAAAGACTACATCATTCATGTCAAAGACGAGAAGACTGACTCCGACACCCAAGGGTGGAGTTTAGCCGAAGCCGTGGATAAAATTCGCGGACCTCGTGGTTCACAGGTGACATTGACGATTATTCGTCGATCAGAAAAGCCAGAACCTTTCACCGCAACCTTAACTCGAGATGAAATCGTGGTTCCTTCCGCAGAGCTTTCATACGTTGATTTGGCTAATGGTCAAAAAGCTGCGGTTATCACGATCAGTAGATTTGGTGAGCGCACCGAAGCAGAAATGAACACGTCCATTCAAAGTATCTTGAGTCAAAATCCAAAAGTGTACGGCATCATTCTAGACATGCGAAACAATCCAGGTGGCTTCCTTGATGGAGCAGTAGATGTGAGTGGTGAGTTCATTAAAGATGGGGTAATTGTGACTCAGCAAGGTCGTGAGAGTAGCAAAGATTACAAAGCACAAGGTAATGCCAGACTTGCTGACTATCCAATTGACGTCATCGTAAACGGTGGCAGTGCATCCGCAGCGGAAATCGTTGCCGGGGCGCTTCGTGATCGTCGTGGCGCAAAGTTGATTGGTGAGAAAACGTTTGGCAAGGGAACTGTTCAAGATGCGTTGCGTCTACCAAATGGAGCTGGACTACACGTCACTATCGCCAAGTGGATTTTGCCAAAAGGTGACTGGATTCAAACAACTGGTATTCCAGTGAACGTCGAAGTCAAAGACGACGAGGCAACACCAGAAGACGAAGTCATGCTGAAGGCTCAAGAAGAGCTGATCAAGCAGTAGCTGTCAAGGAACACGTCATCGCTCTCACGGTATTTTCAGGATTTTCTAAGGTTTCTTGTGTAGTATTCTGCTACATATGCAGAGGTCTCTTTCGTCTTCACTCAAAGGGTTTCTTTTAGGTACGGCGGTTTCGGTCGTAGTACTCATAGTTTTTTTTGCGGGTGGGGTAGCAGATCGAATTTTTGTCTTAAAACCTATTGATTGGTTGATGCAGAGTTCGAGAAGATCACTCTTTTCCCAAGGTGAAAACACACAGAGCTCAAGTACTCCAACTATTTTGAATGCCTCAGAAAAATCTACGGTGGATATTGCGAGCAACGCTTCCGAATCGGTCATCACTGTATCGATCAAACGGCAAGTTCCCCAAATTACTAGCCCATTTCAACGGTTCCGCTCAAGCCCTCGGCTTCCTGAAGCCCAAGAAACCAACCAAGATATCGGCACCGGCTTTGTGGTCACTGCCGATGGTCTGATTGTGACCAATAAACATGTCGTTGATGCAGCGGGCGAGTATACGGTCATTGATAAACAAAACACTGAGCATAAAGTACTAAATATTTATCGTGATCCAGTGAACGACCTAGCAATCTTGAAAGTAGAAGGGCTGCAGGCACCAAGCTTGGACCTAGGAGATTCGGACTCACTAAAAGTGGGGCAAGAAGTGGTGGCGATTGGTACAGCGCTTGGTGAGTTTCGTCATACGGTTACCACTGGCGTAGTGTCTGGCTTGGGCAGAGGAATTGAAGCAGGCGATCCTTTGGGTGCATCAATAGAATCACTTGAAAACGTTATTCAGACCGACGCGGCGATCAATCCAGGAAATTCTGGTGGGCCACTGTTGGATAGTAACGGCCGAGTCATCGGTGTGAACGTGGCAGTCTCTGCTGCAGGCCAGAATATCGGCTTTGCAATTCCGATCAACGTCATAAAGGCTTCACTAGACAACTTCAACCAAACTGGCCAGTTTGACCGCCCAATCTTGGGTGTCAGATACCAACCAATCAGTGAGGCCGCTGCGTTAGCGAACGAAGTGCCACAAGGAGCATACGTGGTCCAAGTAATTGAAAACTCTTCAGCCGCAGAGGCTAGTCTAGAAGCTGGGGATATTATCACTGTTTTTGACGGTCAAGATCTCAAGACGGCTCAAATCCCACAGATCATGAGCAAGAAAAAAGTTGGGGAGCGAGTTCAAGTGAAGTATTGGCGAGATGGCGAAACAACAGAAGTGACAGTTACGCTGAAGTTGGAGGAGCCAGTAGCTTCTCCCGGACAGTAAGCAGTACGTCTTCGAGGTCGCCTTCCATGATGGTTTCCAGGCTGTACCAAGATTCATTAATGCGATGATCAGTCAAACGATTTTGAGGGTAGTTATAGGTGCGAATCTTCTCGGCTCGCTGCGCTCGCCCAATCGCACTTCGGGCATCGCCCAAAGTGGCAATCCGTTGCTCCTCTTGAAGTTCCCAGAGTTGACCACGAAGCATTTCTAGTGCAATTTCACGATTTTGGGCTTGCTTCTTTCCTGGCGAGAGCTGACTGCAATCCCAGTTGGAATGTGGGTCAAACGGGCGGCAGAGTTGACTTTATTGACGTTCTGACCACCTGCACCACCGGCTCTCATGAAGGTCCACTCTAAATCCGTATCTTTAATCTCAATGGCAGTTTTCTTGACCTCGGGAATGACGGCCACACTGGCAGTTGAGGTGTGTACACGACCTTGAGACTCAGTTGAAGGAACACGTTGGACCCGATGCACACCAGACTCAAAACGGAAAAGTTCGTAGGCAGAGAAGAGTGTGGTGACGGCATCGCCACCTTCTACGGGAACGTCCAGTTCTGTTCGGCCTTTAATCTTGATGACGAGCTCATCGATCAACTCTACTTTGAGCGTGGTTCGCTCTAAAAATCGCATGTACATCCGAAGTAGGTCACTGCCCCATATCTTGGCTTCATCACCACCTGCTCCTTGGCGAATTTCGATAATACAGTTCGTAATCTGGACGGTGGCTGGGTCCGCAGTAGTGTCTTCAACATCCAGTTGAGCCGCGGCGGCTTGCAGCTCCTGGAACTCTTGCGTAAGCTGTTCAAGCTCAAGCTTGGCAAGTTCACCAAGTTCTGGATCGAGAAGTAACGCGTTGTTTTGGGCAATGCGTTCTTCAAGAAGTTTAAGCTGGTATTCGTACGGATTTGGTTGTTGCATAAAAAATCATCAATATCGTCATGTCACTTAATAGTACACTGCCCAGGTTCTAGCGCTGCAGGTACAAAAACACCAGCTTGCTTGCGCTTACTGGTGTCTCAAATTCAAAGGTAACTAAGCAGCTTTCGCTGTTTTCAGTCTGTTTTGCTCTTTTTGAAGCAGCTGTTTGTAGGAGAGAGCTTCTGCAGCTTCTTCTGGAGTCCCCGTAGCTTCTTCAGTGTCAGTTTTTGCTTGAGCAGCTTGTTTCTTTTTGGCAACGCTTACTTTTTGCATGAAACGATCGACGCGACCTTGACGGTCAACGAACTTCATTTCACCAGTGTAAAAAGGGTGACAAGCGTAGCAAATATCAACGATAATTTCGTCCTGAGCTGAGCCAGTGACGAACGTGTTTCCGCAGCCACAAGTGACTTTGGCTTCGTGATTCCATTTGGGGTGGAGGTTTAATTTCATAGGTGTCCTTTGGTAGCTCGCTCTAATACGAGCCTGACAGAAGCGCTATTTTAGCACAACTTGACGGGAAAAGCGAGTCTTTGGGCGGGTTAGTGACCACAGCCGTGGCAGCCACCACCGCAACAACCAACCATCTCGGAGGGTTGAAGAATTTCTTGACACTGTTCAAGGGAGAGCATGGCTTGATCACCGGTGGACAGGGACTTGATCGTGACTTTTTCGGCTTTACGTTCTTCTTCTCCAACAATGATGACGTACGGAATCTTTTTTTGATCCGCAAGCTTGAACTGTTTCGCCAGTTTATCAATGGCAGGGTATACCTCGGTGGAAATTCCCACAGCGCGCAGTTTTTGCGCTGCCTCGAGAGAAGCAGGAATATCTTGTTCGCTCATGATGGCGACTAAGACACGAGTGCCGGCGCCTTCCATGGGCAAGAGACCCAGTTGGTCTGCAGCTTCAACAGTGCGATCAAAGCCAATCCCAAAGCCCACTGCTGGCATCTCAAATCCAGACAGATCTTTAACCAAGTTGTCATATCGGCCACCACCACCAACTGATCCGACGGTGTACTCTGGAACACGACCTTCAAAAATCATGCCAGTGTAGTAGTCAAGACCTCGAGCGATACGTGGATTGAACACCAAGTTTTGACGGGGGACTCCTAGTTGGACGGCAGCCTCAATGATGGACTGCAAGTTTGTGGATGGCTGAGCAGTGGCGATTGCAGTGGTGACTTGGTCAGCAACGTCTTTTTTCAAGCCTTTGGCCACAAGCTCAGCGGCGACTTCCGCCGAGGACATCTTGTCGAGTTTATCAACGGACTGAATAATCGAAAAGACAGTGACTGAGTCAGTGCTGAACGGCTGAAGTGTTTGAATCAACGTTTGACGATCATTCAACTCGATGGAGATCGAGGTCAAACCAATTTCTTTGAACACGTCGTAGTAGACAGACAAAATCTCTGCGTCTGCCAAAGGAGAGAAACTGCCAAAGACGTCACAGTCACATTGGGTGAACTCGCGATAACGACCCTTTTGAGGTTTGTCGGCCCGAAAGACATTGCCAATCTGATAACGACGAAAGTAGCGAGGCAAGTCATTCTGATACTGTGCCAGAACGCGTGCAGTGGGCACAGTTTGGTCATAACGCAGACCTACCTGGCGTTCGCCGCGATCTTCAAATGTATAGACGAGTTTATCGGCTTCATCCCCATACTTTCCTAAGAGGAGAGAGGCGTACTCTAATGTCGGTGTTTCAAGAGGTGCAAACCCATGGCGTTCGAAGACCGTTCGCATACTTTGCGCAACGAAATCTCGTTTACGTTTTTCCGCTGGCAAAAAGTCGCGGAAGCCTTTGAGGGTTTGAGGTGTTTCAGACATGAATCGCATTATAAGCCATTGTGGACCCGATCGGGATCGAACCGACCACCTCTGCAATGCGAATGCAGCGCTCTACCAGATGAGCTACGGGCCCTAAAGGGGCTGATTGTTGCGTAGAAAGTAGGAACTTGTGTATCTTCGGAGTCGTCGAGTTCAGTTCTTGAACCCGAAAACGGAGACAATACACAAGTTTCTAGTTTCGGAGCAATTTTACCATCTCGATCTCGTCATCGTACTGGCCATTCCACTTGATGGCTTTGACTTTTACTCCAATCCGATGAAATCCGAGTCGTTTGTATAGGTTGTAGGCGTTGGGGTTTTTGGCGGTACAGGTGAGGAAAACACGCTCAATGTTATCTTCGTCTCTGAGCAGGTTTGTGACAAACGCTATCAGTTGTCCAGCATACCCTTTGTGGCGAAATTTTGGAGCGATATATAAATTATAAAGTGATGCAACATGTGACTGCTTTTCGAGATAATTTTTCCCCGTTTGGATGTATCCCGCCAGTTCATCATCAACAAAAATGCCGAAGTAGCCAAAAGAAGGTGGGTGAAAGGCCCAATCCAGATGATCAGCAAATGCTACGTCGGGCAACTTTGATTCCATGTCAAAGGTCGACAAGAACGCAACTTCGTCAGTCTGCAAAGACAGTAAGCGAAGCTGCTGATATTCGGGAGCATCACTCCGAGTGAGTAAGCGGATATCAACGTTTGGTGACATAACTCAAATTATTTTGTCAGTTCTTCAGGGGCTTTACTAGTCACTAAGACGGTATTTTCGTATCGGTAGCCAAGTTGATGAGGGACATAAATACCTGGTTCGATCGTGATAACCATCCCATCTTCTAAAATTTGAGCATTACTTTGGTACACGGATGGAGGTTCATGGACGTCGATGCCAATCCCATGTCCCGTGGTGTGAATGTATTCTTTTCCGTATCCTGCATCAGTAATGTACTTACGGACTGCTTCATCCACTTGACCAGCTGTAACAGTCTTGGATTCCAAAGTACGTAGCTCAAGTTGTTCAAGTCCAATTGAGTAGGCATGATCAACGATTTTCTTGATAGCGAGGAACTGTTCTGACGGTTTCTCACCAAACCATACAGTTCGAGTAATGTCGCTGTTGTAGGCTTCAACCATGGCACCACAGTCAATTAAAACTGGAGTTTCTTGGGTGAGCTTCGTTTTTCCCGGTTGGTGGTGGGGAAGCGTTGCGTGCTCTCCGAATGCCACAATGGTAGGAAAGGCTGGGCCCTGTGCACCTAGCTCAAAAAGTCTGACATCAAATTGGTGCGCCACTTCGATTTCTGTTTGACCAACTTGTAGAGTTTTGAGGACTTCAGACAACGCCTTTTTTGCTATTTCCGCAGCTTTACGAATGTGCTTTAGCTCATGAGCATCTTTCATGGATCGTTGCTTCCATATCACTTTGCGATCGATGTGCCGGAGTGGTAACTGCATTTCTTGTGGATTGTGAGCTGCCGTTAGGGCCGACTGTAACTGTTTTGATTCTGAAAGAAAAATGCCCGTATCATCGATACATAACTCACCAACTTTGGCTTTGACGATACTCACAGCCACTCGAGACAGAGAAGTACTCCTAGTGACGGTCAAAAAATCGAGGGGAGCCCTGCTTTGTGAAGCAGCTTCAAGGTATTCAGGAAGGGGAGAAAAGGCGGCGGCAAAGAGCTCGGCGCTTCCAAACGTCACCAACAGAAAACCTTCTCGCTCATTGTGTGTTACCGGGCGAAAATCGGTGTAGTACACCAAATCTGCTGCTTGGGTGAGCAAAAATGCCTGACTTGGTTGAAGCTGTTGCTGAAGAATGTGAATGCGATGCGCGTATGGCTGCATTGTCTCTATCTCTGTCCTGCCAACGATTTCACTGTCAAGGCAGATTTTTGGGCATCACCTGCTTTAGACACGATGATGACTTGAGTTTCTGTTTCGAGACTTTCTCGTTTGATGACTTCGCCAGTGGCGTTGACGTACTCGGTGGTTCTGGTAGTGAGGAAGGTATCTTCAGTTGCTGATGGCTTGGTCACCACGATTTGCGTTCTAGAAATAGACTTGATCGTTCCAATTGCTACATCAATATCCGTTGGTTCGAAAGGAGTACTGCTGATAATCACAATTTGTGGTTGGATCGTTTCTTTGTCTGAAAAGCCAATGATTCCCATCCAGTCGCCAACAGCAATGTCATCGATCGTGGCAGCTTTGCCTGCTTTAGAAAGTACAACGTCTGTGCCGATGGTAAAGCTTTGGTTTCCGCCACGGTTATGGATGGTCACTGTCTTCTCGGTAATGCGCTGCACTTCACCAATAAAAATGCGACGGCGTTGACCGGCTTGCTCAAGCTCTTGAAGTTTTTCTTGTCGAGTTTCTAAGATACGATCGATACGATCTTTCAGACTTTCGGTGGCTGCTTGGCCACTTGGACTGGCTACTGGAGAAGCTGTAGCTCTTGGAGATGGGGAAGGGCTGGTTCTGACAGGTGTTCTGCTACTTGGGGAGGCGGTAGCTGCAAAGATGGTGAAGTTGCCTGGATGTGTGGCTGAGATCAGCGCGATGACACTGACTACTAATCCCAGGATCAGCAAGAGCTTTCCTTGAAAGTTATTTGATGGCTGATGGGGGAGGAAGTGTTCTTGTTTCATTGTGCGGGGGATGGTTTTGGTGTAACTCGTGGTGCTGTAGTAACTCTTGGTGTCGGACTTGGTTTGACTGTGGCAGCGCTGGATGCAACAGAGGCAGCTAAGTTGGTTGGATCACCAATATATAAGGCGCGTTCATCCTCAACCGAGTTCCCAGCATCATTTAACGTGCGAACGACGATCAACATTGGACCAGGTGAAGTGGCGATTTTTGTAGAGAAGTTCCCGGTGGCGTCGGCTTTTTCAATCAAGTACTCATCGTCGAATAAGATAAAGATGAAGGAGTTTGGATCGGTGGTACCGGATACCTGTAGTTCTTTATCACTAGTGATAAGGCCATCTTCTGGACTGGAAATGACGAGTGAGTTTTGGGTTGGGGAAGAGCCGGGACTATCTGGACTGGCACTAGCGAGCATCTCTGCGGACTGTTGGACTGAGGTACTAGAGCGACGGGCTGTATAGATACCAAAGGTGACGACCAATCCTAAGATTAAGCCAATCACTATCGCTATCGCAACTTCTTTTTTCATAATGCGGAAAGGTCATTATACCGCAGCTTGGTCAATTTCGTCTCATCGGACTATGTAAGAGTGTGCTATTCTATGGCCGAGGAGATGCTATGGAAATCACATATCTTGGCCACTCGGCTTTTAAATTAAAGGGAAAGAACGGCACGGTTGTGACGGATCCATTTAACGAAAAAATTGGTTTAACTTTCCCAAACGTCAGCGCAGACATCATCACTGTATCACATCAACACGACGACCATAACGCAGTAGGTAGAGCAAAAGGTACCGCCAGACGAACTGAGCCGTTCGTGATCTCTTTCCCAGGAGAGTACGAAGTAGGTGGAATCTCCGTGTTTGGTGTCAAAACCTTCCACGACGATAAAAAAGGCGAAGAACGCGGCCGAAACACCGTGTTTACCATCGTCATCGACGATGTCCGCATCTGCCACCTTGGTGACCTTGGCCACGAGTTGAGTGCTAGTTTAATCGAAGAAATTGGCTTAGTTGATGTGTTGTTATGCCCAGTGGGTGGTCACTACACCATCGATCCAAAGCAAGCAGTTTCCGTCATCCAACAAATTGAGCCTTCTTACATTATCCCAATGCACTACAAAACTGAGAAACACACTGAAGAAGAGTTTGGCGAAGTACAACCGCTCGAAGCCTTTCTCAAAGAGTACGGTGTTCACCCTGTACCACAACCAAAACTCGTGGTAGAAAAGTTGAAACTACCAGAAGAGACAGAGTTGGTTGTTCTTGACATCAACTCTTAGTGAGTTATGGCAACCGCCGCAAAATTACCTCCACATAACCTGGACGCAGAGCGTTCAGTCCTTGGCTCAATCCTCATCGATAAAGACGCCATTATTAACTGTGCTGAGTTACTCAGACCTGAATACTTTTACGACCAACAACACGCCGGTATTTACGAAGGTATTCAAGCCTTATACGAAAAGCGACAGCCCATCGATGTGGTGACGCTCAGCGATCAACTGAAGCGAAACAAAAAATTGAGCGCCGTTGGTGGTGCCTCAACGCTGGTAGAGCTTTCCAATAATGTCTCAACAGCTGCCAACGTGGCTCACTATGCCAAGATTGTCAAAGACATGGCGATTAAGCGTGAGATTATCTCGATGTCTGCAGAGCTGGCCACGCTGGCCTTTGATGAGAGTAAAGAAACTGTAGATGTAGTGAACTCTGCAGAGCAACGCATCTTTGAGCTTTCACAAAACAACACTCAAAAAGCATTTATTCCCATTAAACAAACACTGGCTGATAGTTTTGAGCGCCTCGATGAACTGCAGCGAAACAGTGGCGAACTGCGGGGAGTGCCAACCGGATTTGCAGACCTCGACACCGTCTTGGCTGGATTCCAGAAATCAAACTTGATTATCTTAGCTGCTCGTCCAGGTGTAGGTAAAACTGCGTTTTCTTTGAACATGGCTCAATATGCTGCTGTAGTCATGAAAAAGAAGATCGGATTCTTCTCACTTGAAATGAGTAAGGAAGAGTTAGTTGATCGTCTTTTGGTTGGTCAGGCAGACATAGATGCCTGGAAATTAAAAACAGGGAGACTCGAGCAACAGGATTTCTTGAAGCTTTCCGACGCAATGGGTGTGTTGGCCGATGCCGAAATTTACATTGATGACACACCGGGTGCCTCAATTTTCGAGATGAGAACCAAAGCGCGACGTTTGATGGCGGAGCAAGGCATCGACATGTTGGTAGTGGACTACTTACAGTTGGCCACTGGCCGGACCAAGGACAATCGTGTCCAAGAAGTGGCTGAAATTTCCCAAGGATTAAAAAACATTGCTCGTGAACTACGTATTCCAGTCTTAGCGCTTTCACAGCTGTCTCGTGCTATCGAGAATCGTGCCGAGAGATCACCACAACTTTCAGACCTTCGTGAATCTGGATCTATCGAGCAAGATGCTGACGTGGTGATGTTCTTGTACCGTAAAGACGACGACATTCGAGAGTCAGTCAACTTAAAAATAGCCAAACACCGTAACGGTGGATTAGCCGATATCGACCTCTACTTCAAGGGAGATCGTGTCAAGTTCTACGGAATGGAAACGCGGCGAAGTGGGTAGAAGTGTATTGGTGATCGGCTTAGTAGCCTTCAACACCTGCGGCCGAAGCGGTAGGGACCGCGGTAAAACCAAAAAGCAGATAGATAAGTCCGCCGGACATCGCGATAAAAAGTAAGAAAAATCCAAGATTGCGTTTCAAGCTTCCGGTAGAGGAAGGGTTGGCCACATCCGTGGAAATTACGATCACCAGTGCGATCGCAAACCAGATGCCACCGCGTAATGCGACTGACCAAATACTGTCCACAGCAAAAAAAGAGATGACTAATCCACGGATCTGCTCAATATCCATTAGGTTACTATGAAGAATTTTTCACCAAAATGCAAGTTTTCTTGATATAATCGAGTTTCAAACGCCGAGATGCTGAAATGGTAGACAGTTCAGTCTCAAAAACTGATGGATTCACCTCCGTGAGGGTTCGACTCCCTCTCTCGGCACACTTAACGAAAATGTTACCCTCGCTATCTCAAAAACCAAATTGCGGCGATCGTGACTGCCTGAGGGGCTAAACCAAACCAGATGTTTGGTGTGGAGTGATGAAAAAGGGCATGCAGATTGTTGATCGGTTTTAAAAATCCAGGTTCCCACTTTAAAAAATTCCGCGGTGCTTCTAAGAAATCGGGTAGAAGACCGATAAACGCGCCTGCCCAAGCCGGCCACTGGATATCCGCGTGACCATGTTGGAAGAACAGATAGACCAACGCAGCGGAAATAACTAACTCTCCCAGCTCCAAAACAATTGCGGTAAGGCGTTTTCGTTTACCAGTGCTTAAACCTGTGCCGACATCCCAGTGGGGGATCCAGTCTTCTAAGTAGTGTGAGCCAATGATGACGGGGATGTACACGCCTGGAATGGGAAGCTTGGTGGCGATGAACGCGCCAGTGAGTGAGTGAGAAATGGATAACATACGGCAACTGATTATATCCCAGGTGCGATATACTTACTGGTATGTTTCCGATCCTCTTTGAGCTTGGACCAGTCAAGTTTTACACGTTTACGATCTTTCTGATATTGGCATTTTTTGCCTCTACATACGTCTTTTGGCGTAAAGGAAGAGAAGAGCATTATCAAGAAGATGAGCTCTTTGATGCATTTCTTCAGGCATTGTTTTGGGGAGTCTTGTGGAGTCGGATTGGTTTTGTGGCGCTGCACTTGGATGCATTTGGGCTCCAGCCTTTAAATTGGATTAATGTCATTGATTTACCTGGTTACTCAACCTTATTTGGTCTGATTGCCGCTGCGTGGTCACTGTATAAATCCGCGAAGTCGCAAAAATGGGACGAGTATGAAGTTCTCGACTTTGGGGTGATTGCAGTGACCTTGGCTACCGCTATTTTGTGGTTGGGAAGCTTTTTCTCAGGAGCAGATTTCGGAACACCTACCTCGTTGCCTTGGGGAGTCCAGTTTCCAAACGTTTTTGACAAGCGACATCCACTTCAACTCTATGGCTTTTTGGCGTACTTGCTCGCATTTCTGTACTTATTCTGGGCTGAATCGAGATATCGTACGTTTTCCTGGTATCGAGCTAGAAAAGACAGTGCCCAGTCTGGCTTTTTATTCTGTGCCTTTTGTATATTCTGGGGAGTAATCGGAACGGTGCTGTGGTTTTTCAGTCCCACCAAAGTCTTTTACTTCGGGGTGCCAGTTGAACAAGTCATTCGCATCTTCATTGTATTCTTCGGAGCGGTGAAGATGTTCCATCGTTCCGGCAGAAGTTTTTCATTCAAAAAAGCGAAGAAATAACAGCCTGACCATGTCCAACCTCAATACTCCTTACCTTCACTGTTTGGTCGTTGCCATTGGTGTGGTGATTGTTGACCAGCTGAGTAAGTATGAAGCTGCGCAGTACGGGTTGGAGTCACTCAATACAGGTATTTCCTTTGGATTACTTGGAGATCAGTCACAGTTTGTTTCCAGCGCGATTTTGGTATCGTTCGCAGTGCTGGGGATTCTCGCCATTAAACACTACACCAAGTTCCATCCAAAGCTGATTGGCTTGTTTATTGGTGGAGCGTTATCGAACATTTTAGATCGGTTTCTCTTTGGCGGAGTGCGCGACTGGCTTCCGGTTCCTATTCTTCAGATGAAGAACAATGTTGCCGATTGGGCCATTTTTGTGGCGGTGATTTTGTTGCTGTATTACGAATGGTCAAGAAAAGAGCCATCTTTAAGGTAAAATACCGCTATGGAACTGACAATTTTATATCAAGATGATCATGTGGCTGTAGTGCTCAAACCGGCGGGAGTGGTGGTCAATAACGCTGAAACCGTCAACACGCCGACCATTCAAGAGTGGTGGGTGGAGCATCTCAAATCCGAGAACGCTGGGCAGTTGGTGTTTGCGCCGAACTGGCAGAAACTCGTTCCACCGGACTTTACCAGTGAGTTTGGAACACCTGAAGAAATTTTCATGGAACGTGGCGGAATCGTGCATCGTTTGGATAAAGAAACGAGCGGCGCACTGTTGCTTGCCAAGAATCCGGGCAGTTTAGTGAACTTGTTGGTCCAGTTTCGTCAGCGAAAAACACAAAAAAAGTACGTTTGTCTCGTTCACGGAAAGTTCAAGAT
>Ga0163154_10000485_pt1 | contig 61138 bp, 59 predicted proteins | sample OliLakLV19MP9P1_FD_148649 | JGI IMG/M metagenome (GOLD analysis project Ga0163154, IMG submission 148649) | Freshwater microbial mat bacterial communities from Lake Vanda, McMurdo Dry Valleys, Antarctica - Oligotrophic Lake LV.19.MP9.P1 | ecosystem: Environmental > Aquatic > Freshwater > Lake >...
GTTGTTTCAAAACCTGATCCACAAACTCCTAATTTACAAACGCCCCCACTAGTACCACATGCAGCGCCAACAGAAGCTTGCTGTCTATTATCTTGTGTTGTCTGTGACAGATAAAAACCAGCCACACCGCCTACAGCTACAACTAAGAACACAATGAGACCCAAAATCATTTTGAAAGAGAATTTTTTCTTTGGAGTTGGAGTGAATGATGACGACGCGGGTGGGGTGGAAAGGCCACTAGGTTGAGTAGAATTAAGTGGCTGTACTGGTGTCGCGTTTATCATAAAAAACAATGGATCGGATCCATCTATTAACAATACAAAATATGTGAATACAGGGTCAAGGGGCAGTTTAGGGTTTTGAGCTTGGTATCTGTATCAGACATAGACAGTTTTAGAAGTAGAGTGGAAAGCGTACTTATAAGTTGGCTGCAGCTAGGGACTAAGGCTTTGGCTTGCAGCAGGTAAAGCCTCTTCCACACTCCCCTCCAGTTCTAGTAAAGCCTGTTCGACAGACATCTCCACCTTGGCAAATATTTTTTGGACTTCTTTGCTGACAAGTCAAATTAGGTAGTGGTTTGCAACAAACAGATCCTGATTTACACGTCCCATGGGCAGGAATTTTAGATAAGGGACAAGCTTTAGTATTACAGGTATTCACAGCGTTATTGGTAAGACATGTTAGCTTTGGCTTGCAGCAGGCATCTCCACTTTGAGTGCATTGGCCGTCATAAGCTCGTTCGTAACCATTGGTGCAATCGCCATTAGGTTGGCAAATATTCCCTCGAGCTTGGCAGGTGCTAAGCGGACAAGTTCCACTTGGAAGTGTTATTGGTCCACCAGCACATTTACAAGCACCTATACTATCTCCTGTCAGAATAGCAAACGAGTTAGGAGGACACGACTTGGCTACGCAACTCCCATTTGAGGCGACAATCGCGCCACTGACATTGCATATACATTGATTGTTTACGATGGTGGTGCCGCCAGGGCAATTAAGTGCCAAAATTGGACAGCTACCACTAGGCGGAACAAAGATTCCATTAGAACATCTGCAGGCTAATTGACTAGCCACCCAGACAGAGTTGACTGGACAATTTGGGGTGGGAGCTGGAGTTGGACTTGCAACAAGTCTTGGTTTACAGCAGACTTCATCTGAACCAGCTGTACAACTACCAGGAGTTGTTTCAAAACCTGATCCACAAACTCCTAATTTACAAACGCCCCCACTAGTACCACATGCAGCGCCAACAGAAGCTTGCTGTCTATTATCTTGTGTTGTCTGTGACAGATAAAAACCAGCCACACTGCCTACAGTTACAACTAAGAAAGCAATTAAGCCTAGAACTATTTGCCAAGTAAAGCGTTTTTTTTTAGGTCGAGTTTTGAATCGTTGGAACGTTTTTTGCCGAGAAGGTGTTATCTTAGGCATTTTAGAACTCTTCTTTTAATTGTTCAGAAATCCAGAGGCTCCAGCCACCAGCGATCAGGAAAAAGATGCCACCAAAGACGAGAGTAAAGGTAGTGGCGGTTGATCCAGCTCGTGGTAAAGCACTGCCACTGGCGACTTGAGAGCTCCGAGAAGCGGTGTTGACTTGAGTAGTAGTGGCTGACTTAGTAGCAGTAGTAGCCGTACTAGTGGTGGCGGTAGAAGTTGTGCCAGCTGGATAGGGATTGCCTGATCCAAACGGTTGAGCTTGGGCAAGTTGGTTGGTTCTTGAAGTGGCGGTGGCGGCCACAGTAAAGGTTTTAGTTTTGGTTACCGTCGATCCAGTCGTTGGATCAACATAACTATACTCGACGCTGTGTTCGCCTGGTTCGAGTTGCTGAGAAAGAGCCGCAATATCGAGCTCAAACTCACCATTCGCATTACTGGTGATTTGTTGCGTAATCTGAGTGTCGGAATGGACACTGATAGTGACTACTACATTTGGTGCAGCGGTGCCGGTAATTGTAGGTTGAGTAGTAGTAATTGTAGGTTTGGCTGTTTGGGTTAAGTCGACAATCGCATTAGCGCTAGAGCTAGCAGTGGTAGTACCGCTTGTTTCGGTGGTAGTGCTATTTTTAGCTGTATCAGCTTGAGTAGTGCTCGATCCAGTAGCGGTGGTACTAGTAGCAGCAGTGGTGGTAGTTAATTCACTCAAACCACCGGTAGCAGTTGGAGTACTACTGGTGACTGGCGCAGCTTGAGCTGTCTCATCACTGGTCGGTGTTTTGGTTGCGTCATCGGTGGTTTTATCAGTGGTGGTAGCGGGTGTTTCGGCCACGGCGCCATCTTGGCCCAAAGTAATAGTAGCTACTGGTTGAGCTTGACTGACAGCCGAGACGGCTTGACTAGTATCTTTGGCGTTGGGGCCTTGGACGGTAATATTCAACATAGTAGTGTCTTGAATTTTGGCATACCCAGAACCATCACTTAGGCGCGCATTAGACAAAGGAATTGCCCAACTACCCGAGCTTTTGACCAAGGATGAGAGGTCGCCAACTTCTTCAACAGTGACATAGACAATACTCCCATCAGCTGGAGCGCCTGATGTAGTAGTGATGTTGCCGTAGACAGTTTTAGCTGCGGCCGGAGCGCCAGCTCGTTTGGCAGTGCTGATTTTGAAAGGCACGCCATTATTATCAAATTGAGCTTTAGAACCAGTCCCCAGCGCGTAAAAATAGGGAGTTGCTGGTTGGAGGCCACGAACAGTGATGTGGTGGAGGGTAAAGGTCCCGACGCTTCCCGAGAGTTGATCTCGGTCGTCACTCGATTGGGAGCTAAGCTTGCCTTCTTCAGTTCCGTACTTAACAAAACCAGCAGTGGCTTCATCAGTTAGAAAGGAGACGGTAAAACCAGTATCGGTTACATTACTGACGCGAATGTTTTTTGGGGTGGTTTGAGGAGTAGCCCGTGGGGCAAAAACGCCCAAGCCGTCACCAATAAAGACAATCCCAGCAACTAAACCAATTACCAAAATAGCCAAGCCCAACAAAGTCGGAATTTGGCGCTGAAACAGTTTTTTTCTTGATGTAACTGGCTGCATAGATGCACAACGAGGAAACCCAAGGGTTCCTCTGATTGTTTAACTCTAGAGAAAAAGAGACAAGGACGCAACACGAACAACATCCGAAATAAATCAAAGTAGATCAGGATTTTGAAGCTCGGTCGAAGCTGAGCTAGCTGGAGCTTCGATCTCACTTACAGTCGGGCTCGGACTAGGAGTTGGTCTGGGGACTGACTGGATGGTGGGCCGAGTAGGAACATCAGTCGTCAATAAATAAATGGGAAAACTTGAGAGTTGGCTGGGATCATACGCTCGTTTTTCTTCAATTTGTTCTAAAACTTGCACATTAATGCTGGGGTTTAATGGGATGGCCAATTTTTGAAGCTCCGGCGAAATCGAAGTTTTGGTTTGAGAAGTAATCAAACTAATCGAGACCCAAACCACAATTGTGACTAATGAAAATAGTAAAATAATCAGAAATTGACGATTGTGTCGGAGAGAGGAAAGTTCTTTGGGTGGTGCAGTCATAGAGTAGTTTTGATTATTTTTTGACCTCGGCTTTGGGAATTCCAAAGTACGGTAGATTCATCGATAGCGACGCTTTCAAAGTTCGTTTACCTAGCTCATCACCAGTTGAAAAAGTGATGGCCTCGATCACAAACAGTCGGCGAGTGTTTTTGAGGTCTTCGACAAATTGACGAATTGTCAGGTAATCACCCGAGACGGTCAAAGAGACAATCAAGTTTTGGCGTTTTGTTTTTTCAAAAACAAAGAGCTCAACTGGTTCTTCTGGAATATTAGAGACACTAATGGCTGTGATCGGCAAGTTGTGATCGCTGGCAATTCGTTCCAGGATTTTTATACTCTCGACCAAATTTGGCCGACTGGGGATAGCTTCATCGAGGACCGTAACTCGATCTTGGAGGGTCAGATACTCATTTTGAGCACTACTTAAAGCTGCAATTTTTTGATTAAAAGCTTGATCCAACTTTCGTTTATCTTCAATTTCTTTAATTAGGTCAGACATGGTTAAAAGAGTTGGTCGGATAGCAAAAACAGCAAAAAAGACGATCACGGAAATCGAGATCAAGAGCTCAAACGAGACTCGTGCTATGGGTTGAGCATAAAATTGATTCAGGATAGCAGTAACTTGTTGGCGGCGATTAACGATAGGCATACTACAAACCTTGCGTCCGATCTAAGATATTGATTTTTTCAGCTTCAGTTTTGGTGGTAGTTTTAGTTTGAGGTGGAGTCGTGGCAGCCGAAATTCGGAAAAATAAAGCTGTATTCTTATCTTCACTCGTCTCGATTCGGTCAACCGCGACATTGAAGAAGGTAGTAGATAACTGAATGTTATTGATGAGCAAATTTAATGAATTTTGAGATAAAGTCGTGCCAGCTAGAGAAACAGTAGTGGGTTTGATCAGTAGTTCAGTCAATTTAATGTCACTGGGGGTGATCTGAGTCAGGGCGGGGAAAATATCAGCCAAGTTGGTTTGCTGATCGAGTTGTTGGTACTGCTCGACCTTGGTTTGGGCGGCTCGGATCTGACTTTCTAGATCGCCATATGAAGTGACAACGCTTTCCTTTTGGCGGATTGAGTCATTCAAGTCAGTAATTTGCCGATCGAGAGAAAAGCGAGTCGCAAAACTAACGATCACTACCAATTCAGTAAACATGACAATGTACCGACCAACGCGGACCGCCCATTGGAGGATTCGACCCAAAATAGTTCCAAAAAAAGGATCCTGAGGAACTAAGTTAATGGTGATGCTGGCAGGCTTACGATTCATGGTGGCAGGCGACTCCTTGCCATTGTACAGAGTTTTTAAGTTCCGACCAACTGACAACTAGTAAGTTACAGTGCGTCGGGCTCACTGGTGGCTTCAACCAAAACTTCTGGGGCTTCACTGAGAGTTTTGCGCCAAGGACCAAACTTGGTCAACAGCTGGGTGAAGAAAGTCAGTTCTTTAATCTCAAAAAGCGCGGCAAAGAAAATATAAACCAGCATCCCAATCGTGCCAGTAATCAACGTGATCGAGATGAGCTCAATTGTCCGACTCGTATCAAAGATGACTTCATCTAAAATTCGGAAAGGCAGGTATAAAAAGACAGCCATCAAAAAACTGGCTGCCAGCATCTTGACTTGAGGAACGAGGAAGCTTTTTTGGCGGAACGAGTGGATTTTTCGGTCCAAGAAGTAGAGGTTGAGTAAGAACTCGACAATAGCGGTTGAAGAAGTAGCTAGTGCTAAGCCTAAAACACCAATTTTGAAAACAAACGTACAGAGAACTGAGATTACCAGGTAAAGAATGATGTCAGCTACCGCAATGATGAAGGGAGTCCGAGTATCTTTTAAAGCATAGAAGGCGCGAATCAGGAGCTGGACTAAAGCCTGGGAAGCAATTGAGATAGCAATAATTGCTACGGCCCAGCCAGTGGCAACGGTGACTGGCCAGGGGAAGTTGGCGGTACCAAACAACAACCGGACAATTGGAATTCGCAAAATCAGAATCAAAACTGAGGCTGGCAGGATCAAAAACGAAATTTGGTGGAGGGATTGGACTACCAACTCTTTAAATTTTTCGCTGTCATTTTTGGCCACTTCTTCAGAGAGGAAAGGTAGAGCAGCTTGACTAATTGGGACTCCAAAGAAGCGAATTGGAGCAGTCATGACGCTGAGCGCTAATTGCATGATTAGCATACTTGAATTGCCGATTGAGGAAGCAAAAAAGCTCAAACTTAAGTCACGAAACTCACCGACGCTAATCGAGAGAATCCGGGCTGGCATCAACTTCACAATTCGTTTGACTCCAGCTAGTTTGAAGTCAAAAGAAGGGCGGAAGCCGAAACCGAGTTTGCGGGCAGTGGGAACTTGGATAGCCATGTGTAAGAAAGCTCCAATTATCATGCCGACTGCAGCTGAGTAAATCCCAAGGTGGGGAGCTAAGAGGATAACTCCGACTAGAATTCCCAAGTTATAGAGAACTGGAGCCAAAGCCGGGATGACAAACCGTTGATAAGACTGCAGAAGGGCTCCATAAAAACTGGAAATAGCGAAGAAAAAGTTGCTGATCAAGGTAATTCGAGTCAAGTTGACGACGATTTGAATTTGTTCAGGGGTAAAGTCACTGCCGGTTCGTAAGCGGGTCAATTGTTCAGCAAAAATGAAGACCGGGATCGATAAAAGGACAAAAATCAGGAGTAATAAGGTCATAACCGAGCGCGTCATTTTGAAAGCTTCGGCTTCGCTTAGCTTGCGATACTCGATGAAAATTGGAATAAAAGCGGCTGAAATTGATCCAAAAATAAATAACTGAAAAATGAGCTCAGGAATTTGGGAGCCAATAATCAAGGCATCCAAAGCCCGGTGGCTAGCAAAAGCCGTGTCGTAGAAGTGAGCAATGAAGACGCGGTACTTAATTAATCCAGAAATAGCGGAAACAACATTGAAGCCAGTGATAATCAGGGCAGCCGAGAGAATCGTGTTTTGTTGTCTTTCTAGCCAAGTAGGTCGATTGAAAATTTTGGGAAACTGAAGGATCATTAGCTCTATTATATTCTTGGATTTGAAAATATCTAGCTACTCGGTTACAATACGGATCTATGCCACTTCTAAATAACGCCAAAAAAGCTTTACGAGTCAGTGCTCGCAAGACACTAGTCAACAGTCGAATCAAGTCACAAGTCAAGACTTCTCTCGATAAAGTCAAAGCTACTCCCAATCCTGAAAACATGTCGGGAGCTTTTTCAGCTCTCGATAAAGCTGTCAAACGCGGTTTATTCCACATCAATAAAGTTGCTCGCTTGAAGAGTCAACTCAGTCGTTTGAAGTCAGCTTAACCCCCAGGATGACAAGTCGCATCCGGAACTTTTCAATTATTGCTCATATCGATCACGGTAAAACTACCTTGACTGATCGTTTTTTGCGGTTAACCAACACCGTGACCGACCTTAATTTCCAAGATCGAATGATGGATAGCAACCCGATCGAGCGCGAACGGGGCATTACCATCAAGCTCGCTCCAGTCCGGATGGAGTATCTCTATCAGGGTGAAACGTATATTTTGAACTTGATTGATACCCCAGGTCACGTGGATTTTGGCTACGAAGTCAGTCGGTCACTAGCAGCCTGCGAAGGTGTTTTGCTGGTGATTGATGCGACGCAGGGGATTCAAGCTCAAACCTTGACCAACTACGAGAAAGCTCTCGAATTGGGTTTGACGATCATTCCCGTCATCAACAAAATTGATTTACCTTCAGCTGATCTGGAAATGGTGACGCTTGAGTGTATGGAGGCTTTTGGGGTTAATGAACAAGATATTGTAGCCGTCTCGGCCAAAACTGGTTTAAATATTCCTCAGTTACTAGAAGTCATTGTCGAGCGGATTCCGGCCCCAGTGGGGCAAGTGACGGCGCCTTTAAAGTCGCTCGTCGTTACTTCGCAGTTTGATCAACACCGAGGGGCGATTGCCTATGTTCGAGTGGTGGATGGGGTTTTGAAAAAAGAAAAACTTCATTTGTTGTCTTCGGACACTGATTTAATGCCAGTCGAAATCGGTTTTTTTACACCAGCTATGCATCCAGTGACTCAGCTTTCAGCGGGGGAAGTGGGCTATGTCGCCACTGGCCTCAAAGACATTCGTTTACTCAAAGTGGGTGACACGATGACGACGGTGGCTGACAAGAAGTCAGTTTCTTTGCTTCCTGGTTATAAAGAACCAACTCCAATGGTGTACATGGAGTTGTATCCAGTTGATGGGGCTGATTATGCGCTACTAGTTGATGGAGTCTCAAAATTGACGCTCCACGATGCAGCTTTGCAGTTTTCCAGTACGCACTCAGTGGCGTTGGGGAATGGTTTGCGAATTGGCTTCTTGGGAATTTTGCACGCCGAAATTGTGCTCGAACGACTCCAACGTGAGTTTGATCTGAACTTGATTGCGACTGCCCCAACGGTGACGTATCAAGTCATCAAAACTGATGGTACAGAGTTAATTATTCACACGCCAGCTGAGATGCCCGACCCAAGTCAGATTCGAGAAATCTTGGAACCGATGGCCGAAGCTTTGATTTATGCTCCAGAAGATTATGTTAGCTCGATCATGAGGTTGGTCCGTGAGCGGCGGGGTGATCTGATTAACACGACTTTTATTGGCAAACGGGCTCGGTTGGAACTCCGGTTACCACTGTCTGAAATTATTATTGATTTTCACGATACGCTAAAGTCACTGACAGCTGGATTTGCGTCACTTGAGTACCAAATTGCCGATTACCAGGCAGTAGATGCAGTTAAAATTACAATTTTGCTCAATCATGAACCAGTTGAGCCACTTAGTTTTATGACTATTCGCGAACGGGCTGAAAGCGATGCTCGAGTCTTGGTCACCAAACTCAAAGATGTTATTCCTCGCCATATGTTCGAAATTCCGATCCAAGCAACGATCGGTGGCAGTATCGTAGCTCGTGAAACCATCAAGGCTTTTCGTAAAGATGTGACGGCCAAACTCTACGGCGGGGACGTAACTCGTCGGATGAAACTCCTCAATAAACAAGCCAAAGGTAAGAAGAAAATGAAGCAATTGGGTAAGGTAGAATTAAACCAAGAAGCTTTCCTGGCTGTACTCAAACGCTAGGTTGCTATAATAGGAAGTGATGCCAGATATTTTTGACGGAACTACCACTCAACCAGTTGCGGAGATGAATTCTCAATCGAAGTCTGGTGGTCTAGAAGCCAATCCGCTGGAGGCAACCACTGAAATCAGTAAGATCCTTCGACCAGTGGATGAGTACTCGCAAGTCATGCAACAAGAGCAAGCGAGTGATAATCCTTTCAAAGCTTTTTTAGCCAAACCTGAAAAAGTCTTTTTTGCCTCCCAGCATTACGAAGAAAAAGTGCTTTTACTTTTACGTCAGCATCCCATCACTCAGGTGAAGTGGATAGTGATTTCCATTCTACTTTGTTTTGTTCCGTTTTTATTTCAATCAGTCGGCCTCCTGAGTTTTTTACCCGCTAGCTATCAATTTGCTTCAACCGTTGGGTGGTACTTGGTTATTTTGGGCTATGTGCTCCAGTCGTTTTTGGCCTGGTTTTATAATGTGTATATTGTGACTGATGAGCGAGTAGTCGATGTTGATTTTTATAGTTTACTTTTCAAAAATATTTCGAGTGCCAAGATTGACAAGATCGAAGACATAACCAACCAAGCCGGTGGTGTCTTGGCAGCGGCTTTTGATCTCGGGACAATCAAAGTTCAAACCGCAGGGACTGAAGCCGAGTTTGAGTTTGAGAATGTCCCTCAACCAGCTAAAGTTGCGGCTTTCCTGAATGAAATGTTAGTTGAAGAAGAAAAAGAAAAAATGGAAGGGAGGGCCAACTAATGCTGCTCCAAATCTTTTTTCAACCCGGCAGTGGTCTGACTACTTTTCCGATTGATGGCGCCAACTTAATCTTGTTATTAGTTAAGGTCTTGTTACTGATCGGGGCAATTTTATACTTGGTTTTTTCATTCGTAGTCGTTCGTCAAATCCAAGTTATGCGCAACACTTTGATTACGCCTTTAGCGGGAGTGATTCAAATTGTGGGCATCGTTCATTTATTATTCTCAATTGGCGTCCTCCTTCTCTTTTTGTTGGTGTTATAGGTTTGCTTCGGGCCTCATTTTCCCCATGATACAATGAGTTTGATGCACAAAGTGCAGGTTACCCCTCTAATTGGCTTGCCTCAGTTTGATGGCTGGTCACAAGTTGCCACCAATACTGACCGTACACTGACTGTCGCTTTAGCAGTCGGTGGGATTAATGCTGGCAATGTTGGTCGCGATTTGGTTGCCTCTTTAGCTCAAGCTCAGCCTCAAACAGCTGCCGAACTCCATACGTTACTTTTAGATACTTTGCACGAAGCCACCCGGGTTGGGAGTCAGATTGCTTTGGCTGCTAGCTGCGTGGTTGGTGAAGTCAGTATGTTTGCCGCCTATCAAGGCGCAGTCCTTTTGAAGCGCCAAAGTAAAACTGGAGTTATTTTAAATGCACCAGATTCAATCAAAGTCATTGCGGGGACTCATGGAGTTGAAGACGTAGTGGTTTTGGTTACGCTCCAAGCGATTCCTTTTTTAGGTGAGCTCAAACAAAAACTAATTCAAGGTTATGATATTGATACGATTGTGACCTCCTTAGTACCTGGTCTTCACAGTGCGCCCGACTCAGCTTTGAGTTGTTTGGCTTTTATTAGTTTTACGGCTCAGGCTGAAGTCGTAGAGCCAGAGTCACTTTTTGAAATTGCTTTAGAAACACCAGTTGCCACAGTCACTTCGCCAGCTTTGACTCCACCGCCAGTTTTTCCACCGTTATCTCCAGTTCCTGCTGTTGTCGATCAGGCTTCTTTAGTAGCTGAGGTCCCGGTAGCGGTGCCCGACCAGTTCGGACCAATGATCTCTATTACCACGTCAGTTTCGACTTTGCCATTCAAGCAGACCAAGCTGGGTTTGCTTTTGAGTTCATTTTTCAAGACTCTAGATAGAGTGGCAACCAAGGGAGGACAACAGTTAATAGTCGGTCTCAAAGCAACTCCAGGTGTGGCTCAGAAGTTGTGGCGTGGTCTTCAACCTCTTTTTTCTAATACTCACTATGTATCGTCGGTATCTCGCCCCAAGTTGGTGCGTTTTGGGTTACCTATCTTAGCGGTGATCGCGCTAGGGATTGGCGGTTTCTTTCTTTGGCAGGCTCGGGCTACTCAGCAAGCTCAAGCGGCAGCAGTAGCTCTTCAACCGCTAGAAGCACGTTTTGATCAAGCTAAACAACAAGTTTCTACCCAACCTCTAACGGCTCGAAGTGAGATGGAAAAAACATTACAGGAAATGGAGGCTGTCAGAGTTGCTTTTGCTAGACAAGGGCGAGCGCTGAAGTTGATCGATGAAAAGTACCAGGCAAATCAAATGGTCTTTGAGTCACTCTCGGGTCGAGATGAGTTTAGTACTTTGCCGGTCTTTTTTGATCTGCAGTCAGTCCAGTCGGATCTTTTAGTCAGTCAGGCTGATGCTGAGGCAACTCAAGCGGCATTACTAGATCGAGAAAAGAAAAAATTGTTACTTCTGGACCTAAAAGAAGTTAAAACTCAAACCATTAACCTTGATGCGGTCCCATTGGTCGTCAACATTAGTCTCCAAGCCAAGGAACTTTTTATTTTAGGGAATGGTATTCGCAAGTTATCACTGTCTGATGTTGTTAGTGGCCTAAAAGTGGTTAAAGAAGAGGGAGATTCTAATCGAAACGCTAGCTTTGTGGGCAGCTTTGGTCCCTATGTGTATGTCATTAACCCGACTAAGCGCAATATTTTTCGTTACGCCCCCAGTGGTGAAACATACTCTGACCCAGTTGGTTGGTTAAAGCCGGGTCAAAGTCTGCCGTATGATCAGCTAACTTCCTTGGCGATTGATGGTGATGTTTGGTTGGGAACTCGAGATGGCTCAGTTCTTAAGTTGACCCAAGGTGCTGCCGTGCCATTTGTGGTCAAAGGCTTGCCCAAAGCCCTTTCAGGGCCAGTCATTGTTTTTACCAAAGAGACGCTTGCCAATCTCTATCTTCTAGAACCCAGTTCTAATCGAGTTGTAATTTTGAATAAAAATGGTGAATTCATCCGGGAGGTGATTAGTGGTTCTCTGGCTTCAGCCAGTGCGTTATTTGCCGATGAAACAGTAGGAAAAGTTTTTATAGTCAATGGTTCGCTGATTTACGAGATAAAGCTTTGAGTGGATGAGAGGTTGAGTGGGTGAAAGTTGCCAGAGACCAACTCGCTAAAGCTGTGGCTTACGGTATACTACCGACATGGTTTTATTAGTCAATAAAAAAGCTCATTTTGAGTATGAAATTCTCCACACCTATCAAGCAGGTGTGGTTTTGAGTGGACCAGAAGTCAAAAGTTTGCGGGGTAAGAGCGGTAGTTTAACAGGTAGTTTTGTCAAGATTATTGGTGAAGAAGCTTTCTTGCTCAACGCTCAGATCTCACCGTATACATATGCTGATAATCGAGAGTATGATCCCAAACGCACCCGCCGACTACTACTCAAGAAAAAAGAAATTTTACTACTCCTGGAAGTTTCAGCTCAGAAAGGCAGTGCGTTAGTCCCTTTATCGTTTGCAGCAGTGGGGCGAGTAATCAAACTCAACTTTGGGGTCGGTCGGGGAAAGAAGCATTTTGAAAAAAGGGCCAAACTCAAAGAACGTGATTTAGCTCGAGACACCGCCCGAGATTTAAGACACGGGACCTAATTTTCACAGAGTGATACTCGACTTCTGACTTTTTATTGTGTTTAATTAAGGTGTTAGTCAATAAGGAGACACATGCCCAAACAAACTTTCTGGCCAGCGGCCATCGTCGCATTAGGATTAATCTACTTGGCTTCAGCCATGGGATATTTACCAGTTGAGTACCACTTTCTCTGGCCAATCATCATGATCGTTGTCGGTTTAGGTGGCTTACTGACCAGTGATCGAAAAGAGTGGTTAGTTTACCCAACCAAAACCAAGAGTACTCAAGCTACTCCTGCTCGTTCAGCAGCTAAAGCTAAGAAAATTGCTACTCGTCGTCGCTAAGCAAGATCAGTAACTGCCCAGTTAAGAACGCATTTTATGTCACTGCATTTTCATATTGCAATCGATGGTCCTGTGGCCGCCGGCAAGGGAACAATTTCCAAGTTGACGGCTGAACGGTTGGGTTTTCTTTATATTGATACGGGAGCGATGTATCGAATGACTGCTCTTTTGGCCTTGGAGAACAAGATTGAGTTTAGTGATGAACCAGCTTTAGCGGTTGCCATTAAAAAAAGTCAGATGGCAATGCACAACCCCGTCGATGCTGAAAAAGATGGTCGCTTAACGACAGTCTTACTTGATGGTGAAGATGTGTCGTGGAAGATCAGAACCGAGGCGGTGGGGGCTGGTGCCTCACAAGTAGCTCAACACAAAGCCGTCCGTCAAGCGTTGGTGGCTAAACAGCAAGTAATTGCTGCCAGCCAAGACGTGGTGATGGAAGGTCGAGACATTACCTATCGAGTTCTCCCCGATGCCAATCTTAAGATTTTCCTAACAGCCTCAGATACTGTTCGAGCTAAACGCCGCTATCTCCAACTCCAAACCCGAGGTGAGAACGTAGTTTTTGAGACGGTTTTTCAAGAAATGACCGACCGCGATAAACGGGATTCTGAACGAAGTGTTGACCCGCTCCAAATTGTTGAAGGGGCTTGGGTGCTGGATACGAGCGAGTTGCCGATCGAGGTGGTGGTTGAGTTGATTGTGGCTAAAGTCACTCAGATGCGGAGTCTATGAAAGCCATGACCAACCAAGAGGCTCGGCAACTTTTGAGCCGAACTGAAGAAATTGAAGCTGAAAAATTGGAGAAACAGGCTGAGCGAGCCGAACGCCAAGCTGAAAAAGCTCGTCGACTTCGTCAAGATTTTCTCGAAAAATTAGTTGCTCCGATTTTACTGCTCGTCACGATTGTCATTTCAATCATTTTATTGACGATTTATTAAAGTTACTGATTTTTTCTCAAAGAGTTTTTTGAAATACTCTATGGACTGATTGTGGCCCCATTTAAAATTCGATCGCGATTGGGCGGTGGGGTGCCCGATGGTTTGGTTGGAGCTGATGAAGGTTTGAAAAAATCAGCGGGTGTACAAGTAGTTTTTGGTTCAGTTCCTGGGGTAAAGTACTCATCAACTAGAGCTGGGCAGCTTTTACACGGCAAGGTTCGAGTTCGAGCGCAGATAGTGACCTTAGTCATGCCAGTCGGGGCGGGGAAGCGATGCGGTTGGGCTTCATCCAAAACCAAGCGAATGATGTTATTCCAAATTGGTGAGGCCCCAGTCACACCAGACGCAACATAACTCATCGGTGAGTTATCGTTATTACCGACCCAGACGGCAACTACTCGATCAGTAGTATACCCAATAGTCCAGTTATCACGCAGACTATTAGTCGTTCCGGTTTTGACGGCTACTTCTTGGTTGGGAATTGTCAGTACCGATCGAGGTCCAAAAGCAGGAGTTCGAGCTTGGTTATCTTTGAGCATATCAGTAATTTGGTACGCAACTCGCGTATCGAGAGTCCGTCTTCGGGCACAGTTTTCTTTATCAAGAGCGCAGGTATTGCGATACAAGACTTCGCCCCGCTGATTTTTGATTTCTAAAAAGGGGTTTAAGTCGACCGTTTCACCGTAGTTAGCAAAAGTTCCGTAGACTTCGGCCATATCAGTCATCAGAATTTCACCGCCACCTAGAGTGATTGAGAGTCCATATCGGGTTCGGTCTTTCCAAGTTGAGATGCCCATTTTTTCGGCTCGGTCGAGAAAAGTATTAATTCCGACACTGGCCAAAAGTTTGACGGCCGGAATGTTATACGAAGAGCCGAGGGCTTCTCGTAAAGTGACACTGCCGTGGAAACGACCATCATAGTTTTTGGGTGAGTAAGGTTTACTGCCGGCGATTTGAAAGGTGGTGGGCGAGTCATCGACTCGACTGGAAGGATTCATCCCTTTTTCTAAGGCCAACGCATAAGTCAGTGGTTTGATTGAGCTGCCTGGTTGTCGAGGTCTGATGGTGACATTGACCTGACCGTCATCATCAAAGTTAAAGTAGTTCGTACTGCCGACCATCGACAGAATCTCTCCCGTTTGGGGGTTGGTGACTAACGCGGCGCCATTGGTAATATTAAGTCGAGTCAATTTAGTAACTTCATCAGTTACTTGTTTTTGAGTGGCAGTCTGGAGTTCTAAATCAAGACTAGTGGTGACCTCAAGCCCACCTTTGTTGACTACTTCTTCGCCGTACGTTTCAGCTAAAAGTTTTTTGACATACATTACAAAGTGAGGGGCTTCAATGTCGATGGTGTCGGTTCGGAAGACTAAGGTTTCTTGTTTGGCTTGGCTAGCTTGTTCAGCTGTGATGTATGTATCTTCAACCATGCGGCGAAGGACTTCAGCTTGCCGTTCTTGGGCTAAATCAGGGTTGGGGCCAAAAGGACTATAGTTTGACGGTGATTGGGGTAAACCAGCTAGGAGAGCGCTCTCAGCGAGGGTTAGTTGAGTCGCTGATTTATTGAAGTACCGATGACTGGCTTCTTCAATGCCATAGGTTGAACCACCATAGGCCAATTGGTTAAGGTACATTTCTAAGATTTCGTCTTTGGTGTAGATGCGTTCAACCATAATTGATAACAAAAGTTCTTTAATTTTTCTTTGAAAGGTTTTTTCGCGTGACAGCAGCCGATTTTTGACCAGTTGCTGAGTGATAGTGGAGCCACCTTGGACCAAATCTCCTTTATAGTTGGCGATGATGGCTCGAACAATCCCGGCTACAGAAAAACCCCGGTGGTAGTAAAAATCTTGGTCTTCGATCGCGATCGTAGCTTGAATCAAAGCTGGTGGCACCTGATCCAATGAGATTAAAGTCCGGTTTTCGTCTTCATAAATTCGATATAAAACCGTGCCGTTCCGGTCTAAAATTCGAGTAGTTAGACTTTGTTCACGCAGGGTTACTTCTCGAGGTGAGGGTAGATCTTTGAGGACATAGATGTAGGTCCAGACGCTTGTACTCACCAAGAGTAGGCCGGTGACAACCAGACTCGCAATAACTGTTGGTCGCCGAAAGAAAAAGACAACTTGGCGTTTTTTAGTTGCTCGTCGTTCTAAAATTTGTTTGAGTTGGCGTTTGTTGGGATTCCAAGGGGCGGTAAACCATTGATAGAAATCAACAATTAAGCGCAGAACGAGGTAGAGAAGATGATTGAGTAGTCGAGTCAATGGACCAATAATCCATTTGAGAACGGACAGTAGAAGGAATAAAAAAGGCGGGCGAAAAACCGAGAAAACTACAGCCGGGCGGCGTTTTTTACGAAAAGTTATTATAGGATGCCGCTTAGCCATGGCGAGAATGGTATCACAAGATGTAAAACTACTCAATTACTAGTACAAAGAGGAACAAAAAAAGTGCGATCAGAAAACCAATTTTAAGGTTACAATTTTCTCTCTATTACATCCCATAGTTCTCGATTCGCCCCTTCATAGCCTAAAGCCCAGATGGCAATGCCCCCTAAATCGAGTTGGTTGACGAGGTCTAACTTGTAGGACAAAGAGCGGGAGTTTTCATAGTAAACGATAAATGTTTCACCATCTTCTTGATAAGAGAGATACGGTGATAAGGCTTCTTCGTTCCAGGCTTCTTGAAGTTTGAGTTCTTCTCGGCGGCTGAGAAGTGATTGAACCCGCTCAAAACTAGCAGTAGCTCCGGTCTCTGGAAAAGTTGCGGCTTGGGCCGCATTGGAAACTGTTTGCCATTCATATCCATAAAAAGGCACTCCCAGTAAGATTTTTTGACTGGGGACTACTTTAAGAAAAGCCTGGAGGTGCTGGCTAATATCTGAGTCCCACATGACTTTGCCGCCAAATAAAGGCGCCACGGGTCCGGCTAAAGGTGATGATCGGCGGTGAAAGTCATACGCCATAACCACGATGTAGTCGACTTGTTTACTAATTGGTTCCACATCCCACAACTGTTGGTTACTGGCGGCACCTGCGTACATATCAATACTCAGTTGAACACCGGAGTAGCGTTGGGTTAGGTGTTGATTGATTTTGGTGACCAACTTTGTCAGATTTTCTCGGAGTTGGGGGGTGACCTGACCGGCATACTCAATGTCGAGGTTGATGCCATTGAAGGGATACGCTAGCAGAGCTGCGTCAATTGAGAGGAGGAGTTTATTTTGGGCGGCTTCGGAGTTTAATAAGGCCACAATGCTCTGACTCTCAAATTGTGAGAGAACTAAATCAACGCGTTTCCCATCTTTTTTAGCTTGAGCAGCTAGATCAAGAAAAGTATCAGATCGAAGTTTGTTATAGCCGGGTTCACTGCCGCCGTCTTGAAAGGTTCTAATACTGCCATCGCCTTCAATCGTGAGCGAGAAGTAGCTCAATTGAGTTAGTTCGGGCTGGAGAGTAGTTTTAGAGAGATTCCAATAGGGAAGAAAACCATAGACAACTTTTGAGTCGGTAGGATTCTCGGTTTGATCATGTAAAAATTGAAAAACTGGATTTTTGGTTAATGGCGAGAGTAATGGTTGTTTCAAAAACTGCCAGAGTACCAAGGAAAGGCCAAAAGCCAAGCCTAAGACGCAGAGACCAAGGATTTTTCTGAAGCCAATTTTTTGACGAGAAACGCGCGCCTCAGGGCTAGGACTGGGTGACGGAGTCTCAAACATCACTTACTCGGTTTCTTCGGTTTGAGTTTCTTGGGTTTCTGAAGTCACATTTTGTTGTTCGTACATAACTTTGCCTGCAGGGTCGACTGCTCGCTGGCAGTCTTGACAGTAAGCTGGAGTAAGTGGGTCTTCAAAAAAAGTTTTGCTTTGTAAAACTAAACCTTCAGTGCTTTCACCGGGCTTGGGTGGCAGGCCGGTTTCTGGTCGAATCCAGGTTTCTTTAGTAATGATATTGGCCTTAGAGGGTTGGCTGTCTCGCCAATATAACTCGGTTCCGCCTGATTGACACTTCTCTCCGGCTTGAGGTGGCATGCCAGTGAGACAGATGGTGCCTGATAAGACATCGGGTGGTTTTTGTTGCCAAACCGGGGTTCGGCCTTGTAACACAAACGTCATGATGTCATTGAAAATTGGAGCCGCCCCGGTGATGCCTGAGACTAACGATTGATTCATCGGCGAGCCGTCGTTGTTGCCGACCCAGGTCATAACCAAGAATTCAGGGGTAAATCCTACTGTCCAGTTATCTTTTAGATCGTTGGTAGTTCCTGTTTTAGCACTGATTATTTGGCCGTTGATGACCAGCTTAGATCGAGGGCCAAAAGCAGCTTCGCGAGCTTTATTGTCTTGCATAATATGAGCGACTAAGTAGCTAGGGGCTCGAGGCATAACTCGAGTTAATTCACCTTGAGCGGTCTCGTCATCAAAGGTAGTTAGAGCTTCAAGATCATTCAAGCGTTCGTTGATTTTAACTTCTTCAAGTAAGGTCCCTTGATAGTCTTCAATTTTGAGAATTGGGGTAAGTGGGACTTTCACACCTTGGTTGGCCAGGACACTAAAGGCTTGGGCCAAGTCGATCATTCGAACTTCTCCACCGCCCAGCGTGAGCGATAATCCATAGCGAGAAGGGTCGGTCCAAGAAGTGATGCCCATCTGGCGAGCTTGGTTAATAAAATTGACTAGTCCGATTAATTTGAGGCCTTTCACCGCTGGAATATTGAGCGAGTTGCCTAGTGATTGGCGGATAGTGACGGGACCTTTAAAAGAACCATCGTAGTTTTTGGGGCAGTAGGGTTTCTGACCAGGGACTTGGAAGCAGGTTGGGATGTCGAGCAAAATTGAACCAGGATTAAGTAACTTCAGACTCATAGCCGTGGCGTACATGATGGGTTTGATCGATGAACCAGGTTGTCGTTGAGCGAGCGTTACATTGACTTGCCCATCCTCAGTAGTATTGAAGTAATCCTTGGAACCGATCATGGCCAAAATTTCGCCCGTATTGGGTTTGAGGACGAGTCCAGCGCCGTTGCCCACTCGGTATCGTTGTAAGTTTTCGATTTCAGCCGAGAGGGAAGCTTGAGCTGTTTCTTGGAGTCCCAAATCTAAAGTCGTGGTGACTCGAAGACCACCTTTTTCAACAGTTTCCACACCATACTTGTTGTAGAGTAAATCGCGAACAAAAAAGACAAAATGTGGCGCTTTGATATCAGTTTTCTTGAGTGCATAACTCAAGACTTGGCTTTTAGCTTCCTCACCTTGGAGGGGAGTAATATAGTCATCTTCAACCATCCGGCGGATAACTTCAGCTTGGCGATCTTTAGCGGCTTGGGGGTCTGAGGCAAATGGTGAGTAGCGACTAGGAGCTTGAGGTAAGCCAGCTAGGAGTGCTGCTTCACTAATGGTCAAGTTTTTAGCTGGCTTACCAAAGTAGGTTTGACTAGCCGCTTCAATACCGACCGATGTCCCCCCATAAGGAATGTAGTTGAGGTACATCTCCAAAATCTCTTCTTTGGTGTAAATGATTTCGGTGAAGAAGGCCAAAATTGCTTCTTTGCCTTTTCTTTGCCAAGATCTCTCACGAGTTAAGAGTGCATTTTTGACCAATTGCTGAGTAATGGTTGAGCCGCCAGCTAATGACTCACCACGCGCATTATTGATTAGGGCTCGAGCAATGCCGGTCACATCAAAGCCAAAGTGACGGTAGAAGTTTTTATCTTCAATCGCAATCGAGGCTTGATAGACATGAGGTGGTAGATCTTTAATTGAGATCGGAGCTCGGTTTTCATCACCAAAAATTTCGTACAATAGCACGCCGTGTCGATCAAAAATCTGAGTACTGACAGCAAAGTTTTCTTTGGCGGTCAGTCGTCGGGGTGACGGTAAGTCACGTAATAAATAGATGGTCAAGACCACGAGTGATAGTAGTACTAATAGAGTGACAGCACGTAGATAAGGATTAATAAAGGGAAAAAGTAAGATTCGTAAAAATCGAGGCAAGGGTCGGCGAGTTACTTTGGGTAGCGGCCGCAAAGCGCTAGCTCGATGACTACTTTGATTGGGTGAGAGGGCGGCCGCGGTTTGGAGTTTAGTTTGTTTATGCGAGAACTGGCGTTGCCAACCCCGAGTCCTAGAAAGCATAGACAGGCGAACGCGACTAAGGAGACTAGTGGTGATTTGTGAGCTAGAGTCCGAAGCTTTTTTCATTATAATGAAAGGGTATTATCTCTCATTTTAAGTAAAACATGCAACGCCTAGAGCTACTCGAGAACCACCTTTTTTTTGCTGAACTAGACCATTGGCAGCGACAGTTAGTTAGTTTATCAGTCACACTTTGGGAGCGCGAAAAAACTGCCGGCAGCCACTTTTCGGACTACTCGTTTGTAGTTTTTCCGATGGCCAAAGCTTATGAAGGTTTTTTAAAGTCGTATTTACTCAAAAACGCTTTGATTTCTAACACTACCTATCAAAGTAAGCGCTTTCGGATTGGTCGGGCCTTGAATCCCGACCTCCGGATGTCTAGTCGAGATGAAGAGTGGTTTTTTGACAACATTGAGAGAATGTGTGGAACCGAAATCGCACGGGGGATTTGGGATACTTGGCTCAAGTGTCGTAACCGCGTTTTTCACTACTTTCCTGATCGACCCAATAATTTGACTTTAGAACAAGCTGGTCAGTACTTGGACGAGATGAGCGAGATCATGATGAAAGCTATTTCTTGTCAAACAGTAGGGCCAGGCACTACAATGCGCTGACTATGACTTCCACACCTGTTTCCACCCCCCTCTATAAAAACATCACAATTTCAGGCATGCCAGGGTGTGGTTCAACCACGCTGCTGAATAAACTTCGGGAAGCGCTGAAGTTTGAAGGTTGGAAGGGATTCAGTGGGGGTGAGTTTATGCGTGCCTATGCTGAAGAAAAAGGTTTGTTTGATACGACCTCTGGTCTTCATCATGACTCTCGACACTACGAAGATGATTTTGATCGTCAGATTGATATGGGGATGCGGGAGAAACTCGAACAACAAGAAAAATGGGTGATCGAGTCGTGGTTGTCAGGCTTTTTAGCTCAAGGTGTGCCAGGAGTTTTGAAAGTGCTAATGGTCTGTAGCGATGATGCGGTCCGCATTGATCGGATCGTCAACCGCGACGCAGTCACCGCTGAAACCGCCAAAGGGAATATGCAAGATCGTTACAACGCCAATCTGGCTAAGTGGTCCCGCTTGTATGCCGGAGAGTGGCAGCAGTGGGTAGTGGCAGCTGGCCAGGCAACTCCAGATCAGCCAATTGATTTTTGGTTGCCAGACCTCTACGATTGTGTCATAGATACCTATTCGACCAATCAGGTCCAGGCACTAGAAATTGTTTTGAATGCCATCAAAGCTCACCAAAAATAAATTGACTCGGTTAGGGACGCGCCCTACATCTAGAGCTATAGCTCGTAAAAGCACTCGTCTTGGTTCTCGTTTGGTTCAAAGCTCTTCCCAATCGAGTGTGGCTGGTGGTAACTTAGTTTTTATTCCATTATTAATTGTTTGTTTGCTGGTTTGGTTGATCTATCGATTGGTTTTTAGTTTCCCAATTTGGTTTGATGAATCGATTGGCAAAGCCCTCTTTTTTGGCTTGCCAGTTTGGCTCTACATCTCAATCACCGGTGATCGAGTAATTCCGGAGACATTTGCGCCCCGAAAAATCCGCTCGGGTTTGTTGCTGGGGATTGCGGTCGGTGGGCTATATGGTTTTGCAGTTTCTTTCTTAAGTCTGTTTCGTCCGGGGATAGTAGTTATCCCAGTCCCTTTGTTTAGTAGCCCTGATTTTTGGGGTGAGTTTATTTTGGCTGTCCTGACTGGTTTTTGGGAAACCCTCTTCTTTTATAGTTGGATTATGACCACAGTGTTTCAAAAATATGCTCACAAGAGTTTATTTTATCAATTGGTGCTAGTTGCCAGTATTTTCTTGGTTTTCCACCTGCCTAATATTGTGCTTCGAACAGGTTGGGGTTCTTTGTTTTCCTTTGGGCCGTTATTATTTTTATTTGCGTTGGGTCAAGCCCTCCTTTTCTTGCAAAATCGGAACGGATACACATTGGCTATGTCTCAGGCAATTTGGGGATTAGCGCTGTTAATCCACCTAAAATGAGGTTTTTCTTGCTAACTTTAGTCAAGTAGTCTATACTACAAGCTTGTGCTTATGCAGCATCTTCGTTTAGTGACATCGTCAGCTGGTTTACTCCTTGGTTGCGCCATTCTGGGTGTTTCTCTTTCGGCTGGTAATACGATGGTTCAATCAGCCGGGACTTCCTTTGAGACAAGTAAGAAACAGTTCTACCTGAACGAAGCGGTTTTACCAGATCACGTAGTCTATCCAGTCTTGATGGCAGTTGATCGAGTTAAGCTCGAAATGGAGACGCCAGAGGAGCGAGTGTATAAGCAGGTTGAGTATGCTCAACGCCGTTTTGAATCAACTCAAGGCTTATTAGAAAAGGATATGACTGCCTTAGCGTTAACAACGGTCACCAAAGGCGAAAAGTACCTGATTAATGCCGCTCACGGAGCTTTAGAGCTAGAAAATGGTGATGCTCAACGTCGCTTTGTGTATCGGACCTTGGTGTACTACAACTCAGATCTCGAAAAACTTAAAGGTCAATTCCCCGATGCGGACCGACCACTCATCGACCAACTCCAACGCGAAATGCTGTCTCTTCAGCATCAGTTAGAAGCTTTAGTCAAGTAAACACTGTTCGCTAGCCATTCAGTAGCCACTTTTTCTCTTTTTCCCCTAACTTCACTCATCGAGTTTCAAGCACTTTTAATTGATGAATCAACCATTGTCTCTTTTGGGTCTAACGAGCCTGTTTTGATAGGTTGACACCTGTCCGTTGGGCATGAGATTCTTAATACCCTCACCAAGGAATACCACAACATATAGTGGTATACACAGTTCTTACATACAAGATATTGAGCTGTGAAGCAATTGAGTTTTTAACCAAAATATGAAATGTCCGTACTGCGGTAAAGCCGACTCTGTGGTTATCGACTCTCGCGAAGCCGACGATCAAAATAAAATTCGTCGTCGCCGAGGCTGTAATAGTTGCGACAAGCGATTTACGACGTATGAGCGAGTTGAAGGACTTGATCTGAAAGTCATCAAGAAAGATGGGACACGAGAGGAGTTCAGCCGCGACAAACTGCGTCGTGGAGTAGTCAAGGCTACTTGGAAACGGCCAGTTTCGATGTCAGAGATCGAAGAGATGATTGATGAAGTTGAGCGGAAATTGCGTCAAAAAGAGACGTGTGAAGTCAAGAGTTGGGAGATCGGTAACTTAGTTATTAATCGCTTAAAAAAAACTGATAAATTATCATACTTGCTCTTTGCAAGTGTCTACCGAGACTTTGATAGTTTGGAAGATTTTGAACAGGAGCTTGTAGCCCTGAAAGCAGTATAAAAAGGAGTGGTTTATGTCACTAACAACAGGTCTTCCTAAGAAGAAAATGAGTTTTATCAATCGCAAACTCGATGGTGGAATGGGCATGGCTGTGGCCAAACGGACCTATCTTCGCCAGCTTGAGGATCAAAAAACTGGCAAGGAACGCTGGGAAACTTGGGAAGAAGTGGCTGAGCGAGTAGCCAAAGGAAATACATTGCTCTTGACCAAATTAGGCAAGAAGGCTCAAGCTGATCAAGAAACTGATTTCCAGTTAATGAAGAAACATATTAGCAATGGTTCACTGCTGATGTCAGGTCGCCACCTCCAACACGGAGATGAAACCCAACCTGATCGAAACATGGAGATTTTTACTAACTGTAGTACGTCTTCGTCATCATACGTCCTATTTTATCTGTTGATGAATGGTTCTGGCGTGGGTCGACCTTACGATGATGATATGTGTGTAGTCAACTGGGATAACTTGCCTAATATTCGATGCGTAATCGATGAAAGTCACCCTGATTTTGTCTGGGGCTTTGATGAAAGTGTCCGTGATGCCAAGCATAAGTATGGGAACTGTGAAACTGATAATGTCCACTGGTATGAAGTCCCCGACAGTCGTGAGGGTTGGGCCCAAGCGGTCGAGATGATGGAAGTCATGGCCTACGAGAAGCGTTTTAAAGATGACATGTTAATTCTTGATTTCTCTAACGTGCGACCTAAAGGGGCGCTGATCAAGGGGATGCAGAATCGACCTTCATCTGGTCCTAAGCCATTGATGAATGCAATTCAAAAAGTCACTACCATTAAAGGATCATGTATGGCTCCTTGGAAACAAGCGGTTTTTGTTGATCATTACCTGGCTGAGTGTGTCTTGGTTGGTGGAGCTCGACGAAGTGCTCGAATTGCCACTAAAATTTGGACTGATCCAGAAATCTTTGAATTCATTAGCATCAAACGCGGTGGCTTCTTATGGAGTGCCAACAACTCAGTCGCCGTCGACGACAAATTCTGGAAACAGCGGACCAACCACGCTCGTAAAGTCCTCGAAGCCATCATGGAAGGTAGCTATAAAGATGGCACCGGCGAACCAGGTTTTGTAAACCAACACCGCTTAGTCCAAAACGATGCTGGCTATGAAGGCTATCAAGATGGTAAGTATGCCGAGAGTAAAAAATACAAACCAATGGCTCGGACCGAAAAAATGCTGTCACGAGTTGCTCGCAACGCTGGAGCCAAAGTGTACTCCCAGATCCCCAATCCTTGTGGTGAAATTTCTTTGAATATGTTGGGTGGGTACTGTGTGATCGCCGATGTAGTGCCTTACTTTGCGCCTACGGTTGATGATGCCGAAGAAGCTTTCCGGACTGCGACTCGAGCGTTGATTCGCGTCAATACGATGGACAGTCTCTATAAACGAGAAGTCCAGCGCACCAACCGAATTGGTGTGGGTATGACTGGTATTCACGAGTTTGCGTGGAATAACTTTGGTTTGTCTTTCCGAGAGGTGATTGATGAGAGCAAATCACAAGAGTTTTGGGACACAATTGCTCGATTCAAACGAGCCGTAGTGGACGAGGCGGAGAAGTACTCCAAAAAGTTGGGGGTAGTGGTGCCTCACACCAACACGACCATCAAGCCGTCAGGGACTATTTCCAAGCTCTTTGCTCTAACCGAAGGCGCTCACTTACCGAGTATGCGCGAGTATATTCGCTGGGTGCAGTACCGAAGTGATGATCCAATGGTCAAAAAATACAAAGCCAAAGGCTATCCAGTCAAAGAACTTAAGAGTTACACTGGCTCGAGTGCCGTCGGTTTTCCGACTCAACCTTTGATCTGTCGTTTGGATATGGGTGACCTTTTAGTCACCGCCGCTGAGGCGACACCAGAAGAGCAGTACAAATGGTTAATGTTACTTGAGAAATACTGGATTGTGGGTGTTGATGAAGCTGGAAATGCATTGGAAGATACCGGCAACCAAGTTTCTTACACTCTCAAGTACGCGCCCGACAAAGTCAGTTATAAGGAGTATGCCGAGATGGTACGTAAGTACCAAAGTCTGATCAAGTGCTGTAGCGTCATGCCTCAACAAGACAGTACTGCTTATGAGTACCAGCCGGAACAACCAGTTACTATTTCTGAGTTTATGAAAGCACTCAATGAAATTGAAGCCGACGAAAGCTTACTCGAAGACATCGACTACGAACACTTAAAGTGTGAAACTGGAGCTTGTCCAATTTAAAGTAAGAACCATGATTACTGAGAGCGATTAAGGTCACAAGGAATGTAACTTCAGCCCTGCGCTAACCACGCGGGGCTGAGTGGTTTTTAGGAGTTTTCAGAGACTCAACCGAGGAGCTCGATCAAGTTCGGTGTATTCTTGAGCCTCTTTCAGAACTTCACCTCGTTCAAATGTGTAACCAGCCGCCACCCCAATCATCGCCGCATTATCGCCACATAGTTTTTTAGAGTAAGGGACGCGGAGGGCTGGCAATGAGGGGCTGACTTTTTTCATTTCGGCACGAACCATGGCCCGAAGGAGGCTATTAGCGGCCACACCGCCACCTAGCCAAACTTCTTTGATTTCATGGTTTTTGAGAATCTTACTCAATTTATAACAAATAGACCTAAATACCGCTCTTTGAAATGATGCACAAAAATCATAGATTTGGGTTTTAGTCAGGGTTTTTTCAGCTTCTAAAGCTTCGATTTTGTTTCGGGCGAAAGTTTTCAGACCTGAGAAGCTCAAATTATAGTCACCACTGGTAGTCATTGGCAACGGAAAGGTAAAAGTTTGGTCACTGCCCAGCTTGGAAAATTCTTCAATCAATGAGCCAGCTGGGTAGCCCAAACCCAACATCCGACCAACTTTATCCAAAGCTTCGCCCGGAGCATCATCAATAGTCCAGCCCAGTCGTTGATACTGGCCAATTTCTTTGATCAGAATGAAGTCAGAGTGTTTGCCCGAAATGATCAAACCTAGAGCGGGAAATTGGGGGGTAATCGTTGCCAGCTGGGTTTGGGGTTGAGTCAGGACAGAGAGCAAATGTCCCTCAAGATGGTTGCTCGGAATAAGTGGTTTTTGATGAAGGAGGCAGAGTTCTTTAGCTGTGTTGATGCCAACTTCTAGAGCTGGGGCTAGGCCAGGACCTTGAGTTACGGCAATGGCGGCAATTTCTGACCACTCGACATGAGCTCGTTTGAGGGCGGCGACTACACTGGGGCCAATATTTTCTTTATGGGCTTGCTTGGCGACAGTTGGGAAAACCCCGCCATACTGTTTATGGAGTTGTGTCTGGGAAGCAACGACATTGGCCAAAATTCGCTGGCCTTGAGTGATTGCCACTGAGGTCTCATCACAAGACGTGTCGATCGCTAAGATCAGGGGGATCGAGGGTGAGTTGGCGAGTAGACTACTCATGAATGGCCAATCTTCGACCAGCTACACCTGTGTTTTCGCTGATTGCAATCTGGATGGTGGGGATTTTGTGAGCGGTGATTAGTGGTTCTAGCCATGTCGCCACCTGGCTATACCACTCAATTAAGACGACTGAGCCAGGTTGTAAGAGTTTCTCAATTTCTAAACGTTCTAGTTCTACTGGGCCAGAAACCTTCCACAAGTCCAGGTGATAGAACATCCCTTGGGCTCCATGGCGGTTAAATTTATATTCTTCAATATATGTATACGTTGGTGAGGTAATAGGTTCATCAATCAATAGAAAATTGGCTGCACCTTTGGCAAAAATAGTTTTACCCACTCCCAGCGATCCATCCAAACTTACAACTAGTCCAGTTTTTTTAATGGTATTCCAGTGTTTAAGCAAAAGTTTGCCAGCAATAGCTTGGGTTTCAGCTTCAGAAGTGGAATCGAGTTCATAGCTAGTCGCTGTTCCCGCCGCTGTGACTTGGATTTGACCTTGACGGAAAGTAACTGGAGTTGAAGTGGTGGTATCAATCACGGTTGATGGCGGGTTGTGAGGTAGCTCACCGGCATCAAGAACCAAGTCGAGTAAGTTTTTTTGAGTTGGAGATAAGCCATCGAAAATATCAACTATCTGGTAAGGGCGTTTGCCGTCCGAGCCATTGGCTGAGGTGGCAGTTATCGGATGACCCAGAGCCGCCACAATTTGGGTAACTAAGTCATAATCAGGAATCCGGACGCCCAGTGTCCCAAACTCAGACTCAACTCCAGGGGCGACAACACCCAGTCCTCGAGAGACAACCGTCACTGGTCCGGGTAAGAATCGTTCATAGACTTGAACGGCAGCGGCATTGACCTCAACATAGCGTTGAGCCATGGCCAAATCAGTGACTGCAATTGAGAGTGGTTTACCTTCGCGACGCGATTTGTAGGCCAGTAACTTGGCTACAGCTTTGGGGTTGGTAGCATCAACTCCTGCCCCATAGGTTGTCTCAGTCGGGAAGATGATCAACCCTCCAGCTCGGAGTACGGCTACTGCCTGTTCAATGACAACGGATATCGCTACTTGGTTTATCTCGAGAGTTTGCATCGGTATATTATACCCGGTGGTATATAATAAGAGCCTATGGTTTTTGATACGATCCCAACTTTATCGGAACCACTTTTCCGAGACCAAGTCCAACCTGCCACAGTCAAGTTTAGTTTGTACGTCAAAACGCACGAAATCAAACAATTGGATGACTCGTTGCGCCAAGTATTACTACTTTCTAGTCAAGAACGTCAAATTTGGGTCGGTGAGCACGAAGGGTTTGTCAACGAGTTGCTTGAGACCTTTGTGAACGACTCCAACTTAGCTTTGGATGGTTTGCAGCTTGATCCAGAAGCGTTGCAGTTATCAATTGATTTTGTGACCAGCTTGCGTGATGTTATGAACACTCTGCGCGGCATCATCGATGATGCCCAAGTGCTTACTAGTTAAGTCAAAATCCTGTCTATGTCACTGTCCGCTCTCTTTGTTTTATTCATCTACCAACCATTTTTTAATATTTTGGTTTTCTTTTACTTCATTTTGGAAAAAACGATGGGTGAGAACGCCGATATGGGGATTGCTGTCATTCTTTTGACGATTTTGATTCGGATTTTACTTCTGCCAATGTCGATGGCTGGTGACAAGTCAGAAGCCGAGCGCCGCGAGATTGCCCAAAAGGTCCATGGTTTAGAGTTAGCTTTTGCTCATGATCCGATTGCCCTTCGCCAACACAAAAAACTGCTTCTCCAACAGAATCGGTGGGTAGTGGTCGGTGAGTTATTTTTTTTAGCCATTCAAGTCATTATTTCATTGATGCTGTGGCGTATTTTTGCCCGAGGTTTGGAAGGTGAAGATTTTCACTTACTATATGGATTTATGCCGACAGTGACGTTGCCGTTCAACTTAGTTTTTCTCGGTCGTTTTGACTTAGCCCACACCAGTTTTTTCCTGAATTTACTTCAGTCATTACTCATCTTTGCAGTCGAGACAGTTTCTATCTACACTTCGCCCTATCCACCTGAGAAAGGTGAGGTAGTTCGTTTGCAGTTGGTCTTACCAGTAGTTTCGTTCTTTGTCTTTATGTTCTTACCAGCTGGCAAGAAACTATTTGTGATTACCACCTTGACCATCAGTTTGTTGCTCGTTATCTATAAACATATTTTACGGCGCTTTGAAGCGTATAAAATTGATCAAGAAGCCAAAGAGCTAGCCGCCGCTCAAGGTCTAATCCCAGAGGAAAGAGTGGTGGTGGAAACCAAGTAGGTGTTTTTGGAGACACGTACACTGCGTACATCATGTACGTGGTGAGAGAAAGAAGTTAGTTCAACTCCAACACAATTCTGGTAATTTCGCTTTCCCGAGTTTTTACAGTACAATAGTAGGATAGCGGTCCTACCCCGCTGTTTCGCATATGGAATTTGATCGCTTAGTAGTCTCGTTCATGGTTGATGAAGTCGTTGGTGGCTTCTTTATTTCAGTGCCGCCAGGCCACATTGCCTGTGTTTACGACCGTGGTCGAGGTGTTTTACCTCGAGTTTGGGGCCCAGGTCTCCACTTAAAACTGCCTTTTTGGCAAGTCGCCAAGCTATTTAATGCCCAAATTCTCGAGTACTCACTCATCGAAGGGTTTGATTTATCAGTCAATAAAGAAGCTTTGGGTGACCAACCAGTCTACACCTCGACTGGTGACGGCAAAGACATCTCGATTCAAGGTTCAATTTTATTTAGAATTGATCGGCACAATGCACCTGAACTATGGGAGAACATTGGTGAGAACTTAGTTTCTAAAGTAGTTCGACCTTTTTCTCGAAGTCGGATTTCTTCAGTCTTTTCAGAGTTAACACTTGATCAAATCAAACAAAATCGGAATCAAGTTGAAGCCATCGTCAAAGAAGATCTCAGTCGTCACTTTCAAGATCGAGGTCTGGAGTGCGAAGGTTTCTTGCTGTCGGAAGTCAAAGCCATTGGGCCTCGAGGAGCTGAAGTCACCATTATCCATGATCCCGAACGCCAGTTGGGGACTGGAGCAGCCACGCCACTTTTGGATGTCTCACGTACCCCAGAATTACCTCGACCTTAGTTTCTTCTACTTCTCAAATTTTTCCTGAAGTATGGTCAATGTACCAAATTGATTTTCACCGCCAACCGCACGACTAGTTGTTGACAGCTATTTAGCAGTTAAGTACGATATCTGCTACTAGCAGTCACAGCAATCTTCTGCTAATCTAGTGACTCAACTATCAAACTATTACCTTCCTAAGGAGGCGCGCATGACAGAATCTGTATCGGTATCCCAAATCAAACCTTTACCAGGCTATGTTCTGATTGAACCAGCCGTTTCTCAGAAGCAAACTGCTTCTGGTATTTATTTACCAGATTCACACGAAGAGAAACCCCAACACGGAACCGTTTTGGCGGTGGGAGCTGCAACTACCGTTGACGGCGTCAAAATCGAGTGCCCAGTCAAAGTCAAAGACCAAGTCGTCTACAAAAAATGGGGTGGTAATGACCTCAAAATTGCTGATATTGAGTATCAAATTTTGAAGTTTGAAGATGTATTGGCAATCGTTAAATAAGTATCTATATCTTTAAGGAAAATTATGGCAACAAAACAACTACTTTTCGGTGATGATGCTCGGCAGAAAATGCTGATCGGCATCAATAAACTAGCTCAAGCAGTCACGACCACGCTCGGTCCTAAAGGCCGCAACGTCGCGATCGATAAATCATGGGGTTCACCTACTGTCATCCACGACGGTGTGACTGTAGCTAAGGAAATCACTCTCGAGGACAAATTTGAAAATATGGGCGCTCAATTGGTCAAAGAAGCTGCTTCTAAAACCAACGATGTGGCTGGTGATGGTACCACCACCGCCACTTTATTAGCTCAAAAAATCAGTGCTAAAGGTATGAAGTACGTCACCAGCGGGGTGAACCCAATGATTATGAAGTTGGGGATTGATCGGGCAGTCGAGGCAGTCGTGGCTGAGATCCGCCGTTTAGCCAAACCAGTGACCGAGAGTGACTGGGAAAAAGTTGCTACTATCTCGGCTCAAAATGTCGTCATCGGTAAAAAAATTGCTGAAGCGATGAAAAAAGTCGGTAAAGATGGGGTGGTCGAAGTCGAAGAAGGCAAGACCATGGACATCACCATTGAGCACAAAGAGGGAATGGAGTTTGATAAAGGCTACGCCTCACCTTACTTCGTGACTGATAGTGATCACATGGAAGCCACGATCGAGAGTCCTTATATTTTGGTGACTGATCAAAAGATCTCTTCAATCCAAGACCTCTTGCCAATGCTGGAAAAGTTAATGACCGTCAGTAAAAACTTTGTTATTATTGCCGACGATATCGATGGAGAAGCTTTGACAACTTTGGTGGTCAATCGTCTCCGTGGAGCCTTCAATGGCTTAGCAGTCAAAGCCCCTGGTTTTGGTGATCGACGCAAAGCGATGTTGCAAGACATTGCGATTTTGACGGGAGCTCAATACATTTCAGCTGAAACTGGTCGAACTCTCAAAGATGTGGGAGTCGAAGACTTAGGTCGAGCTGATAGTGTTCGAGCAACCAAAGATTCAACTCGAATTGTGGGCGGTAAAGGTAAACAAACCGATATCGATGCACGAGTGGCTCAAATTGATGCTGAGATTGAAAAAATCACATCTGACTTTGACAAAGAAAAGTTGGCCGAGCGTCGAGCTAAGCTAACCGGTGGCGTAGCTGTGATTCAAGTTGGTGCTTCAACTGAAATCGAGATGAAGAACCTCCAAGAACGAGTCAAAGATGCCAAAGAAGCCCTCAAAGCCGCGATCGAAGAAGGGATTATCCCTGGTGGTGGCGTGACTTTGATCCAAGCCGCGAAAGTGTTGAAGAAACTCAAAAGTGGTTCGGATGATGAGCAAGCTGGCATTGACCTGATCGCTAGTGTGGCTGAAGAACCGCTCCGGATGCTGGCTATTAACTCTGGCGTTGATGCCGGTTGGGTAGTCCGGACCGTGGCTGATAAAAATGACTCAAGTTATGGCTTCAACGCCATGACCAATGAGTTTGGTGACATGATTAAGGCCGGCGTGATCGAGCCAGCCAAAGTCGCCACCTCTTCACTGCAAAATGCCGCCTCAGTTGCGTCAATGATTCTAACCACTGAGTGTTTGATCACTGATGCCCCAGAGAAGGCAAAACCAGCTATGCCAGCCCCTGGTGGGATGGATGGAATGGGCATGATGTAGGTTGAGTTACAAAAAACTATCAACTTTGCAAAAGGGAGCCCACGGACTCCCTTTTGAGTTGTATGATTCTAGAATCATCTCTGTATAAAATGGGTTTAAAAATATGTTTGTGGAGAAAACAATTGATTTATCAGTTCCTGAGTTGAAAGCTATAGAACCATTCGGACGGACTGTTGTATTTGAACCCACAAAAATCACTGACACAGTATTAGAAGAAGCATGTTCACTAGATGATGATGTATTTTGGAAAACGATTGAAACAGTCTGGAAAAGTAGGCAAAGACCAGAGGAATGGTATATCTTCCAAAAAATATTAGAATCTTCGTTTGCTACATATTGGGACATTTTTAGAGAAAAATTAAAAGTCTGCGAAAGCATTATCATGCTTGGTTCCGGTGGACTTGGAGACACACTATATACCTTGCTCAATGCGTGCGTAATTGCAAAAGCGTATCCCGAGAAGTCGGTAGTAGCTGTAGTTAAGGGACTCACATCCATAATTGATACAACTGTCCTCTCCAGGATACCCAATCTAGAGGTTGTTACGGATTTAGGTGGGGTCCAGCAACTTGATTCAGAATCGACAGTTTTTTTAGATTTAGCTGCTAAAAATGACAAGGAAGATTGGGTTCTGAAGATAAAGGAGGTGAGGGAAGCAAGAAAGAAAGGGAGATTTTCTCCAATAATTGACAAGCTGAAGCAGCTGATAACAACAGCGTTATTGCCAAGCAGTAAGCAACCAGAAACTACCGTAGTTACAGATGAAAGAAATGATGCAGATCGAATTTTGGTTGAGGGAGCAGTCCGGATTGGTGCGGGCTTGATAAATATTCTGGTTAGCCTTCCTAATGAAACGCTTTCGCCACTCAATAATTTTTTGCGTGACTTTACGAATGCTGAACGAGGTTCTAAGAATCCCGCAAGAGAGCCTGATTATTGCACTTCCGCTCCACAAATGCTTGTTAATGCAGTTCGTTTGCGCTATCTTTTGGGAGTTAAAGAGGCGGGTGAGTATCTAGAGAGTATTCCTATTAAGTTTCCAGAGACTCAGCCTAAAGAGTTTGATATTGTATTTATTTACGATGCTGCATCAAGTGATACTAAAGCACTTCCTTTGGAAGCATTATGTGCATTGATTCAAGAAGCAAAAAAGAGAGATCCTGCGGTCAGAATTGGAGTGGTAGTTGGTTTAGATAGACCTGATATAGCCCGTGAAGTTGCTGCTCGCTTTACTGATGGTTCGATTACCCTGATTAAGGGCACGATTCCCGAAGTATTTGGGAAAATTATGAAGAGTAAAAAAGTGATATCAGTTGATACGTTTTGGCAGCATCTTATTAATTTGGCTCATCATGCTACTGATCAGATAGAGCATGCACAAATGGTTCCACCCGAACTTACAGTCGTTGTCTCGACAAACTCTCCTTTTGCACTTTCTTTCTATGCTCCAGACAGGGGAAAAGTGGTAGTAGTGACGGGTCCACTTACTGATCTTGATGTAGCTAGTATCCTCTAGATATGTAGCAAGACTGGGATTCGAACCCAGGACCTTCGGTTTATGAATCCGATGCTCTAACCAGCTGAGCTATCTTGCCAGGGGTTTGATTATACCAAACTTTAAGGCTATAATGCGGCTCTGTGATGTTTTTGTTCTTGAAAAAGAATCGATAGCGTCCAATCGCGCGGGATAGTGTACGGTGCACGTGAGGCTCATAATCTCGCAGGCTAGGTTCGACTCCTAGTCCCGCAACAATGCAGGATTCTTCATTTTTCCTCGAGAAAATAGTTTCTAACTCACCCCAAGACATACTGAGAGAGTAGAACCTACTGATATACTTCTTGTATGGTTAAGTCTTCCAAAGCAGTAAAACCTAAAAAAATAGAAACTAAAAACGGCCTTGCCATTAAATATCACGCCAATGGCAAGAGTATTTGGTCTAAAGGTAAAATAGTTGATGGAAAAAGTGAAGGCTATTGGGAATGGTATAGACTCGATGGAACTTTGAAGCGTTCAGGGACATTCTTAAATGGCGAACCTATAGGCAAGTGGACTACCTATGACGCAGCTGGAAAAGTATATAAAGTTAGTGAAAAATAGGTTCTAACATCCTCCACGAGTCGCAACAATTTACGCTAGCATGCTTTTTCTTCTTAAATTTCCAGATATAATCACTCTATGATTCACATTGTTTGTGGTATTCCAGGTTCAGGAAAAACGCTCGTAACGAGGTATCTTGCTGAAAAATTAGGTGGTGAAGTAATCAACACAGGTGAAGCTTTAAATGCATTGGCAAAGAGAGTTATGAATATAAATGATAAAAAGAGAAAATACGGATTGTGATACGATTTCAACATGGCTGAAATAAGAAGAGTGATAGGGAGTGAATTTTTAAATAAAGGAATCGATATCTCTCATCTGGAAGAAGCTGAAAAAACAGGACATGAGATCTCCTGTGCAGGATTAGATGGAACTAAAGTCATTATTAGTGTCACACAGGATACGATCAGTCTTCGTGAAGAAAAAGATTTTCTTTTTATGGCTTCTCTCAATGGAGATACGATTCATTTTATTATTAATAATCAGAATGATATTGAAAAATCTAATACAATTTTCCCTCGTCAATTAGTGGTTTTTTCCCTCAACAAATGGGGGTTAAGAGTTAAAACAGTTAGAGCGAGTTGGAAAGCCGACTGGGGCGTCAACACGGTGCAGTATAAAGAAGCCCTAAGAGTCGGTAAGTCACCAACAGATGCCGCTTTTTCTACTTGGACCGGGAGTACGGTTGGGAGTTTAGGCTTCTCGCGAGTCACAAAAATAGAAGAAATTGAAGAGAAAAATGAGAAATGGACGTATGTCTATTTTGAGAGGTGAGTTTAGGGGTTTTGGTTGGGAAGAAGTGCATCAGTTGGAAACTGCGCCCAGCCTAGGTTTGGCAGTTTGCCATTGACAACATATTCGGCTAAGAATTTAGGGGATAAAACCAAGGTTCTCATGGCAGCTCCGAGTACCATTGGTGGATTAAGATGTACTGGGAGGACAGTTTCTTCACCATTTAGAAGAGCGTTAACGTTACTATTTTGATATTCTTTAATATCACTGTCAGAAATAGCGGTCATATTTTTCAAAATAGTAAGAAGAAGATTTCCACCATCAGCTAAAAGATGGGTGACTCCAACAAGATGCCAGCCATGTTCTAGCGTTCCACTGCTAATCAAGTCTCTAAATTGATTACGAGTTTTTATTAGTTGTGTCCCAGCGTTAAACGAAACCCGTCGGATATGGACCCAATAAAATTTATTTTCAGGATCAGTTTTAATGACCACAGCCGTCCCATTTTTATCAATTCGGTAAGGCAATATATAATTAAGAAAATCAACCGGAAAAGTGATTTCTAGTCCTCCTTTTGATTTACCTTCAATTTGGTAGTCAGGGAAGAGCTTTTAAAATACTTCTTTAAAGTCAAGCATGGGCTGAGCGACTTTAAATTCAAACATCTTTCTAAGTAAAGTCATGAAGTCTTCTTTTGGATCAAAATCCAGGTTCTGAGTGTTGAGTATGCTTTCTTCAATTTTTGCTAATGAAAGTGGTCCATTACTTAAGAAACTCCAATCAAATGTGTCCCAATTAAGATAGTAAGCAGCCGCGCTAACGTATAGTCTTCGGGCCATGTCAGTAGGTAGTTTTTCTTGATCAGGATTCTGTTGACGTTGGGCAATAATTGCTCTACCGAGTTCATTCCAAATACTAAGAAAGTAGTGAAAAGCTTCTTTTCTTCGTTCTAGTCTTGACTCAAGCTTAGCAGGTTCTAGTAGAATTCGATGGAATTTTCTAAAAATTAAATCGAGAAAAGCTTGGTTATCTATTTCTGTTACAGGGGATAAATTATCAGGAATGGAGTCCGCCTCATCGACGAAATCATTATTTATTTTCACTTCTTTCTTACTTTGGCCCATTGGATTAGTATAGCTCGCTCACTGAGGTCTGTTAAGAGGAAGTGATCGAAATGTTAGGTGTACAATTAGTTGGTTAGTCATCACCTTGTTTAAGTCTTTGAGAGGTGAATTTCTTTTGAAATCCAAAAAATAAGTGTCATAGATGCGTTGGTATATAATCACCGAATGCTATCTGCTCTAAGCTTGTTTTTTCCTCAATCTAAAAATCGGAATATTTCCCTTTTTTACTTTCTGACTTTGGCTAATAACGGCTGGTTTCTAACTGGCAACTGGATATTTTTTTGATTAAGGTACATGACGTATGGGCAGTTGGGTTGGATCGATGCGGTTTGTTTTGCTTTTGGGATGGTAATGGAAGTCCCAACTGGCGCGATTTCTGATTTAGTTGGCAAAAAGAAGACGTTAATTTTAGCTCATTTTTTGTCGGCGGGTGGTTTTATGTTAATTGCTGCGGCCACTCAAAAGCATCAAATTTTACTTGGTTTCTTAATTGCTCAAGCTGGTTGGGCTTTTTACTCGGGTGCCGCTGAAGCTCTGGCTTTTGATTCTCTCAAAGAAAAAAAACAAGAAAAACATTTTGACACTGTGATTTCGGCTAGTAATATGATGGGGATTTTCTTTATGGTTTTCTCTTCGTTACTAGGCATTTGGCTGTACAACTGGAACTTTAGAGCACCTCATTTTGCAGTCGCAATTACCTATGGTATCGGTCTTATTTTGTCATTTTTCTTGGTTGAACCAAAAATTGATACCGAAGATTTTTCTTTTAAAAACTACTTTTCTCAATTAGCACAAGGAGCTCGCCAACTTTTCCAACCAGCATTGCGCTGTTTTTTACCGTTGATCTTTGCGATGTTAGGCGTTTACTACATGTTTAGCTATGGTTTTATCAAACCTGCTATGGCTGAACATTTTGATTTTTTTGCGACTGAGCAGGCCGTAATTTTTGCTGGTCTAAGTTTGCTTTCAGCAGTGCTAGTTCACTTTGTGCCGGTGATGAGAACTAAATTGAGCGATGCTCAAGGGTTGATTATTTTAACCACGACTTTGGGTATTGGTTTTTTATTAAGTGGTTGGTTGAGTGGCTGGTCTGGCCTCATTGCTTTAGCGTTGATTGTCGGAACAGGGATATTGGCAACTCCTTGGGTTTCCGTTGTGGTTAATCGAGAGTTACCCTCTAAATACCGAGCTACAACTTTATCAACCATCGCTATGGTAACTAAAGTTCCTTATATTTTAGTCGCTGTTATAGCTGGCAACTTGATCCAAGATGGCTTGATTGTTCAGTTTAATTTGGCTGTTGGTGGATTAACTTTGGTCGTAGCGCTAATTGGCGGTTGGTTGTTAAAAGGATCGTTTTTTAAAAAGAAATAGCACCCAATTTATAAACACTAGGCCAAAAATAACTGGCCATTGAGTGAGAGCATACGTCAGACGGTTCCAGAAAAGAATTGTAACTTTGGCAGGCAGTGAAGTCTTAGGTAAAAGGTACTGAGTGATTATTTTTGTTTGATCAGGGTCAATAAAAATTTCTTCATCCAAACTCCTAGTTTGAGTAAGTTCAACGGAGTAGCTTTGATCAGCAGAGTTACTCAATGGTGGGAAACCAAAAGGGAAAAGTAGATCGCCTTCAACCTGAGCTGCGTCACGATTTGATTCAAAAATAACTCTATTTGTTTCTTGATCTTTAATTTTAAAAACCAATTGAGAAGGTAGCTGGCAGGAAATCGTAGTGTTTTTATTTTTTTGATACGTAAATTTCAAGGCAACGATACTCAGGTTGTCATACGTAGCTTCAAAAGGGATGAAACTAACTTTATTAAGGAGTGATGTTTTACCCTGAGTTGGAAGTGAGTGGCGAGTGACCAAAAGTGAGGGTGAGTATCCGGCGCTGTACGTTATCAGTAACAGGCTGCCTAAAATGAATGTACCAGAATAATACTTAAGCGGCAACCATTTCTTTAAGGATGAGTTCTTTTTGGTTGAGTTCAAATTGGGAAGGGGAATGTGGATTTTTTCAAAGTAGAGTTTTTCTACTACGATATAGAGAAAATACGAAACAGAAATAACACTAAAAATAGTTATCATTAGTAGCAAGTATGGTTTAAAGAACTCTGGAAACGGTTCAAAAACAGAGAGATTTCTTTCAATCCACTCAATGACTACACGATGGATTAAGTAGAGTGAAAAACTACTCTTTCCTAAAAATATGAATGGTCGAAAAGTGAGAAAATGAGTGATCTTTTTTTCTTGCGTGATTAAGATCAAGAGCAGTCCAATACTGCAACTTGAAAGTAAGTAGTACCAAGGGAGTACCTCTTGTTGATGGCCAAGGCTAGTCACTCCATTCCAGCTATGAATTGCTAGAAAACTCATCAAAATTAAGACTCCAATGAGTGGCTTTTGGAGAAACTTAAGTAACACTTGCCAAATTTTATTTTTTTGTTGATACCAAGTGCCTACAACTACCCCAATTAGAAAGCCGCTGCCCCGACCAATACTAAGCGAGTCCAAACTCAGTAGTGAGTAAAAAACTGGTTGGAGATCAAAAAGGAGTTTCATACAGCCTAAAATCAGACAAAGCCCCACAATTTTTCCAAAGTGGGAACTTAATCTGATCAAAGGAAGAACCAACACTGGAAATAAAAGATAAAAAAGAACTTCAGGAGCAAGACTCCATAAAACACTACTGAGAAGTGGCACACTTTGAGTAATTGAAGTGGTTAAAGTTACGTTTGAAAAAAGTAGAATTAAGTTACTCATCATTGACGGTAACGGTAGGTCGTAAATCTTTATCAGTAAGGGTGAGATGAAAAGGTGGAAACCAATCATTATTCCTTGTAGACCCAAGAATCCAACGAGCAGTATTTTCCCAATTTTGATTGCCTGATTTGAACTTGCGACGAGGTGCCACACACAACGTACGCTGAGAGCAAGACAGACTAGGATTCCTACCTCCAAGACTGTATTTCTCAACTCGAAGACTTGTCTTAACCATAAGAAACAAACGATACTCGTCAGTAAAGGAAAAATTCGAGCATACCGCTTGCCAATAAAGGTGGGGAAGCTTTCAATTTTTGAGTAGAGTGATGCCATTAAAAAACCGCTCAGAACGAATAAAATCTGAACCGAGTTGGGGCCTTCAGCCAACACTTGCCAAACTGTGGCTTTCCAGCCGCTCAAGTGAATGCCAAAAACTGATAACTGGAGATGAGACAGAAAAACACTAAATGCAGCTAGACCACGGAGGCCATCCAGTGCCTTATATCGGTGACGTTTTTTAGTAGAGGAGACGGAACTCATTTCTACTTAGATATAAAGGATGAAACAGTTGTTGGGTAGTGTATAACTAAGGCCTGTGTCGAATACTTCACCCACTTTTTACAACAATGTCGTTGAACATTTATTCTCGAGTAAGGATAAAGTCTACTTACCCAAGTCATTGGCAGAGCACGCTAATCTCTCTCCGGATCAAGTGAGTGTTTTTGCAGCTTGTATCGAGTGGTTAAATAATCCAACGACGCCTTTTTTGAGCATCGGTGGTTATGCAGGAACTGGAAAAACAACTTTGATTGGAGTTTTACGTAAGTACATTGCAGAGTACGATCCTAAGAAACGGGTGGCCTTTGCCAGTTTTACCGGTCGAGCGAGTCAGAATTTGGGGAATAAACTGCGTGAGCAAGCAGCCATTTTTTCCAAGACTGATACTAATGGCACGATTCACAAGTTAATGTACAACGTCGTCACTGATAAAGAAGGTCGGATTAGTAGCTGGCAGCGAAATCAAACCTTGGAGTATGACCTGATCATTATCGATGAGGCTTCGATGGTCAAAGAGGATATTTGGGATGACTTATGTCGTTATCAAATCCCCATTTTAGCTTTTGGCGATCATGGCCAGCTACCGCCAATTGGTGATAGCTTCAACTTGATGGAAAAACCAATGCTTCGACTTGAAAAAATCCATCGCCAGGCCGCCGGTAATCCAATTATCGATCTCGCAACCATGGCCCGGACAGGGGTTGAAATTCCGTTCAAGAATTTCTCCAGCCAGATTAAAAAAATGCCCAAATTCTCAGATGATGCATCGGAGTTGACTGATCGATTCTTTTCTCAATTTACGAGTGAAACGTTGATTCTTTGTGGCAGTAATAAAACACGGATTGATTTGAATAAACGAGTTCGAGCTGGCTTGGGAATCGAGGAACCGACGCCAAGAGTTAAAGACCAAGTCGTTTGCCTGAAAAATAACTACGATAACAAAGACGGTCATATTTATAACGGCATGATTGGAACCATTGCCGAGATCAAACCTGAGGGCCAACATTGGTATCAGGCAACGGTTTTATTTCCCGAAGATGGGAAAATCTATCAAGGTCTGATGAGTAAATATCAGTTCAACAGTCCCAAAAACATCGACAGTGTTGAGGGAGTTCACTTTAGTAAAATTGGTGATCGATTTGACTTTGGCTATGCTTTGACGGTTCATAAGGCCCAAGGTTCTCAGGCAAAACGAGCGATTGTCTTTGATGAGTCGTACCTGTTTCGTGAAAATGCTCAGCGCTGGTTGTATACTGCCATTACTCGGGCTGAAGAAGAGCTGTATATATTGAGATAATCAGTTTCTAGGGTATCATAGTTGGATGGTATCAATCGAGAAAAAGGTAGACGACCAAGTTGATAAAGTTAAAGATGCTGAACCATTTTTTGATGATGATCCACGATTTTTCCAGCATGGAGTTCAAGAGTCAGCTCAAACTTGGATTGCGAAACTCCCACCGGAGTGGAAGGTTGGGGGAACAGAAATTGATCCGGCAAAACTAAAGTTTCTGTTTGAAGTTTTTAATCCATATCTTGATCATCCCGCTTCTTTTACACTCGACTCGTTCCTCGGCGTCTGCTCAAGAGAATTCTTAACCTATTTTCTTGTTGAGTTAGAATCTTTACTTTGTAATTTAAGTACTCGCGCAGCGGTAATTAAAGCAGTTGAACATTTTTTAATAAATGAAGGTATTTTTGAAGAAAAAGTGAAGATTGATAGCCCGCATACAGCAGAGCCTGTGACTCTCGATTTGGTTTTTCCCGAACTTATTAATCCGATCTTCACTTGGTACATAAATAAAATCTATTCTTACTTTGAAGATACGCTCAACTTATTAGGTTCCTCTCCTCAAAAAATGAAGTTGATTAAGATTCTTATCAGGCTTGGGGTCTACTACGGAAAATTTGCTGACACCAACCCCAATGCAGAAAAGTACAAAAAAATTGCCCGACGGTATATAGATGGCACTGACCCTGGTTATATCAAAAGTGCTACAGGTTTCAGTGAGAGTGAGGTGGCCGAAGAAGCCTTAGCCATCGATCCCCCTGAGCTTCAAATGCTAAAGCTTTTTTGGCGTGAGTATTTCACGACGGCAGTGGTCGCCAATTCTAGAATCAATGAGGGTGGGGATGTAAAAGGGCTAAGTAGATTTGCCTATGTTGATGCGGCCTCACGTCTGCCAGTTGATGAAACCACGACGGCATACCCTCACTCTGACAAGTCGGCTCGACAGGCCCAACTCAGAGCGCCTGATCCTAGCAGCAGTGATACTTATAACCAAGTAATGAACGAACAACTTCGGGCGAATTCTGCTTTGGAAAGATCAGCCAGCAATCAGACAAAAAAACTTGAAGAGTATTTTCAACAACTTGTGGTTGCGTATGGTGGTGATACTTTCTTTTCGAGAAGAGCTGGCCGAATTGATTTCAGTCGAGAGACACACGCACTCAATCAAGTTATCCCAGTTATTTTTCTAGAATTCATTAACCACCGGATGGAAGCTAAAAATCAAGATCAAGCTTTGGATCTACCTTTATTGTGGCAAAAAATTCTCGACCTCACTACTAAAAAACAGATTAATCTTGAGTCAATTTTTAGTGACTCATTCTCATCTTTAGAACCACCCGAGAAAATTTGTTTAGTACTTTTCTATGGTTTGACTTTTTCAAATCCAGGAATGAAACTGCGTCCGCCCATAATTTCTTTCTTACAAGAAAGAAATGGTCTGTTAGCGCAACTGAATTGGTATCATCGTTCGCTTCCTGAAGAGGAGGTCGACCAAGATCTAGATGAAATTTCAGATGAGACGAAGATAGAGGAAGAACCCAATATTAATTCTAATTTGTTTGCGGGTATGGAGGCAATGGCACATGAGCGAGTGATGTTTCTTGATCGTGACTTGGAGTTAGTTCGACCTGATAATGCTTTGTTACAAGCACAGATCCAAGAACGAACTGAACAAGCTAGGTCTATGTTGGACTTAGTGACCACGACCCTCAAACGAGTTGAGAAAAGAGTTTCCCCCCCTCATAACTTGACAGTTGCAAGGGGAATTATGTTTGCAAATGTACTTTGGACTTTATTTCTGGAGCCACCAAGTAGCACAATCATAGTTTCATCTATATTCTTTGGTGCATATTTTTTTGCTTTAGCTCAGGAACTAAGGTTTGAGGAAAGAAAATTGATTCAGAATGAACTACGAGAGTTTGCAATCTTAGAAGAAGAGTATGCAGCTTCATTAGCAGAAATGGCCAAGAAAAAAAATGTTTCTAACAAAAAAATAGCAGATATATATAAATCTTTCGCTGCACTATTTATATTGATTACTATTTTTGTAGGAGCTGGTTCTCCAATCAATATTAGGTCTGAGCTCCATGATCTCAATTTACTTGGGCAGGTATTTAATTCTGGTGATGTGAACTTCGAGTCTGGAATAACCAGAATGCCCGATCGAGTTGGTCTAGAAGGCACGAAGAACCAACAACCGGAATATCGAGGGGAAGTATTTGATTTACCTGACACATTAGATTTGGACCCAACCAAGGCCATCGGCTACTTTCCAACCAACTGGTTTGAAAGTAATGGCCAGCCATTTATTGATTCTGGAATGGTTTCTTTTGCCAATTTTGAGATAGTTTCGAGCTCAGAAGAAATTGAGTATCAAGAACAGCCAGATGAGATGGCCTACTCAATTCTTGAGTTCGGTCGGACTATATATCCACCCAATGGCTATAAAATCACTCGTGTTTTCCAAAGTGGTGGTTCGCAACCGATGATTGGAGGAGCTGGCCAAATATCGTACAGTGAAAAACCAATCAAAATTTTTCTAGTTGTGACCCAAGTAAGTGATTTTGAGACGTTTAATGCTGGAGGGAGAGTTAGGGAGTCAGCAGATTTGCGAGCTCCTGAGTATTATGCTTGGAATGACTTTAACTACGAGGCCGCCTTAGAGTTGAATCAAAAATTAGGTAACGATCCTATTCTTCAATCACTCCATAGAGATTTTATTGAAGCCTTGAAGGTTCAAGTTGATCTGATTAGAGAAAATATGGTGACAAATCATTCTGATTTTATGAAAAATTATGCTGACTTAATCAAAAATCATGTGGAGCGCTTTGGTTCAGAGTATGTTGATTACTTCCGTTTTTATGCGTTACTTTTTACACCTGGGCCAACTAACGGAGAGTATCCAGCACTTCAAGCTTTGGCCAACCAGAATCAGGTTGGTTACTTTTGTACGAGTGGGGCGTTGAGTTTTAGCGATTTTTTAACGTCACTTGGAATTAAAGTTTTTACTCAACCAGGAAATGATTTGAGAAACTATGACGGTGAGCTTTACTCACATATTGGCCATATGAATAACATAGTTCAGTTACCTGATGGGAGACTTTTGTTTGTGGACATGACTCCCCGTGTAACTGATCAGACTCCCGACGAAGACATAGATGCGCTAAGAACTAAACACCCAACCGAGACCGAGAGAGAACGACAAGCAAGGAAGCAGGTTGTGGTTTTATCAATGGTCGCCTTGAGCTTAGTTAGTGGTGGCTATATTGGGTATCAGAAAATGCAGAAATCGCGAAAAAAGTATGTTCGAAAAGTTGAAAATCGATTGGGTCTGGTTTTAGAGAGTGCGACTTCTAATAGTGTTGGTCTTTCCGTTTTTGAGGCAATTAGGAATATTGTAGAGTTTTACGATGATCCGACATATGCTAGTCGTTTCCATGGTCATAGAGTTGGTGAAGAGAACGTCGATGCTTCATTTGAGAATGCTAAAATTATTGTTCATGATTTATATCTGCGATTGATAGATACTAAAGATGCACAGAGTGATCTTTCAATGATAACTAAGACTCTTTTACTAGGTGAAAAGGAAAGGCACGAGCAGGCAAAAGACAACCAGGGAAATGTTGCTTGGTTGGAGGCGAATGCGGAACAATTTTTGACAGCTGAGCGACTGCCCAAAATTGGAAAAGGAATTGCGGCGGTTCGGGAGCAACTAGCAGAACTATTAGAGAAGAACTATCATCAACTCGATGATTTGCAGCGAACGTCAGTAGCTAAAGGTCTTGAGTTACTTCAAGTATTTGATCGTCGAAAGAAAAGGTAATTTTGTATGAAAACCCTCATCATCTATGAAACCCAAGCTGGGACCACGCAATATGTAGCAACCTTGATTCAACAAGAGTTGCTGGGTTTGGGGCAGGAAGCCGAACTTCACCAAGTCAGTGTGGATGGCTCGCCCAATTTGGATGCTTATCAAACGGTTATCTTTGGCGCTCCTACCTATGGTCACGGTAACGTTGACTTCAAAATGGCTGATTTTTTGGCGACATTTAAGCCCGATTTGGCAGGTAAAAACGTGGCTGTTTTTGGGTTGGGAGAGAGTAGCTACGATGTTTTTTGTGCCGCGGCCGATATTTTGAACCAATGGGTTCAAACTCATGGAGCAAAGCCTTTGGTTTCTCCACTCAAAATTGATGGTTATCCAGCTGATATTCCGGTTCTAAAAAAATGGGTAGCTGAGTTTATGGCCGCGGCTAGTCTTTAAAAAGTTCTTGCCAGAGCTGCCAGTTACTCGGGCTAGGAGACGGAGACGGCAGTGGCGGCGCTGAAGCTGCTAATTCTGGCATTTGAATTACTACTTCACCAGGCAGTTGTAGCAATAACTCATCTCGAATAATCTTCTCTTGAGCCCCAGCACTACTGGCGGTTTTGACCTTCTGTTCTAGCTGAAAAACATCACTTGCGATTTGTGAAACTTCCTGTTCTAATACATCCACCTGTTCGGTAGAGATTCGTGTCCTTTTGAGCCCAGAATAGAGGGAAAAAGAGAAGAGCAAGCTCAATAGGGTGAAGATCAAAATGACCAAAGGGTGACTTACATAGTGCATAGTTGTCTTGAAGCCTCTTTTGTGATATTATAAGACCTTGTAAATTCTCGACATCAAGCCGAGACGTCAAATTACTGCCTAGTAAAGTATAGTCTATGCCGATTTTATTACGAGATGCACACCAGCAATTCGCGGCCAATCTCCAACGAGATGGCAAGGCTCACGCCACGGTGATTGCCTATAGTAAAGATATTGAACAGTTCATTGACTTCCTTACTGAACGAAGTGTGCTGGAGCCTTTGGCGGTCACCGCTGAGCAGATTGATGAGTTCAAAGAACTGCTCAAACGCCAACGATATACCGGTAAATCGATTTCTCGCAAAATCAACTCGATTAAAGCTTTTTTCCGATTTTTGATTAGTAAAGGTGAGTTGGTTGAGAGTCCAGCCGATATTATTATTCACCCTAAGTACGATCAATCTCCGCCTCGAATTTTATCGAAACTTGAGTACCGGGCTTTGCGCGATGCTTGCCGAGGTGATGTGCGAATGTCAGCCATTGTCGAACTACTCCTCCAAACAGGCATGCGGATCAGTGAGTTAGCGGCCCTCCAAGTTACTGAAGCCGATTTAGAACGAAACAACATGTATATCCGACCACAAAATTCACGGACTGCTCGCCGGGTTCCGTTGAATGCGGCCGCTAAAAATTCGCTCCAAGAATATCTTCAAATTCGACCTCGGGCTCGCGAGAAGACTTTATTTTTAACCAAAACTTGCCGCCCATTTTTAGTTCGCAACATTCGAACGGCTATTGATCGCTACTTCAGATTAGGTGGTATCAAAGATGCCAAGGTCAATGACTTACGACACACTTTTATCGTCGAGCAATTGAAAGCCGGCACGCCTTTAGTCTATATTTCCCAGTTGGTTGGTCATAAACGAATCACTACCACTGAAAAATACCTAAAATTGATCGAAGCCCCGGATATGAATCCAAGTGTCCAAATTGAAGAGTTATAAATTTTTTTAGTCAAGATAGTCACTCAATTTCTTAAAAACATGCTAAACTACAGTTCAAGTATGAACATCATAGTTATTTTTTCAGCTATTCATTGGCACCTCCCAGCATAACGGGAGTGTCGTAGTTATGGTTTAACAGGCTCCCGAAACGGGAGTTTTTTTGTATTTTTTTGAAAAACTACAAAACCAAAAATCAGTATTAAAAAAGGTATACTATACATAAGGAATATATGAAGAAACATCGCGTTTTATCAGGAATCAGAGCTACAGGTCGCTTACATTTAGGTAATTACTTGGGAGCGGTTAAGGGAATGTTAGCCCTCCAAGCAGACCCTACGTATGAAACCCTCTATATGGTAGCTGATGCTCATGCTGTCACTACTCCCTATGAGGTGGAGTCGTTGCGCCAAAATCGTCGAGAAGTAATTATTGATTACTTAGCTTGTGGCTTGGATCCTGAGCAAAGTATTATTTTTCAGCAGGCCGAGGTATCTCAACATTTTGAGTTAGCGTTTTATTTATCGTCGGTGACCACGATTGCTAAGATGCAGCACTTGCCGACTTTCAAGGATAAAGTTAAGCAGTATCCAGAACATGCCACCATGGCGCTCTTAAATTATCCAATTTTAATGGCAGCCGATATTCTGATCTATCAAGCTGATCGGGTACCAGTCGGAGTGGATCAAGAACCTCACATAGAAGTAGCCCGAGAAATTGCCCGGCGCATGAATCAAGATTACGGGACGACTTTTCCTGAACCTCAACGATTTGTGACCAAAGGTGGCTATGTTCCTTCTTTAGCGGGCTCAGGAAAAATGAGTAAATCAGTGGAAGGTAGTTACATTAACTTAACTGATTCATTGGCTGAAATTAAAAAAGCACTTAGTACTGCTCCAACCGATGGTGGCCGAGGTGAAGTGATTCCAACTGAGGGTGGGGTGGCAAATCTATTGACTTTGGTTGAACTTTTTCAAGGGGCTGAGCGTCGGAGTCAGTATGAAACCCAATACCTTAGTCAAGGTCTACGCTATGGGGATTTGAAAGCAGAGTTAGCGGCAGCTATTTTTGCGGAGCTAGAGCCAATTCAAACCCGACGAGCAGTGTTAGTGGCTAACCCAATATTACTTGAAAAAGTAATGACTGAAGGAGCTGAAAAAGCTCGAGTAATCGCTCAGACAACCATCCAAGAAGTAAAAGAGAAATTAGGCCTAGCCTAGATGTGAGTCATAACCAAGTAAAGGAAATTATGAAACCAAGTATTACCTATGAAGATTTTGATAAACTTGACCTGCGGATTGGTCGAATTATAGAAGCTGAAGCACCTGAGTGGAGTCAAAAATTATTGAAATTTACGGTTGATTTTGGAGCCGAGATTGGTCAAAAAACCATTCTGTCCGGCATTAAAACTTGGTACCGACCAGAAGACTTCGTTGGAAAAGCTTTTGTATTTGTGGTCAACTTAGCCGAACGGAAGATGGGTGAGAGTGTCAGTCAGGGAATGATGATTATGGCTGATGGGGAAGCTCAACCGTTACCGTTTGCGTTGCCTGAACCTTCAGTGCCAGGGACTGTTGTTCGTTAATTGATCTTTGCAAATCAACTGCGAGTGTTAGCACTCACTTTAAAACGCTGCTAGGAAGTAAGAGTTTGCATGGTAAAATAAACCTTCATGGCTCTAAAAAAACCCCCAACACCAGATACACCACCTCAAAAACCAGTTGAGAAAAAATTTGAGTTCAAGTTCAACTTGAATCAGCTGATGAGTAAAGGTTTGCTCTTCGTTCTGTTGGGCTTACTGTTCTTGCCGTTCATCATGTCTTTATTTGGTCAGGCAGAGCAAAATCAAATTTCGTTATCGCAGCTAGTTCGTGATGTGCGTGAAGATAAAGTTGAGATGCTCAAGGTTGAAGGCTCTGATTTAACTGCTGTTTACAAAGACACTTCAGAAAAAAAAGCTCGCAAGGAAGATGGTCAACAAGCTCTTCAAGTGTTACAAGCTTCTGGTTTGGATTTAGATAAAGTCAACGTCGAAGTCCAAGCTGTTTCTCTGACCGACATGATTGTTCCGATCTTAGTCAATGTCTTGCCAATTATTGTGATGATTATTTTCTTCTTGATTATTTTCCGCCAAGCTCGCGGCGCTCAAGATGGGATTATGGGGATTGGTCGGAGTAAAGCCAAGATCTTTATTAAAGGTAAACAAGACACCAAGTTTAGTGATGTTGGTGGCATGGATGAAGCTAAAAAAGAGTTGGAAGAAATTGTTGATTTCTTAAAAAATCCTAAAAAATACAAAAAAGTTGGCGCTCGAACTCCTAAGGGTGTTTTATTAGTCGGTCCAGCGGGAACCGGAAAAACATTGTTGGCTCGCGCAGTAGCGGGTGAAGCGAATGTTCAGTTTTTATCGATTGCTGGTTCTGAATTTATGGAAATGTTGGTGGGTGTCGGTGCTTCCCGAGTCCGTGATTTATTTGGAACTGCTAAAAAGATGGCTCCATCAATCATTTTTATCGATGAAATCGATGCGATTGGTCGGATTCGAGGCAATGGTAGTTTCGGTGGCCACGATGAACGTGAGCAGACGTTGAACCAAATTTTAGTCGAAATGGATGGTTTTACCCAAAATGATAACGTGATTGTGATGGCTGCGACCAATCGAGGCGATATGCTTGATCCCGCTTTGGTCCGTCCAGGTCGGTTTGATCGTCGTGTGACTGTTAATTTACCTGACTTAGATGAACGGATTTACATTACTAGTATTCACGCTAAGAACAAACCGTTTGCAACGACTATTAACTGGACCCAAGTTGCCAAACGGACAATTGGGTTTTCTGGAGCTGACTTAGAAAACATGTTGAACGAATCAGCAATTGCGGTCGCTCGTGAAGCTCGAACCACTATTACCATGGCTGACATTGAAGAAGCTTCACTCAAAGTTAAGTATGGTCGGAGTAAGAAACGCTTATTTGATGAAGAAGAACGACGAATGACGGCCTACCATGAAGCTGGTCATGCTGTTATTGCTCACGTTTCACCTCACGCTGACCCCGTTCACCGAATCTCGATTGTTTCTCGAGGGATGGCGTTGGGTTTCACACTCACTCCGCCTGAACGAGATAAAGTCCAAGTTACACAGTCTGAGCTGATGGACGAAATTGCGGTCTTACTGGGCGGTCGAACCGCTGAACAATTAGTATTCAACGAGTTAACAGCTGGCGCTACTTCAGATATTGATCGCGTGACCCGAATTGCTCGAGCCATGGTGATTGAGTATGGTATGAGTCCACTTGGTCCAATCAACTTTGGTCCTCAGCAAGAAACCAGCAACTACAACCGAGCTTGGGGTGAACCAGCCAAAATCTCTGATAAGCTCCAAGAGCAAGTTGACCAAGAAGTCCGAAATATTGTGGCTGAAGGTCAAAAGCGAGCAACTGCCATTCTCAAAAAATATAATAAACAAATGATTGCGGTTTCGGAAAAACTACTTGAAGTTGAGAGCTTAGATGGGGAAGACTTCACCGAAGTCATGGGGATTCCTAAAGCCAAGTAGTGATACACTAGCTGCATGTCTCGGCAACCTTATTTTCTGATAATTGATGGTCACGCATTGATCTACCGCGCCTACCATGCCTTTCCTGATCTCACCAGTCCAAACGGGCAATTAGTGAACGCCGTTTACGGATTTACGCGTCACGTCCTGACGGCGATCCGTGAGTATGCGCCCGAATATATTGCCGTCACTTTTGATCACCGCAAACCGACGTTTCGTCACGCTGACTTTGAAGAGTACAAAGCCAACCGGGTGAAGATGCCGGATGACTTGATTCCTCAAATCGACATCATCAAAGAAGTTGTCACAACCCTGAATTTTCCCATATTTGAACTAGAAGGCTATGAAGCTGATGATTTGATTGGGACGTTAACAACTCAGATAGCGGGGTTGAATCAGGAACAGAAAAAAGAAATTATAGCTTTGATTGTGACGGGTGATCGAGACTCGTTTCAATTGGTCAACGAAACCACTCACGTTTGGCTACCAGGTCGAGTCAAAAATCAACCTGATACTGAGTATGACTGGGCTGGTGTCTGCCAACGAATGCAAGTTTGTCCGGAACAAATTGTTGATCTAAAAGCGTTGATGGGTGATGCCTCTGATAATATTCCGGGAGTGCCTGGCGTGGGGGAAAAAACTGCCATCAAGCTACTCCAAACTTTTGACAGTTTAGAAAAAATATACGCCCTGGTCGATGGTGGTGAAACGGCTATGGCTGAACTCACCCCAGATCAAAAAGCGGTTTTAAAAACTACCTTGGTGACGAAGTTAGCTGCGGGTAAAGAGAGTGCTTTCCTGAGTCAAAAACTAGCGCAAATCGATCGAGCAGTCCCGGTTAATCTAGATTTAGAAGCTTGTCGAGTGTCAGCGTATGATAAACAGGCGCCAAAAATGTTACTTGAATCACTGGGTTTTAAATCGTTACTGACTCTTTTACCAGCCGATGAGTTTGAGCTCGATGTTCAGGCAGCCCTTTTCTAAGATGAAAAAAAACAAATTTCCCCTTCAAAAAGTCGCGTCAAAAAAACTCAAAGTGGCGTTAGTTCACGATTACTTGCGTGAGTACGGTGGTGCAGAGCGAGTCGTCGAAGCCCTACATGATTTATTTCCTGAGGCACCTTTATATGTCGCGTTTACCGATCCTAAAGCTTTGGGAATTCATTGGGAGAAATTTAAAAACTGGGATATCCGTCAGAGTTGGTTAACTAGAATTCCTTTTTACCGACGTTTTTACTCACCACTTCGGATTTGGGCACCTCAATACTTTCAAGCTTTTGACTTATCAGAGTATGACTTAGTCATTTCGTCATCGAATGCCTATATGGCCAAAGCGATTCAAGTTCGCCCTGATGCTACCCACATTTGTTACTGTCACACCCCGCCGCGCTCACTTTATGGGTACACCACGATGAGTGATTGGCGCAAAAATCCACTAACTCATCTAGTGGGAACGTTGATTAATCACTATTTGCGAATTGTCGATGTGAGGGTGGCTCAACAAGTAGGTTACTTTATTGCCAACTCAGCTGAAACAGCAGCTCGAATTAAGAAATTTTACCGACGAGACTCGACCATAATTTACCCGCCAGTAGTTGTGCCAGATCAGCCACCAACACAGCAAACTCGCGACTACTATTTATATGTTAATCGGTTGGCGTTAGCTAAACATCCGGAGATTGCCGTTCGGGCTTGCACTCAACTTAAAGTTCCTCTTAAAGTTGTTGGCACCGGTAAGATGTTAGCTGATTTGAAAGCAATTGCGGGACCAACAGTTGAGTTTTTAGGCGCGGTTGATGATGCGATGTTGCATCAGTTGTATGCTGGGGCAAAAGCTTTACTCTATCCAGTCGAAGATGAGGACTTTGGAATTGTTCCGGTCGAAGCCATGGCTCACGGCGTGCCCGTGATTGCTCACGAGTCTGGTGGACCGAAAGAAACAGTGATTGAAGAAAAAACTGGTTTATTCTTTCAGGAACTGAGCGTTAATGGGTTAATCGAAGCGATGTTGTTGGCTAAAGGCTACCAGTTTGATTCTAAAATTCTCTACAAACAGGCTCAACAATTTACTGTAGAATCTTTTCAGATGAGAATAACCCAGTTTATTCAAAAAATTAGGAACCCAAATAATGAGTGAAACAAGCGCTTACTTTTGTTTCATTTCAATCAAGGCAACATTGTTGGGAGACATTCTGACAAACGTTTGTAAAGCTGCCCCGGTGGTGGCGACTTCAACTGTTTGGGTTCCACCGCTCAGAAATTCCTGTTTGATGGTGTAACTTCCTGGTTCAATATTGGTAAAAGTGACCGGCACGTTTTCACTATTACGACCATTGGGGTCAAAGTTTGCTAGTAAAACTTGAAAAGCGCCATCATCTTTGCGGGCGGCTAAGCCTTTGACCCAGGTCCCTTTGCCCAGCAACTGGACGCGTTCGTCACCCATGCGATCGAGCATGCGGAGTGCGTGGTAACGAGGTTTGGCGCCCGCCCCGGCATCTCGGTGTTTGAATAAGCCCCAGCGACCCCAGTCAGCTTTGCCTTCAGGTCCTTTTCCGTCTTGGATTTCAAAAACAAAAGCTCGCTCTAGTACACCCACCATCTCGATTGAGCCAGCCACGGTATGAGCGGCTCCATAGTTATTATCATAGCCAGGGTGGTTTTCACTGTCATGACCCCACTCCGTGATGTGAAGTTCAAGCGTGGCTTCGAGTTGAGGATACTCACTCAACCACTGTCGAATATCAACCATATCGGTCCGGTATTTATTGATGTCAGTACTGTATTTATGCCACGAAAAGAAATCCCAGCGAACATTGTTTTCGATCGAGTTTTTGGCCATGGCAGTGAACCAATTTTTATAGAGAGCGGTTGTAGCTGGACCACCTAACTTGAAAGGTTTGACACCTCGGGCATTCGCGGCCCCCCGAGCCGATGCGTTGTATAAACTGAGATAGTTGCGGGGGCCGCCATACTTCCAGCCTCCAAATAAATCAGGTTCATTCCAAACTTCATAATAGACATCACTTGTGCCGCGTTTACCACTAATGTGCTCGATGGTTTTTTGAGTAAGTAACTGCCAATCGCTGTAGTTAGTAGGTGGAGCTACCAAATCGCCGGAGCTGATCTCAGGTGGCATGTACGATAGAGCAATATAGGGCTTGGCTCCAGTAGCTGCAATATCATCGAGTAATACATCCAGCTTTGAAAAATCAAAGGTTAGGTTGCCACTCGTACCACCGACGATGTCATGGAAATCATATAAATGGTCAATCCGAATATATTCCGGTTTGAGGGCTTTGACTGGTCCGACTAATGGTTCCAAGTCCCACGCGGCTTCTTCACCACCTTGAGCTAAGTTGCGCCAAGGTCGGGGCATAACTCCCAGAATTGCCTGAGTATTGACGACAATAGAGGCAGATTCGCCACTCGCCTTCGAGAAAAATTCGCGAATGACTGATAACTGAGAAACAGCAACTAAAGTACTGATTGCCAACAGGGTTACTGTTCCCACGCCCAAAATAAGGGGCCAGTGAGTGTTTGAGCGTTTGTTTGCCAAGGGGATAAAAGTAACTTTAGCCATAACTATATCTTTCACTTTGACATAGAGTGGGGTGGTAGATCAAGACGTAAAAGTGAGGTCTTGACATGTTAGCAATCAAAGTCTATGATTGCTAAAAGAGTGACCAAATTAAAGGTAATTCCAGATACAGCATCTACATTTATATGATTGATTTAACTGCTCGCCAAGTCCAAATTCTCCGGGCTATCATCGAAGAATTTATCTCGACTGCTGAGCCAATTGGTTCAGACACGATTGATAAAAAGTTTGGAATTGGGGTTTCACCAGCTACGATTCGAAACGAGATGGTCTACTTAACCAATCAAGGATACCTGGTCAAAATTCACAGTAGTGCTGGTCGAGTCCCGACGCCATTAGCACTCAAGTTGTATGTCAATGAATTAATGAAGGAAAAAGAACTTTCAGTCGCCGATGAAGTTTCAGCCAAAGAAAAAATTTGGAACAGCCGGGATGAGCTGGATGAACTTTTGCAGGAGACAGCTAAGGTTTTGGCTGACAAGTCTCATGCCTTGGGTATGGTGATGACGCCGAAACGCCGAGTTTTTCATGCGGGATATGCGAATCTGTTGCAGATGCCAGAATTTTATGACATCAACGTCATGCGAAATGTGTTGTCATTGATTGAAGAAGTTTCATTAGTTGAAGAGATCTTTCACTATGGTTCAAGTGAAAATGCAGTTCAAGTTGTTTACGGTCAAGAACTAGGCAATCGAAACTTAGAGCCACTGGGCGTTATCTACATGATGGTCCGGGCTGGTGATGAAGAGTGTCACGTCGGTGTCTTAGGGTGTAATCGTTTTGATTATCAGTACATCATCCCGATGATGAAGTACTTCCGAGGGTTGATTGAAGAGTTCTCGGTTAATCATCGGAAAGGGGACTAATCTATGAAACAAAAAACAGATTCAATTCCAAGCGAATCAATTACAACTGAAGTCAGTGAGTTGGAAAATTTAGAACTTCAATTGAGTGAAGCGCGAGATTCAGAGTTGCGAACTAAAGCTGATTATCAAAATTTAGTTCGTCGGACTCAGGAACAACAAGCTCGAATGGTAAAGTTGGCGTCATTGAGTTTTGTGGAGAGTTTGCTGGAGCCGCTTGATCACCTCCGGTTGGCTGCGGAACACATTAGTGATCCAGGTTTAGAGATGGTGGTCAAACAACTTTGGCAGGTGCTTCAAGAAAATGGAGTCCAGCCACTAGATATCGTCGGTCAGAAATTCGACGAGAAATTGATGGAGGTTGTCGACAAAGAGGGTGAAGGCGACACTGTCAAGAAAATTATTTCACAAGGATATACCCTCAATGGCGAAGTTATTCGCCACGCAAAAGTAGTAGTTGTATAAGGAATTTTATGACAAATCAATCAAAAATTATTGGTATTGACCTTGGAACTACCAACTCGGCTGTAGCCGTGATGGAAGCTGGTTCTCCTAAAGTGATCCCCACCGCTGAAGGTCGGAACACGTTCCCTTCAATTGTGGCACTCAAAAATAATGAGACGATGGTCGGCGATGTTGCCAAACGCCAGATGGTACTGAACTCAAAAACCACTGTCAACTCAGTCAAACGGTTTATGGGTCGTAAGCTGAAAGATAAAGCAGTTCAAGAAGCCATCAAACATGTTTCTTATGAAGTGGCCGAAGGCAAAGAAGGGATGGCGGTAGTCACCATCAATGGTAAAAAATACACGCCCCAAGAAATCTCAGCCAAAATTTTAAGTAAAGCTAAAGCCGATGCGGAAGCCTACTTAGGGCAACCAGTAACTCGAGCGGTAATCACCGTTCCCGCTTACTTCGATGACTCGCAACGTCAAGCAACTAAACAAGCTGGCGAGATTGCTGGTCTAACTGTCGAACGAATTGTGAACGAACCAACGGCAGCTGCTTTGGCCTATGGTTTAGATAAAAAAGGTAGCTCAACCATTGCTGTGTATGACTTAGGTGGTGGTACTTTTGACATCTCAGTTCTAGAAATTGGTGATGGTGTCTTTGAAGTTAAAGCCACTAATGGCGATACCTTTTTAGGTGGTGACGACTTTGATAGTAAGATCATTGAGTGGATTGTGGCTGAGTTTAAAAAAGAGAGTGGTAAAGATCTAGCCAAAGACCCTCAAGCATTGCAACGGATTAAAGATGCGGCAGAGAAAGCCAAGATTGAATTGTCTTCAGCTCAATCAACTGATATTAATCAACCGTTTATTACTCAAGGCGATGATGGTCAACCACTGCATTTGACCATGACTTTGACTCGTGCAAAGTTGGAAGAGTTGGTCGATGATCTGATCAAACGATCGTTCGAACCAGTGGCTAAAGCTCTCAAAGATGCTAAATTTGATGCCAGCAAAATTGATGACGTAGTCTTAGTCGGCGGTATGACTCGGATGCCAAAAATCCAAGAAGAAGTCAAAAAATACTTTGGCAAAGAACCACACAAAGGTGTCAATCCTGATGAAGTCGTAGCCGTGGGAGCAGCGATTCAAGCCGGAGTTATCGGCGGCGATGTCAAAGATGTTGTTCTTCTGGATGTGACGCCATTGACCTTAGGAATTGAAACTTTGGGTAGTGTGCGAACGGCTTTGATTGACCGGAACACCACCATTCCAACTACTAAGTCACAAGTCTTTTCAACTGCGGCTGATAATCAGACTCAAGTTGAGATCAATGTCTTGCAAGGCGAGCGAGCGATGGCGGCTGATAATAAGAGTCTGGGTCGCTTCGTGCTGGACGGGATTCCACCAGCTCCTCGTGGGATGCCACAAGTTGAAGTTACCTTTGATATCGACTCAAATGGCATCCTTCATGTTAAAGCCAAAGATAAAACCAGTGGCAAAGAGCAGAAGATTAGTATTCAAAACTCAACTAATTTGACTGATGAAGAAGTTGAAAAAATGAAGAATGATGCTGAAAAGCATGCTGAAGAAGATAAGCTTAAAAAAGAAACAGTCGAAGCTCGCAATCAAGCTAGTAGTGTCGCTTTTGAGATCGAAAAGCAGCTCAAAGAGTATGGTGATAAAGTCGATGAAGCGACTAAGAATGAGATTAGTGAAAATGTCACTAAACTTAAAGAACTAGCGGCTAAAGATGATGCCAGCAAAGAAGCTTTGGAAACAGCAACTCAGGCAACATTGACTTCAGCCCAAAAAATGGGTGAAGCCATGCAGAAAGCTCAAGCTGAAAAAGCTACTCAAGAAGCTGGTAGTGAAAAACCAGTTGAAGAGGCCGATGCTACCAAAGGCACCGAAACAAAAGAGGCTGAAGAAGGTGAAGTTGTCAACTAAGCACTGACTTCACTTTGGTTTTAAAAACTGAGTTTAAAAACGCCGAGCTTACCACTCGGCGTTTTGGTGGGAATTCCCCCTAGTTATTTAGAGTCAGAGATAGTACATTTTGGATAGTTTGCCCGGGAAAGAATTGCATGAAATTATCAGTCATTGTGCCAGTCTATAACGAAGAAAAGACTGTCCAAAAAGTACTTACCCGTTTACTCAAAGTCAAAGATGTTACTCAAGTTATTTTGGTTAATGATGGTTCAACTGATGGAACTAAAAAAGTTTTGAGCAAACTGAAACACCGAAAACTCAACATTTTTCACAAGCCAAATGGTGGTAAAGGGAGTGCTATTCGTTACGGTTTGGCAAAAGTGACTGGTGATTATGTCCTGATCCAAGATGCAGATCTGGAGTACGACCCTAGTGATATTCCTGCCCTTCTTCAGCCAATTAAAAATAAACGAGCGACGATTGTCTATGGTTCGCGATTTTTGGGTCCCCACACCAATCTTTTATTTTGGCACCGCAAAGGCAATGACTTTTTAAACTTTATGGTGAACATGTTGTACAACACCACACTTTCTGATATGGAAACATGTTACAAAGTTATTCCAACTAAGATGTGGAAAGAAGCTCGAATCACTTCAAACAAATTTGACATTGAACCAGAAATTACTTGCAAATTACTGCGTCGTGGCTATAGAATTTATGAAGTGCCGATTAGTTATATGGGGCGAGATTTTTCAGAAGGAAAGAAAATTACTTGGGTTGATGGGATTGATGCCCTCAAAAGTATTTTGTTGCTCCGCTTTCTGCCTTTTGAGTAAGAAATAACCTGCCTATGGTACAGCTAAAATCACTTTTTTCTCGAGCTGGAGTTCAAGTATTGTTAGTGATGTTCTTTTTGATTGTGATCCGTTTTTGGCCGTTACTAGTGGCCAACAAAACGCTTTACTTTGCTGATAACTACTCATTGATGATGCCGGGTAAGATTTTTACAGCTCAGTGGCTGCGGCAAGGAATTTTGCCACTCTGGAACCCGTACATCATGGCTGGCTTGCCTTGGGTGGGTGATGTCAATCAATCAGTTTTATATCCATCGACGTTATTTTTTATTTGGCTAGCGCCCGCAGTTGCGCTGAATAGTATTTTGATTGGGCATCTAGTTTTAGCTTTTTTGGGTATGTATTGGTTGGCCCGAGACTGGACCAAACATCAAGTTGGAAGCGTGATGGCAGCAGTGCTTTGGGCTGGCTCAACGCAAGTGAGCGGAAGTATTAATAACTTAACTACCATTCAATCAATTGTTTGGATTCCATGGTTGATTTGGCTTGGACTTAGGATTGGCCGAGATCGCTGGGCGCCCATTTGGTTCGCGCTGATCGTTTTACTCCAATTTGCTGGCGGTTATCCGCAACACGTTCTCTATGGCATTGGCATGGCTGGACTTTTTTCTGCCTACCGATGGTGGCAAAGTAATGACCTAGATAACTGGTGGCAGTGGGGAAAAGCTTGGAGTGTAACTGCATTTTTGAGCATTGCTCTCTCGTCGGTAATTTGGGTGCCATTCATCGATGTTTTACTACACTCAACACGAATGATTCAAAGCTCTGCTCAGGCAGCGGTTGGATCACTCAATCCGCTTATGTTAGTCAAACTAGTCAGTCCTTATTTTTTTGATAAGCCGACGGCTGGGATGAAGTGGGGACCAGCTTGGAGTGGTCAACCAAACGTGGTTTTTTATATAACGTGGTTGGGTTTGGGATTGATTGGCTCAGTTATTACGTCTGCCAAAACCCGTAAAAAGGATGATTGGTTTTTTGGTATTTTTTGTGTAGTCACGTTACTTTTTGCTTTGGGGGAGAACATTCCTGGCTTTGGTTTGCTTCAACAATTGTTGCCACTTTTTAGAATAACGCGTTATCCCAGTATGGTTCTGATGTTGACCAATTTGACGTTAGCTTTGTGGGTGGCATCGGCACTTTCCCGATTTAAAGTGACTCGCAGTTGGTTCTTAGTCATTGGTTGGGGACTTGGTTTTTCACTTTTTGGTTCAATTTTGGCAGTTGTAGTTAGTCACTGGCACTTTGAGGTACTTTGGCAAGTGGCCGATCAACTTTTAGGTTTTCGATTAAGTTCTGGACAGTTTCATACGTTGGCAAAAGACCAAGTAATTGCTCAGGTGATTGCACAGAGTTGGCTGATGGCGACGCTGCTTACTTTAGGCGCGGTTTGGGCTCTCACTCAAAAACGGTGGTGGTTATTGGTTATCTTTATGACAATCGATTTGGTTTATCACACGCAAGCCATGTTCTTTTTTGGACCAAACAGTGTGTATCCTCTTACTGGGGCTGACTCCGCAGTGGCCAAACTAGTCGCACCTGATCCCAGCTACCGGTGGTTAACTAGAAACTCAAATCAGCCTTATACGGACTATGGTTCGTACTGGGAAGCAATGGTGGTCCGAGCTCCATTTTCAGATTCTTTTGTGGATGACTACGAACTAGCTACGACCGACCATGCCCAACGTTTGCGTGATGGTTTGACCCCCAACTGGAATATGGTGTATCAAGTTCCAACTATTCACGGTTATACCAGTTTGTTGCCTCAAGATTTTGCGACACTTTGGGAAAGTGATGGTGTGGTAGGTATCAACTTTATTGACCAAATCAAGCTCGAAAACGAGTTACTGCGTTCGTGGGCTGTCCGCTATTACGCTGTTGATACTTGGTTTAAAGTGGCTGAGGCTTTACCTCCGGAGGTAGTAGCTACTACCCAACAGTGGCAACTGTATCATCTGCCAGCCTTGAGTCGATTCCGTTTTACTGATGACTCAGCAGTGTCACTTTTGGCGTTCATCGAAACGCCTAATCGACTTGAACTCAACTTTGAAAACGCATCTAACTCAGCAAGTTTGCGGATTGCCGATCGCTACGATCGCGATTGGAGAGCAGCTGTTAATGGCCAGTCAGTCACGATTCAAAAAAGCGAAAGTATGCGGCTAGTCCCGATTGAACCCGGACCAAATAAAGTGGTTCTGACATATGCACCCCGTTGGTTTTGGCTAGGTTTATCAATCTCTCTTTTGACGGTCAGCGGCATACTAGGTTGGTGGTGGATCGTCAGAAATCCGTTAGCAACTCTTTTCAAACACCGCTAAGTGAGGATTAATTAGCAGTCACTTTAATTGTCTGCTTAACATTTGCTTCTTTATTGGTTACAATCGAGATTCGATGTCAACTAAACGCGACTACTACGAAATCTTAAGTGTTCCTAAAACTTCAACGGCGGCTGAGATTAAGTCAGCTTATCGAAAAATGGCTCTAAAGTTCCACCCCGATAAAAACAAAGCCGCTGATGCAGAAGAAAAATTCAAAGAAATCAACGAAGCCTATCAAGTTTTATCAGATACTAAAAAACGACAGACTTATGACCAATTTGGTCATGCAGCTTTTGATCCAGCTAGTGGGATGGGGGGATCTGGGGGCAATCCATTCACCGGCGGCTCACAGTCAGGTCCTTTTACATGGTCGTACTCGACTGGTGGTGGCCAAGCTGGCAACCCTTTTGATAATGTCGATTTTGGTGATCCCTTTGATATTTTTGAATCATTTTTTGGGGGAGCTCACCAGGGGGGAAGAGCTCGAGCTCGCTACTCATTGACGATTGAGTTTTTAGAGGCAGTTCAAGGAGTTGAGAAAAAAGTTGCCATTGAAGGCAAGCAACACACGATTAAAGTCCCACCAGGAGCTGACAACGGTACACGCTTACGATTTGAAGAGTTTGATGTGACCCTCGACGTTCGGACTCACCCTCGATTCAAACGCGAGCACTTTGATTTATTTGTTGACCAACCAATTTCTTTTACTACGGCCACTTTGGGTGGCACGGCTGAGGTCAAAACGATTGATACGACGTTGACGCTTAAAGTCAGACCCGGGACTCCTTCTCACACTTTGGTCCGGCTACGAGGTGAAGGGATTCAACACCTCCAAGCTCGAGGTAAGGGTGACTTGTATGTCCGATTGATAGTAGAAGTGCCGCAGAAACTTTCTAAAGAGCAGAAAAAAGCGTTAGAAACACTCCAAATTGTAGGTATCTGAGAAGCTTCCAAATCCACCCATTGACAGAATATTTGAGCGATCTGTAGTATTGATGATACATGGGTAAAACTTTTTACACTCCAAAAGCAACAGCAAAGACAGCCCCTTCGTTTTCCAAATTTCTAAAACCAAAGAAAAAAAAGATATTTTCATTCAAAATGATTTTAGGGATAGTAGTGTTTGGGATAGTACTTCTTGGTGGAGTAGCCGGAGTAGTGTTGGGACAGATAAACCAAGACAACAGACAGCAAGCTTCTGTTGGCGCTGCATGTGGTACTAGTGGGGGCGTTTGTAAATTAGGAGTTTGTGGATCAGGTTTTGAAACAACTCCTGGTAGTTGTACAGCTGGTTCAGATGAAGTCTGCTGTAAACCAAAGCCTGCAGCAAGTCCTAGCCCTCTCACTTGTGTTAGTAATGGCGGTGGTCAAACCTGCTCTAGTAACACTTGTGGAGCTGATCAATTACCTGGTAGTGGCACCTGTGCTACTGGTAAATACTGTTGTAAACCAAAGCCAGTACCAACCACGGCCCCAACATACACCTGTACTAGGACAACGGGGAACCGTTGTCTACCAGGAGGCAGTTGTGGCGATGACTTCGTATCTGCTACGGGAACCTGCAGTGGTAGTAATAAGTGTTGTAAGCCAAGGCGAGTCTGTGGTTCAAATGCAAGAGAATCATGCACAAGTGTTTCTCAGTGTCCTGGCTGGGATACAAAAACTAATGGTGCTTGTTCGAATGGACAAATTTGTTGTAAGGATGCCGTTTGTCCAGGAAACACAATACGGTTGTCCGACGACGCTTGTTCCTGCAACAATACTGGCTCACTAATTTTGGTAGGCCAGACTTGCCCCGTGCCTACAGGTTGCAGTTC